>Ga0066187_1000558_pt1 | contig 12209 bp, 5 predicted proteins | sample WorMetexBAHAMAS1_FD_58706 | JGI IMG/M metagenome (GOLD analysis project Ga0066187, IMG submission 58706) | Marine gutless worms symbiont microbial communities from Max Planck institute for Marine Microbiology, Germany - Inanidrilus exumae... | ecosystem: Host-associated > Annelida > Digestive...
GTGGTGGAGGTGGCTATCAGCGAAGATACTAGGCTGCCACCATTCCATGTCATTGCTGTTGTCAATTGCAAGCCCAGTTGAACTTGCATTAGACGAATTAGATTTTACAAGGACATTGAACAGTTGCTGAATACATGTCATATGTAGTTTCAAGTGGATATTTTGTTTCTCAGTGTCCTGGCTGGCATTTTAAGATTAAATTATGACAATCTGCCATTTCTCATGAGTTGTAGCCAACGGCTAGTGTTGCATTATTCCAAAATGTTCATTGATATGTTTTATAATGTGTTACTTTCTCTGAAGTGATAACTTAAATGCACAAAGTCTCGTGCAAACATAATCATTTATGGCCTTTATTAGTATTCTAGGAGGTGATGCCGGTTGAATCACTCATTGTAACCTCCATGTCTCAGTCATTACCATGTATAATCTTTTGCTATGCACACATGTAGTACTAATGCTGGAAATACTGAATGTCTGATGGAATTTGAAATCTTGTAATTCTCGTGGAAATTTCTGTTCCATGGAACAGTATTCATAAATGTCAACTATAGCTGCCACAAATGCATGGTCTGTTTGTGACTAAGTTTCTTGTTTGAAACTGATAAAAATTACACAATATCAACTGGAATTTTATTGAAATTTCTCCAGAAAATACGTTATGCACTGTACTGAAAAATTTGGTTCGATTTGTATGCTCATTCAATATTCTGTCCTGATTAAAGTACAGACTGCAGTGTGCATATATCTAAGATCGGTTTCTTCCATACTATCGTGGATGTTGATTTAACTCCGTGCATCATTTATGCTTCAGTCAGTAGGTGTAGTTGCATGAAAATATACATGCTGTGGAAATTAAATCCTGAGCTACCTGTACATACTGCCTTCTTATTTCAGACTGAGACACTACTTGCTACTGACGGCAAGTTCACATACAAGATTATGGTACTCTGTCCTGTTTTTTCACCACATTAGGCAAAGTTTTATTAGTTTTTACTGCAGTTCTGTTCAAATTTAGATGTAAGGTACAGGGAGCTGGCAAAATATGTACCTTGATTTAATAATATGCAGTGAAATAGATGACTGCATAGGACATACAGGTGGTTGAAAAGGCAGACTGTCTTTGATGAGATGTATTTTCTGACTGATGGATTACAATCTTTTTATAGACTGTTATTATTCGGTTCGAAGCTAGGCTTTGGCCAAATATTATCACTTTATGGGGCAATTTGGTGGTGTTCATGCATTCGGCTATAACTCCACCGAAAGTGAACAGATTTGGATAAAAACTGGAGCACTGGAGTACATTGTTGGGGGCTGGCATTCACAGATTTTGGGCACAATCCGCTCAGTAGTGAGTTTGCTGGGCAGGCGAAATTTTTTTTGGTCCACTAACTAATGCACAATTTCACCATTTTTCCATCGGCCAAATTTCACGGAATTTGAACACAACAACTTAGATCAGTGTCGCGATAGAACTTTCGGAACAGAATTTAGAAAATGTTGCTATAAGGGGTCGTAAGAGCGACGTTCAGTGAACGTGTGGGCCACATGCCGCGCTAGAGATGCGCCATTTGTGAAATCTCATGGACGTAGGATTTGCATGTGTGGGTATATGTCCTTGCCCGAAGACGGACATACTTGGTAGAATTTTTTATGCACAGTGCTGCAGTTTTTTTGGACCAACATAGTTTTGTATAAGACACTGGGCAACTACAAAATAAGACTGAAATGCTTTCACTTTGTGCTAAAACACTATGCATATATCAAAAAAATAATGTAACGTACTGAAGTGGCTGACGTCTATAACGAATAAAGGGTTATCATGAACATATTGCCTAAAATGTTGGTTGATTGGAGTTTAACGGTGCTTTCAACAACATGTACCAAATACTAGAAATGTAATTACAATTTAATTTTATGCACAAGGTATGTAACTTTGAATTAAACAACACAGAATTGCAAATGAAAGCATAATTATAAATACAATACCAATTTATCGATGTTGACAGTACATACCATCACGAAACGGCACTGCTACACATTTTACACAGCTACATGCACACTACACACATTGGATAATACATAATGTTAGCATAGTGAATTCAAACTACTAGCAGCACTCAATGCGACACATACAAATTGGAAAAGAATATCATAAAGCATGGAAAAATCGCCTAGATCAGTACTTGACAACAATTAACATTCTTCATAATACAGTCTAAGCAAAAGCACTGTTGTCAATCAGTACAACATACAGTACAATTCTACAACCACTAAGTAATGGTGCAACATAATCCTAGTATATAAAAAACACATACAGCAATTGTCTAAAACAATCCATAACCAACACAGCTTCTGAAATGATCACATACAGCACAGGTTACTTTTACAAATGTCATAATATAGTTCATACAACACTGGGCCTGCTACGAACATTTTAATTTTTAACAGATTAACTGAAGACTACTGGACTATGTTTTATAATATGAGAGGTTGTTAAACTTATTTGTAGCTGAAAAGGTGCATTTATGATATGCAGTAAGACAAAAATACAACTTAATCTGCTCAGACAAGAAATTACAATATCACTCTGAACTGAACAACAGTAAAAACAAAAGTAACAGATATGCACAGTTAACACTACAGTCTACAACATGTTGCTAGTTAATGAACATGCGTTATATCAGTATCATTGTATGAAACATAACTCTACAAAACTAATGGCCCAGCACCAATGTGGCTTTACACGTTGTTCAAAACTGTGCCTATATGTCGTCAATACGCGTGCTGCAGTTACCAGATGTGAAGCTAAGTGACTTGAGCTCAAATGATATCTTGAGTTACGTGCCAACCGAACTACAAAACTTTTATATCCTTCCAGTACTGAGTTTAGAGTGGCCAATGTTTCATTGGCCTAATCTGGGACCCGAATGCCTGGCATAGTCATTCAGTATATCAACACTAGTGCATTGTGTTGACATCGACTGTCACGTAGTTACTGCCTCAAGTATACAGATTGCAAATCCAGGTGCCGTTCCAAAATGGGATTTTTGGTTTGATTCGGCATGCACTATGCCAAGCTGACAGCTGAGATAACATTCATACAACAAGTGTTGCCTCTTCAAGTTCAGTTTAAGAACGGATCAAAATCTGGGAACTGTACACTACACTTGCACTAAACTCTGTAGCTTTTTCATATGAATCTGGGATAAGGCATGTGTCCTGCTGATTCCGGGATGGTCCTGCTGGCAGCCCTAATTGAGTTACATACTACGCACATTGTCTCAGACACAGTATAATGCATCACATGGCCTCCAGGCAAGCGAGAACCATATAGTTAGCAATACAACTGAAAAACATAACACAAATTGCATAATATGTATCTGTAACGGTATGAGAATGATGCTACGCACATCATAGTATACAGTAACATTGCTCTTCTCTTTCGTTATAAGTTGTCAAAGATAAGCATCGAAATAAATTAGAAATACCATAACTTACAATGACTAAATAACTAGTTAAATGAAAATATCTGACTGGCAGTGGATCGGTATGTATCAAAATCTGTAACGCTGACAAACTGCATAATAATACAACACTCAGCGGTAGCGTCGTCAAAAGTTCTTGCAGAAATTGCAGACGTACACATATTGTGCATAACACTCCTGGTCACATGCAAGTCAGTGGTAAAGAACACTGAGTGAGTTAAAAAGACAGACTGGCTGGCAATAAATACTGGACAGCAAGCCGTGAATTTGACACGACAAGGCACTCACAATTAGCTCTGTGCTGCCTTAAGTACAAAACAACTGTGAATTACAAGTGGCTGGTGGTCACACCAGTCGATGCGTTTCTTTTGCAGATGAACCAATACATGCGTACATCATACACGCCAGCAGCTTGCAATGAAAAATATACACAAACGCGTTACTGCTGAATAAACACTAGATTTTGCCGACTTCACAGATGACCGTTTTAATAAATACTTGTATACATATATATATATAAAACTGCATTGATAAATAGCATAAAAACCAGAACATCATGATTATGTATTTTTCTCAAATGCTGGACGTTGCTATAATCAACAGATATAGGACGTTATTTTCTCACCAGCAATAGCTTCAACTCACTGTAAGGTGGTGGACATTCACTTAACATCTACACAATGGCATCTAGTCATAAGTGCTTCAATGCTCCATCTTATACACAGACAAACACATTTAGCCAATGGGGAGTGGAATCAACTGCTCCCAGCACAGTGATCAAAAATATTGTTCTGTCTCCTAGAAGGTAACATGACGCACGCATGTATGAACCGATGCAACAACACAAAACAAGAGCCATCCCTAAAGTACGTAACTTCCTCTACCCCGCGGACGTCCACAGCTCCATAGTTCTAAGTCAATGCTACATATCAAATAACATGCAAATCATGCTACCAGCTACTGTCAATCTCTAGCGGCCGCCATCAAAGCCTAGTGGCCAGTGCTATGTGTAATCTGACAGCAGTGACTGGACAAGCCACGCACCCACTTGATCATAGGGCATGACATAGACTACTCATGCTGATAGGGTGCATTAGTAGCGAGATACCAAATGCGGGCATCCTGAGTTAACAAAATCGCATGTATACTGCCCTAGTACAAATGTAGATGTCTGCATACAATCAAACCCCCTTGTCCACATATGACTCAACCCTCCCTAAGACTTTTCATATGACAGTAATTTTCATAACTGTCACAAAAGTCAGAATTGCTGATGCTGGATCAATCATCTTAACCCACAATAATATATGAATAATGCACATTGAAGAAAAATGTACCAAAAACAACCGGTGTAAGTATCCATCTAACAGGCCTATGAACCACACTGGCAAAATGCTAAGTGACACAGACTACTATTGTATATAGGACACGGTATTCATTAAATTCAGACAGACTCACATGACCACATATTGCACAAACATGTATTAAAGCAATGTTTTTGTAATGCATACTCAGTAAATATATAATCCACAACAGCAGCACTGAGAAAGTAAAATATTTGCAAAATGGCTGAAAACGAGAAACTCCTAATATCTAATATCGATGACTCAGTAAAACTGAGCAAATATATTATTGTCATGTATGGTGACAATCAAAATAACCTGTGTGTCAAAAATGCAGAAAGTGTCACTAAATCAAGGGCCATAAAAACATACCACTTTGCCTTGGACTATTACTCCCATGTTTCTTGGTGGAACTGTATGCTTCTTTAAGTTCTTTTACTAATGGAAACAGGAAAGAGCATTCTACATTTTTTAACTTAATGGCTTGATGATTTCACAACTGCATCACACTGCAACATCTATACCATCAAGTTACTCTCTATGCAGTAGAAATAATAATTATTACTATAATACAATGAAAGAAAATATGCTGAGTTTTAAAAATAAAATTCTGATCAAACACCTGTGGGAATATAAGACTCTGGCAGAAGACGGATAGAAAATAGGTGGAAAGACAAATGTTTTACACAGCGGTTTGATCGAACGCACTGCAAAATGTGCAGTTTTACATTGTTTCACGCTTACCAGGTAGCAAAAAGACGCAGTTAAAGTGAAACTACAAATCTTGTTAACTCTTCTGCAGAATATCATTCACATTTCCACCATTAAAGCAAGTTTAAATATCCACCAAGAAATGCAGGAGTGATAGTCCAACACAAAGTGGCACAGTTTTTGGTCCATGGTCTATAACATATAAGCATCAAACAATAAGTAAGTGAGTAGCGCTTAATGTCTCACTTGACACACAATAGGAGGTCATCGTGGACACGAATCTTTCCCGGCAATCAACTGCACAGGTACAGACAACTAAACTCACAACAACCAAAAATACACATAAAACACATAATATACAAATAAGCACAAAAAACTAACCCTAACACAAGCAAACTCACCCTAGTTAAGAAAAACGCTCAAAAAAATTGTAAAAGTCTAACTACATATAGAAACTGCTCACAGATGTGCATATTATTTTGAAGAATTGCAGCAGACAGCACAGAACAGTTCATCTTACAGACTATCATCAGGTGTTGCATGCTGATAACACAACTTACAACAGAGAACACTGCCACCATAACCAAATGAATCATTTCAGGGGAAAACGGTAAATTTAACAATCTTGACAAATGTGTCCACACTAGTAAATCGCTGCCTGTTCAATTCTTGTGATTGGGAGCACAAAAGGACACCAACAACAGTTACTTCCAGTCTGGCTGAATTATGGACACCTCAATGCAACCTGATCGGTTGAATCATCCGAGAGGAGTAGCGACTAAACTTAGGATATGGGTGACAAGAAGACTTAAATGACTTGGAAGAGATTCGTCAACAATGCTGCCATAACAGTGGCCACTGACACCTGACTTGTAAGATGCAGAATCAAATATTTCACACGTTACTCAAAAAATGTGAACTCAGACGGACCTGAGATGTAACAGACACGACTACTGTAAAACACTATATTTTGGATGCATCTTAACTTTGCGATGTTCTTACGTAGAAAATTCGTTGCATTTTAATTCGGCGTTGTTTCCAGGTGTTGATATTATATGCAGCTAAAGTTATAGCGTTGGGTAAATTCCAGAAATTCGCTAGTATTTAATTCTGCGACTCTACTCAAATTGCAAAAATTTGATGCACGCGAAAATATAGTGTTTTACAGTAAATCGATGGATACTTAACAGTACGTGAAAAGTACAGACGTTCAATTAACCTGACATCACAATACAGCTAGAATGACGGTGCGATACTGACAACTGAAGACAGGATCTGCATCAGCAGCGGCATGGCAGTGGTATGGCTTATCACAATCGCAACGGAAAAGATCAGTCAGCACCAAACTAACTCACCTACATGCTGGCTGAAAACTACTTAAACCAACCACGAACAGCACAGTAAATACTTTACCACAAAATCTTCAGATTTCATTGACAACACATCTCAAAATATTTTTCACTTTTTGGCTATTTTTAAGTTACACAAGATAAACAGTCAATTATTAACCACCTAATGTCGACAGTTGTATCTGTAAGAACAACTTGACCTTCATAATCTTAATTAAACCAAAATATTAGCAGAACTAATGCTGAAGCAGTCATATAACATAAAATTGAAAATAAAAACTGCAGTAATATCTTTACAAAAAAATTATGATCATATTCACATTTTCTGCTGTTTTTTGAGTTACAGAGAAAAGTGGCTGCAACTTAATCTCAGAAAGAATACATTGGGGTGTTAAAGGCTGGGCGCGCGTGTGTGGTCCATTCATACACTTGTTACCGACAGGATGCGTGCAGGGCACACATGGGTATTTGGACTACTTGGGGGGCGATTTTGACGTTTATTGTCCCACAGAGGAAACATATTGGACCAATGGGGTGATATATAGCATGGTGCAGTGACCTAAGCCAAACTTCATTCATTGAGTTGTGGTACCTCAAAACTAAAAATTTTAATGCAATTTCGGAATAATACACCCTGCAGTGGCATATTACTTGCGTCAATTTACAAAGTTTTCAACACTGCTGGGCAGTATCATGATCATGGGGGTTCACACAATGGGTCATGGATCTATAGGGTTGATAATCCCCTAGTGGAACTGTCGGAAGCGAATAGGTTTTTGAGAAAACTTATATTAGTATGGACCTCCTCTATCACGATGCCAAATATGGTGGAAATGGGACTTTGCGTGTCGCCGGGCTGGGGGGGGGGAGTTCAACATTCTTTGTCTGTCACTTCTGAATGGCAGAGTTTGTGCCAATGACTTTGCCATCAAGTTTTGGTTTCATTGGATAGAGGTTTGTAGCAGTCATGCACCCGCATACGACTTTGTCTCTGCACCAACAGGTGGCACCACCACAGAATGTTAAAAGTTGAAAACACGGCCATATTTGGGGTTTTGTGCCCCTCACGGGCAACATAATAAAATGATACAGATGAAATATGGCATGTAAGTGAACATTTTTGCATGCCAAATTTGGCCGTGATTGGCGACAGGATAGGCGCGGTACCCCGAAGTACAAAATTTGGTCGAAATCATAATATTTTACCACTCAGGCATATGGTGTGGTACAATGACCATTTGTCCACTCCCTCATGCTAAATTTGTCCCTCATCAGGGAAAGAGGTGCGTACAAAAGGACAAACCTGAAAATTTGGTAAAAAAAACAGTTGGCACAGAAAAGCATACCACGTGTTCGTTCTCACATGTTAAATCTGACCCTAATTGGTGACTGGCTGTGGGTATAGGAGCCCCAAATTTCGGCAAAAATGTGGTTTTCCGCAGTTTTCACACAACAAGATGAAGTTGTGCAGTGAAGAGTACATAACACAATTTGCCCTGGATGGTGAAGGGGTGAAATTAAGACATTGGGATGTGTAACGGGCCATCGTGCCCGTGTTGCAGAGATTGGAACCCCGGTTGTTGCTTATGGTTTCTAGTTACACAGAGTGTCTATTTCAGCTACGGTCATATCAACTACCGATGCTAAATCTTCTCAGTCAACAACATCTCAAATCTACGCACAATCAACCTGTACAACACATACCCACATGCAGGCACCATGCACATAATTGTTTCATACATTGTACACTGCAATGTTACTACGCACTACTGCACAATTGACACGATAAAATAAAAAAGCATCAGAAAAAACCCAAATGTCAAGAAATGTCCGAATCTCGTCACAATGTTCAGACAGAATCTGAAAATAATCAGCGTATGGCCGTCAGCACATTGTGTCAGAATACTCCAGGCCAATATACACAATTGAAACATTTTACGACAATAAGTCCGAGCAAAATGCTGTACAAAATATTTGAGTGCATTTGTTGACTACATTATTGACAGCGTATGACAGCCAACAATAACTCAACACATTTCAACTAACGGCCGACAGCTATCACTGCATCATTGAGTCGGTGTTTAACTGCACTTTGAACATAAAGTTCACATGTCGCCTACAGACATCAAGACAGAACTAGAAGATGAACTCTGATGCCCCAGATGCTTGAGTTTAGGTTTTACGTTCTACTCGACACAAAATAGGTCATTTCGGACACGTTGTTCCCAGCCAGTCTCTTGGCTTAGTACTGAACAAACTAAACCAAACACAATAAAAGCAAACAATACAAGAACGAAATGACCTAAGCTCAACGACAAGAACACACAAAAGATAAAAACCTAAATAAACACACAAAAAGAAATCCAAACCTAACATGCAAAAGTCGTCCTTCATTAAGGATTCCAACCAACCGCTCGGCTATGCACAATTTACCAAGCTTGACTCGTGTAGTTTCAACACCATACGAGTACAATAACAAAACGTGTAACATACGCTGAATAGGCCGACAGGTAGCAAGCTTCTACTGCAAGGAACCGTAACAGAAAATTAATGAAAAAAGAACTAAAATTAGAACCGGGCACTCACAAAAGTGCAAAAACCCACGCCAGCGATGTTTTTGTGCCTAGTGACCCTAAAATAAATGGGTTTCCAGGACTCATGCTTGAACATTTCTGTGTCAAGTTTGGTGAGCCTAGCTGCAGCGGTTTTTTAGATATCGTATGGAAAAACAGACAGACAGACAAACGTCACTAAAAACCTGACCCCCCGCGACTACTGCCGGCGTGGATAGTCAAAGAACGAGTAGCGTGACAACTGCAGCATGTGTCGTGGTTCATGACGACAGTACTGAAGGAAATTAGACATGATAATCATGTGCAGTATCCATGCGGCCACTCATCACCTTCAACGTGCCCACTCAATAAGTAACCCACGCAATTTTTAAATTATAGAGTAGACATCTGTTAATGACGAATTCTGTATAAACTCTTGAGATAACAGACATTGTGCAAACGTTTGCCAAGATGATCAAATCATCACAACAGAAATACTGTGCTATGACATGCAACACATCTCATAAAAATTTACCAATACAACTGGTGATCTTTACCACAGTTACTCCAGACTGAAACGGAACCTTGGCAATAATCATTTGTGACAGCAAACCAATGGTGCCAAATCACTAAGTCACATGCACATACAGAGTGAACAGGACAGGAGTGACAAAAACATGGGCAGTTATAGGCCATGTAAAGGCATGCGACTCATAAAAATACCTGTGCCACTCAAGTGTGATTTAAGTTGTGGATGTTGTTCAGTTTCAGTTATCAGTCTAAATTTTCAGTTTTTCAATTTTTTTCCATTTCCGTTATCGTTAACAGAATTGAATTATATCCGTTAACGGAATGAATCTGTTTCCGTTAACTTAAATCACAATGTAGCCACGATCTGCATAACAGCTGGTATAATGCAAATGAACTGCACCACACGAGCAGTTTGGCCCAAAACTGAAAATTTTACGGATACATACATGTGTAGGTGTGCATCCGGTCCACCTACGTCTTGTACACGACGCCTCGTGTACATGATGTCTCGTCGTACAATGTCGGTGATGGGTGTACAACAAAAAACTGAAGTGATATTTATTCTGTTTCAGTAGTTTATTTTTCCGTTTCGTTCTCGTGTTTCAATCTTTTCCGTTTCCATTATCGTTAACAAAATTAAATTCTGTCCGTTAACGGAACGAGTCCGTTTCCATTAACTTAAATCACACTGGTGCCATTTATAGCCAAAAGTCCTAGATTAGTAAGAGGAAAAAGGCAAAGAAATGGTTTTTAAAGAGCGGGTGGTTGTGACGAACTGCACAAGACCAAATGCAGCAAAGCTAAGAACGAGCGGCGTGGAGTCGTCGACAAAGTGCGGGTCATTGATGAGGTCAGTCAACAAAACACAACAATCAATACGCCACCAACTCACAGGTCAACATCGATCCCCGACTCCATCAACAACTTTTGACGGTGGCACGCAGGCGGATGGATTGTTCTCAGCTAGTAAGACACTTTGGCTCGGGAAACAGCTACTTGGTCAATCGGTCACTTGTTGTTGACTGCGGCAGCGGACGTCCAGTCAGGGGACGGCGGACGTTCTGACTGCTGGGCACAATGTGAGCTACAAGTCAACGTACACCAATCAATGCACAGCTTCCGATAAATTCTCTTAAATTTCAAAATAATGTTTCCCAATGACCAAATTAGTAAATCCAGCATCAACTGTAACGTATTTGTTTGTAAGATTACACCAACATTTTCGTTTGCAAGGAACCCTAAAACCAGGTTGATATATTATATGCTTTTACTGTTGTAAACGCAGAATGTTGTCTGAATGTCTCGCCCGTTACCCTGTAACAGCTCATTAAGAGACGCTCGTTTCTCTGCCTAACCCAAGTCCATCAATGCAACCATCCAGATATATAAGTGACCTGTAAACATAATAGGAAATGTACCCGGTAGTTGATAATTTCAGCATGATGATGTGTTAATCACGCAGTTCTATTCTATCATACCTTTCGCGGTTTTCAGCATGGCAGCTGGTACATTTGACTATTTTTAATGGCAGTTTTGCATTAGTATCTCGTGTTTTGCATGACAGTAAGCAACTAACGCCGATTTGGTCATTAGTGGTTAAACACTTTCACAGTAAACAAGGTGTCCCGTCCATTACTTTTTTGTCCCGTCCGTTACCCTCAGAAATGTAAAAATGCCATACAAGCAGACATTCCATTTGACATTACTTTGTTGCTCCCATCAATCTAAAAGAGAAACCAGAACAGTTTGATAATTGTTCATACATGTCACCTGTAATGTTACTGAATGGCCTTTTTGTGTAATGGATGAGACATGGTAGTTTCAATATCAAAGAATCAAATTTACTACTACACGTGTCAGTATTACCAGAAAACGTTTTTATACATACTGACATACGTTAAATGTGGAAAAAAAATTAGAGCAGCAGCTACAAAAATACCAAAAATTTAGTGCAGAGTGAAGGGTTTTCAACAGACACAATTCTGCTAAATTTATGTACTAATTCTTGCACCTATTGGCATACTCCCGGCTTAAAACCTACCTCTTTCACAAATCCTACTCCCCATAGTTTCACTTCTTCCTCCCGGACTTCCTCCACGACTTTTGCCTGCACCGTTTCTTCTGAGCTACTCGGTTTTTGATTTTTATCATTATTTTTCGTTTCTGGGCTGGGCGCTAGATTAAGCTGGCCATCTCGTCAGATTTTGAGCGCACGTAAATCTACTGTATCGT
>Ga0066187_1000559_pt1 | contig 12194 bp, 9 predicted proteins | sample WorMetexBAHAMAS1_FD_58706 | JGI IMG/M metagenome (GOLD analysis project Ga0066187, IMG submission 58706) | Marine gutless worms symbiont microbial communities from Max Planck institute for Marine Microbiology, Germany - Inanidrilus exumae... | ecosystem: Host-associated > Annelida > Digestive...
ACCGGAATACACCTTAGAAAAGCCGTCAGACCGTCCAAACAAGTGGGACCACCTCACGACATCGCTCATCGCCTATGCCAATCCCCAAGCCGTCGATACCATCCTGCGCAATTTTATCAACAACGCGATCAAGTTCACGCCGCGCGGCGGCGCTGTCACCATCAGTGTATCGCGAAACGGTCAATTGGTGACGATCGATACCATCGACACCGGTGTCGGTATGGCACCCGAGAAACTCGCCCTCCTGTTTGACGTTTCGCAGAAAACAACGACGCCGGGAACCGATGGCGAACCGGGGACCGGACTCGGGATGCCTTTGTGCAAGGAACTGGCGGAGAAACTGGGCGGAAGCGTCCGTGCCGACAGCAGGCTCGGGGAAGGTTCGGTCTTCAGCGTTTCCCTTCCCGAACACCAGGAGCAGCGGGCCTCGCGCACCGCATCGTTGCACTAGACGCTCCGCTGCAAAGCCTTGGTCATGCGAGACTTAAGCATGGCTTCACTGATCGGCTTAGCCAGGAAGCCTTGTATGCCCAGGGTCGCGGCCTCCCTTACGATGGCCGAGTCCCGGTGGCTGGTGACGACGATAACCGGGATTGCCGCCGTCTTCGAATCGGGGTGTGCCCGCAACTTTTTGACGAATTCAAGCCCGTTCACGGTCGGCATGTCGACATCCGTAATGACGATGTGGACCCGGCCATTCATCATGTTGATCTGGGACAGGGCATCGGCGCCGTCGGCCGCCGTAAGCACTTTCTTTACCCCCAGCAACTTGACCGCATGGGCATAGAGACGAAGCTGCGCGGGTTCATCGTCGGCGACCAGGACGGTCAGAGATTTCCAGGGGATTTCCACCATAATCTACTGTTAGCGCACCAATCGCCGAAGTCAACTTGGGATTATGTGAGGCAGAAACAGTGCGGGGGTCGAATACCTACGGTTTAACGTCAAGTGTAGACGCGGCTGGACCTATTCGGTCATCGCGACAGGTCTTCGGGCCGGTCAACGGCATAAACGTCGACGCTGCGATCGCGGCCTTTGACCTGAACGGAGTGCCGGTTGAATGCAGAAAAATCGAGCCCCGAACGCTCAGCGACGATCGACGACACGACGAGCGGTACGCCCAGTTCCTTGGTCTGAGATTCCAGGCGAGCGGCGATATTGACGTTGTCTCCGAGTGCCGAAACGATCGGTGAGGCCGGCGGTCCCATGGATCCGACGACGGCCTCGCCGGCGTGCAGGCCGACGCCGATGCGCAGAGGTTCGGAAAGCTCGTCGCTGAGCCGCGCACTCAAGGCGTCGATGCGCTTGAGCATGGCCAAGGCACCCCTGACCGCCTGCGCCGCGGCATGCTCTGGGTTCGAATTCATGCCGTAGATGGCCATCAGGCCGTCGCCATTGAACTGTGCGTAGTGGCCGTTCGTTTCCTCGAGGGCCAGGGACAGTTCGGCGAAGAACTGATTGAGGACGAAGACCACGTCGAAGGGAAGCCGGTCCTCGGAGAGTTTGGTCGAGCCCCTAAGATCGACGAACAGATAAACCGCGTCCAGTTCCTGCCCCTGTCCGACGCTCGGTCGCTTTCGGGCCTCACTGGGCCCAGCGTCCGGGCGTACCATTGCGGTTACGTCGACATGCTGGCTGGGCCTGATCTGGCAGGCCAGGCGTACGGAGGGTGAACTTGTGACGCGCGCCAAAACCTTGCGTTCCATTTCGTCCGGCGGCGCCAGATGCTCGAGCCCCTTGTTGACCCGGACCCGGCAGGTAGAGCAGCGCCCGCGGCCGCCGCAAACGGAAGCATGTGGGATGTTCGAAGCCCGAATCGATTCGAGGAGCGACGCCCCGGGGCGAAGCTCGATGAGGGCATCGCCCGGCGAGTAGTGCAGCGCCGCCGTCTTGTACTTGCGGCGATAGGCGGCCAAACCAAGTCGACCGGCGACAATGACCACCACCAGGGCCACGAACAGAATCTGGACTTGCGTCTCGCCGGCGTAAACCCAATCGGCCATCGCCGTGTCGAAACCGGCTTCCTCGAACACGGCATCGGTCCAACCGGATTGTTGCGCCTTGGCCAGGACCTCCATGCCGGCCGCCACGTACCCGGCCAACGCCAAAACGGGCAGGGCAATCGCGAAGGCGAAACCGTAGGGCTGAAACCGCTCATAACCGGGTTTGATGCGAAGCCACGTATGCAAGCCGATGATCGAATGGGCCCAGACGATGACGAGTGCGATCGCTTGCAACATGCCGCGAAGGGGCGAGCCGATCCACAGGGCGATCATCACGGTGAAGTAACTGCTCTCGAAATCAGTAGTTTCGATAAGACCTCGGGTCGCCAGCACGTGGGCTGCCAGGAACAGCGGCGCGGACAGACCCAGTACGAGTTGTGCCCATTCCCAGGTCGGTCGCTTGAACTCGCGCCGGTCCCAAAGAGCCCAGAGGGCGACAGCCGTATGGACGACGAAGGCGCCGATTAAGATAAAGGTCCCCGGAGCCGTTCGCCACGGATCGATGAGCATCGCACCGGCCGCGTCCATGACGCCGATGGATACGATTCCGAGCGCATGATTGAAGAAGTGTCCGAGAACGAAGATGAACAGGATCAATCCGCTCGTCAGACGCAACCGATTACGCATTTTCCATCCCGGCCTCCAGTACCACCCATGGGGACAATTCCTTATACCCCATTACGGTTCCGCCGGGCAGATAGGCCGGCAACAAGAGCGAGATCTCACGGAATTGTCAGCGGTTGGTACGACGCCATGCGATCCCGGTGTTATCGGTTGGAGACTTCGAGAGCCGCGTCGAACCGCTCCAGGAAAGCATCGATCATGGTTTCGTTGTGGGCGATTGAAATATAGAGCTTCGTGCCCATGGGGTTGAGAAAGACCCTTCGGCGGAAGAGATCGAGCATAGTCTCCCGGGCCATCCGTTTGTCGCCTTGGTGGGTCGAACGGTAATCGAACACCGGCTCATTGGAAAACACGACCTGGGCCAGGGGCCCGTCGCCGATGACCTGGGCCCGGATCTGCCGGCCGGCCAGCACGCGGCGCATGCCTTCCCGCAAGTAATTCCCGAGGCGGTGCAATCGGTCGTAGGTTCCAGGTAGGCGAAACACTGAGAGCGCCGCATTTGCGGCCGCCGCCGACACCGGGTTGCCGCCGAGCGTCGAGGCCATCCACACATAGTCGTCACCGCCGATCCTGTCCTCGGCGACCATCTCCATGATCTCGGCGCGGCCACCGAAGGCGCCGATCGGATAGCCGCCGCCGAGCGCCTTGCCGTAAGCGACGAGATCGGGCACGACGCCGTAATACTCCTGAGCACCGCCGTAGGCCAGGCGGAACCCGGTAACGACCTCGTCGAAGATGAGCAGCACTCCGTTGTCGTCACAAACCTGGCGGAGGCCTTCCAGAAACGCGTCCTTGGGCGGCGTGCAGCGCTGCAGGGGTTCAACGATGACGGCCGCGAGATCATCGGCGTTTCCGGTGACAATGTTTCGGGTCGTCTCGAGGTCGTTGTAGGGAGCGACCAAGAGATGGTCACGCATGGCTGGGGTGCCGGCGCTTGTCAGTTCCGGTTCCGGGAAATCCTTGAGGCGCGACGGGAACAGGCTGGTGACGCCGGCCTCATTGGCCCCGTGATAGGCACCCTCGAATTTGAGGATCTTGTCGCGACCGGTGAAGCCGCGGGCGATCCGCTGGCAATACATGGTGGCTTCCGTTCCCGAAGCGCAGAATCGCAAGCGCTCGGCGGCTGGACTGATGCGCCTGATCTCTTCGGCGAGCGCCAGAACCTGGTGGTTGAGATAGGCAAAATTGGAACCTTGCAAGGCCTGTTCGCGCACGGCGACGGCAACTTCCGGGCGGGCATGCCCGACAAGGCACGAACCCCAGGCCATCGAAAAATCAAGGTATTCATTGCCGTCCACATCCCATAGCTGGCAGCCGTTGCCACGCGCCATGACAACGACGTCTTCGGCCGGCAAACCGTATTCGCCATTGGATATGCCGCCGGGAAATACCTCGAAGGCTCTTGCCGCGGGATCGTTCATACCTGTCTCCTCATCCTGAAATCAGGCCGTTGCGGACCCACCAGGAAGCGTGGTCGCGAGACAGGTCGGCGGCCGCCTGGAGCGCTTCCTCGCTGTCCGCGTAAAGGCCGAAGCAGGTCGCGCCGGATCCGGACATGCGGGCCAGCAAGCAGCCTGCAGTCGCTCGCAGGGCATCGATAACCGTGCCGATCGCCGGTTCGATCCTGATAGCCGGACCCATCAGGTCGTTGGCCGTGTGGTGGTCAAGCCAGGTGGCCAGCGCGGCGGCGTCCTCAGGGTTTTCATCGAAGGCAACGGGATCCGAAAAGGCGCCTGTCCGCGCCTTGAAGACGGCCGGTGTAGATACGGCGACGCCCGGGTTGACCAGAACCAGGGCGGTTTCCGGCAGCGGGTCCGTCGCCTCGAGATGCTCGCCGATACCGCGCATCACGGATGTTCGCCCGAACAGGCAGACCGGTACGTCGGCGCCGAGATCGAGCGCGATACCGGAAAGGTCGAAGGTGCCAGGCGTGAGGCCCCACAACCGGTTCAAAGCCTTGAATGCCGCCGCCGCGTCGGCCGATCCGCCGCCGATACCGGAGGCCACCGGCAGGTTCTTGGTCAACGTCAAGGCGGCGCCGTCTGTAACGCCTGTGGCATCTTGCAGGGCCCGGGCGGCACCGAGGACCAAGTTGTCGTCACTATCCGGCAAGGACTCTGCGAAAGGACCATCATATCGCAGGGTCAATTCGGCGGCCGGTTCCGCGGTAATCAGGTCGTGAATGTCGGCGAAGGTGACCAGGCTGTCGAGCAGATGATATCCGTCGTCGCGCCGGCCGGTCACGTGGAGATGGAGGTTCAGCTTGGCGCGGGCGGCGACGGCTATACGGTCGGACCGGTCCATGATCCGGACGCGTCAGCCTTCGTTTTCCGAGTTTTCGGTCTTTTCCTCGGCGGGCTCGACGCCGTTGGCTTCGTCTTCGATAAGTCCGCGTTTGAGCTTGCCGTTTATCTTCTCGGCGAGGTCCGGCTCCGGATCGAGTGACAGCGAACGCTTCCACTGGAACCGCGCCTCCATGCGGCGGTCGACCTGCCAATAGGCGTCACCCAGATGATCATTGATAATTGGGTCTTCGGGCCGGTATTCGACCGCCTTTTCGAGCTCGGCGACGGCGTCGTCGTACTTGCCGAGGCGGTAATAGACCCAGCCGAGGCTATCGATAATGTAGCCGTCGTTGGGCCTCAGCTTGACCGCCTTGCGGATCATGTCCTGGGCCCGGTCGAGATGACGGCCCTGTTCGATCCAGGAGTAGCCGAGATAATTCAGCACGTAGGGCTGGTCCGGCTCAAACTCCAGTGCCTTCAGGAAATCCTTCTCCGCCTTGTCCCACTGCTTCTCGCGCTCGAGGACGATGCCGCGGGTATAGAGCAGCCGCCAATGGCGCGATTCGAGCGTGCCGGTGCGGCGGATAGCCTCGTCGTATTCGGCGATTGCTTCGCCGTAACGTTCGCGGCTACGCAGAAAATCGCCGATGGTGCGGGACGGTTCAGGGTCGTTGGGCCGGAGCCGCGCCAATTCGCGAAGCATGGTGATGGCTTCGTCGGTGCGCTCCATGTCGTGTAGGTTGTTGGCGATCCGGAGACGCGCTCCATCGAAAAAGCCGGACGACTTCGGAATCCTCTCGTAGATGTCGTTAGATTCCTGCAGCCGGTCCTCCGATTGCATGATTTCGGCGACCAGCATCAACATGATCGGGAACTGCGGGCGGAGGTGCAAAGACATGCGTCCGAGGACCAGAGCCGTCTCGCGAGCCCGCCGTTGGCGCAAGGAATTGGCGATTCCGAAAAGCGCTTCAGCCGCTCCATCAGTGGCCTCGGCAATTTCCGGATCCGGCTTGTCGCGTCGCTCGACACGCGCCAGGTCCAGGTCCAGCAAATCCGAGTCGGGGCGCTCCTTCAGGAACTGGTCGTAGAGAGCCCGTGCCTTGTCCCATTGGCCGGCCCGTTCGTATAGGTTGCCGAGGAGCCGGGTCATGCGGTAGCTGAGGCCCGATTCCTTTTTCGCGAGGACGTCGAACGCGGCGATCGCCTCCTCGGTCCGGTCGGCGAATCCGAGCAGCAATCCCTTGTGAAGGTCGTGAAGGGTTTGTGCCGCCTTGTCGCCGTCCAGCTTGTCCAGGGTCTTGAGCGCCTCGTCGATGTCGCCCTTACCGGCCAGTACCCAAGCCCGGATCACGGGCGCCGTGAACCCAGTGATGCCGCTGTCCGGCAGTCCGGCGAGGCGGGTGTTGGCTTTTTTGTGGCGGCCTTCCTTCATCTCGATAACCGCGAGGAGCAAGTTGGCGATGGAAGACTTGGGTTTCTCCTCGATGAGTCGGAGGGCCAGTTCCTCGGCTTCGTCGATACGGCCTTCGAGCATCAGCAATACGAAGGTACGACGCAGAAGGTCGGGCGCATCCGGCGCTTCCTTCAAGGCCGCTTTCATGAAGTCGGCGGCAACGGAGAGGTCGCGTTCGGCTTCCGCGTGCCGGCCGGCCAGATAGTTCCCGATTACCGACGCTCCCGGTTGGACCGGTGCATCGGCGGCGGCCAGGGGCGGCGAGAGCAACAGGGCGCCCGCGAATAGGGATGCAGACCAAAGGCGGTTGCGGTGCGAAGGGGTATCAGATGTCACGAATCATATGTCTCGTTGTTGTCGCCGTTGAATGGCAGGGTTTCCAGTCTAGCCCAGGCGCCAGAGCGCGGCTAACCCCTTTCCCTACATATTGGGATAATTGGGCCCGCCGCCACCCTCAGGGACGACCCAGTTGATGTTCTGGGTTGGATCCTTGATGTCACAGGTCTTACAGTGGACGCAGTTCTGGGCGTTGATCTGCAGTTTCTTGGCGCCGGCGGCTTCGTCGTCGATGTATTCATAAACACCGGCCGGACAGAACCGTACTTCGGGACCGTCGTAAGTGGCGAAGTTGACGGAAACGGGGACGGCGTCGTCCGCCAGAGTCAGGTGAATCGGCTGGTCTTCCTCGTGGTTGGTCGCCGAAAACGACACGTTGGTCAGCTTGTCGAAGGTGATCTCGCCGTCCGGTTTCGGGTAGTCGATCGGCTGCATGGATGCGGCTGGCTTCAGTTGCTTGTGGTCCTCGTGGTGTCCGAGGGTCCAAGGCATCAAGAATCCGAGGCCGAGGTTGTTCAACCACATGTCGATGCCAGCGTAGAGCGTGCCGAGCGTCACACCAAATTTGGTCAACGCCGGCCGGGCGTTGCGCACCCGGTGCAGGTCCTTGTGGATCCAGGACGCCCGGAAGGCCGGCTCGTAGGCCTCCAGTTCATCGTTGGCGCGCTGGGCGGACAAGGCGGCGAACGCGGTTTCCGCCGCCAACATGGCCGATTTCATGGCGTTGTGCGTGCCTTTGATGCGCGGCACGTTGAGGAAACCGGCGGCGCAGCCGATCAGGCAACCGCCGGGAAAGGCCAGTTTCGGCACCGATTGCAGGCCGCCTTCGTTGATGGCGCGCGCTCCATAAGCGACGCGGCGCCCGCCCTCCAGCATCGGGCGGATTGCCGGATGCGTTTTGAAGCGCTGCATCTCGTCATAGGGCGACAGGTAGGGGTTTTCGTAGTCGAGGGTGACCACGAAACCGATGGCGATCTGGCCGCCCTCCTGATGATAGATGAACCCGCCGCCCGCCGTGTCGGTCAGCGGCCAACCCTGGCTGTGAATGACGGTGCCTTCCTTGTGGTTCTCGACCGGCACGTCCCACAATTCCTTAATCCCGATACCATAGGTCTGCGGTTGGCGGCCTTCTCGCAGCCCGAACTTATCCATCAACTGTTTCGAAAGGTGACCGCGACAGCCTTCGGCGAAGAAGGTGTATTTGGCGTGAAGCTCGACTCCCGGTTCGAAGTTGGGGCCGGGGGCGCCGTCCTTCTGGCGACCCATGTCGCCGGTGGCGATGCCGCGGACGGCGCCTTTGTCGTCGAACAGGACCTCGGCGGCGGCGAAACCGGGATAGACCTCGACGCCCATGGCTTCCGCCTGTTCGCCGAGCCAGCGGGTCAAGTTGCCGAGCGAGCACGTATAGCAGTTGTCGTTGCTGAGCATGGGCGGCATGAAAATGTGCGGCATCGAACGCTTGCCGGTCTCGCTCAACACCCAATGCTGGTTGTCGGTTACCGGAACGCCCAACGGCGCGCCCTTGTCCTTCCAATCGGGGATCAGTTCATTGAGGGCCCGTGGATCGATGACAGCGCCGGACAGGATATGGGCGCCAATCTCGGAGCCCTTCTCGACGACGCAGACCGTGGTCTCGTGGTCATGCTCGCCGGCCAGTTGCATGAGACGGATTGCCGCCGACAGTCCCGAAGGCCCACCGCCGACGATGACCACGTCGAACTCCATGCTCTCGCGTTCAACTGCTTCTTCCGCCATTGCGTCCCCCGGAAAAATCTGAGCCTGAAATCGGGGCGGGTTATAGCACAGGCGAGCCGGACCCTCTAAAAGAAAAGGCGTCACAAGATGTTCCCTGTGCGGCGGCTCGGCCGGTCGGGCGTATGCCTTGAGCCAAGCGCGTATACCTCTCGCCGGCAGGGTGTTTTGTCCATGCCCGAGGGGGGATTTCTCCATGCCCGAGGAGCAATGGCATGTTAGGGTTCGCGCATGATCGATCGCCAACAGGTCCGCGCTCTTCTTGAGTGGCACGTCGATTCCGGTATCGACGAAACCATCGCCGATCAGCCGCAGAACCGTTTTGGTGATCCCGAAACGGCGCCTTTGGAAACGGAGCCGCAATCCGTCAGGCCCGCCCCCAAACGGCGTATGATGCCGGGCCTGGAAGACCAACAGGCGCCTGTTTTGCCGACTTCTCAGGGTCCATCGGCCAAGCCCGAGCACGGCATGCCACCGCCCAAGCCGGTCAGTCCGGCCGATCCGCCGCCGAGTGGCGAGGAGTCGCTGCGATCGGCGGTCGAACAGGCGAGCGAGGCCAACTCGGTCGCCGAGTTGCGGGCGGCTTTGGAGAATTTCGACGGCTGCGCTCTCAAGAAGACGGCGATGAACCTGGTCTTTACGGACGGTAGCCCGGACGCGCGGTTGATGTTCGTCGGCGAGGCGCCCGGTGCCCAGGAGGATCGCCAGGGTCTACCCTTCGTCGGTCCCAGTGGTCATCTCCTGGACAAGATGCTGGATTCCATCGGCATTGAACGGGCAGACGTCTTGATCTCCAACACGGTGTTTTGGCGGCCACCCGGCAACCGTACGCCGACGCCGCAGGAAACGGCGGTCTGCATGCCGTTCATGGAACGCCTGATCGAACTCGTCGATCCGGACGTACTGGTCACCCTGGGCGGTCCGGCGGCGAAGGCCCTGCTGGGCGAAACCCAGGGGGTCGGCCGGCTGCGCGGACGTTGGTTCACCTATCAAACGCCGCGCATGTCGCATCCGGTCGAGGCCACGGCCATGTTCCATCCGGCCTACCTGTTACGGACGCCGGCCCAGAAAAGGGCTGCCTGGCAGGATATGCTGAGCATAAAGGCGAGGCTGTCGGATATTTCGGCGACACCTTGAAGGCGCCACAAGGGCCGGAATGCCGACCGGTCCGCCTACAACATGTAGAAGCATCAACATCAGCAACAACAGTATATTGATCGGCAGGGAAAGGAATTTTCGCCTGACCAGTTGCCGGGGATGCCTTAATCGACTATACAAAAAGGGAGTTTGGGGATCAGAACGGACGTCCATGCTGAAATTTCGATATGAGGAAGTGCTGCCTCTGGCAGCCGCCATAGGCGGACTCTGTGCCTTTTTATGGGCGGCGCCGGCGACCGCAGAGGGCGGAATCGCATTGCCAGACCGTCAGAGTGGCGCCGATCTGCCTAAACCTTACGAGGCGGTCTCCCTGGCGCCGCGGGGATTTGGCCGTACCGTCGAGTATCCTCAAGTGCTTTCCTCTGGCGATGTCGCCACCTACCAGAGGCTCTTCGACGTTCAGGAAAAGGGCCAATGGAAGAAGGCGGACGGCCTGATCAAAACGCTCGAAGATCCGCTTCTCCTCGGCCACGTCCTGGCCCAACGCTACCTGCATCCGACCAAATACCGCTCGCGGTATCGCGAGCTGAAGGACTGGATGAGCCAATACGCGGATCATCCGCAGGCCGGACGCATCTATAAGTTGGCATTACGCCGCCGGCCGAAGAATTGGCGGATGCCGAAGGCGCCGGCAAAACGAGCCGCGGTCCAGTACGAACGCCGTGCCGGCGTACCGCGCATCAAAGGTAAACGTCTGAATGCCACCGGGCGCAGCAAGGTCCGGCATTTCAAGCGCCATATCCGCCGGGCGTTGAGGCGCGGGCACACGCTCGTCGCCAAACGGGCCATCCAGAGCAAGGAACTCCGGCGCCTGTTCAGTCAGGCTGAACTGGATCAAGTCCGGGCCAAGTTGGGGCAAGCCTATTTCTCCGCCGGCCGCGATGAATGGGCTTTGAAATGGGCGGGTCCAGCCGCCGAGCGATCGGGGGAATACATCCCGTCGGCCCACTGGACCTCCGGTCTCGCCGCATGGCGGATGGGCGACAAGGCCAAGGCGGCCAGCCACTTCGCCAAGGCGGCGACGCTCAGCAGCCATGACAAATGGTTCCATGCGGCCGCCGCTTTCTGGGCGGCGCGCGCCTACCTTGTCACCCGGCGACCGGCCGAGGTCAGCCGCTACCTGGAGATGGCCGCCGAACACCGGCGCACCTTCTATGGCATCCTCGCAAACAAGATTCTCGGGCGTGGGACCGGTTTTAACTGGAAAATGCCACCCCTCGATTCGGATACCGTCTTCGCCTTTACGGACGAGGGAGCCGGACGCCGCGCCGTGGCCCTGCTGCAGGTTGGCGAGACACGGGCCGCCGAGCGGGAACTGCGCAATCTGGCGCTCGGTGCCGATACCGCGACGGCCCATGGCATCCTGGCGTTGGCCGCGCGCGGCAACATGGCCGGCCTCGCCGTTCGCCTCGACCAGCAGCTGTTCCCCAAGGGCGGCGGTTTCGATGGCGCCGCCTATCCTATTCCGGCATGGACGCCGGCCGACGGTTTCCGGGTCGATCGGGCGCTGATCTACGCCCTGATCCGTCAAGAATCGAAATTCAACCCAAAGGCCAAGAGTTGGGCCGGAGCCCGGGGCCTCATGCAGTTGATGCCGGGTACCGCCAGTTTCGTTGCCCGCGACCGCACCTATCGCTGGGGCAAGAGGAAGAAGCTGTATAGGCCCGAGGAAAACATGCGCCTTGGCCAGAAATACATCGAGATTCTGCTCAAGGACGCCAAGATCAAGGGCGGCCTGTTCCTCATGGCGGCGGCCTGGAACGGCGGCCCCGGCAACCTCAACAAATGGCGGCGCACGACGAACTACCTCGATGACCCGCTGTTTTTTATCGAGAGTCTGCCGTCCCGTGAAACCCGTGTGTTCATCGAGCGGGTGCTGTCGAACCTGTGGATCTACCGTGACCGACTGGGTCAGGGTACGCCGTCGTTGGAGGCCATTGCGGCCGGCGAGTGGCCGGTGTATACCGCGCTGGGCCAGGAACCACAGGAGGTCGCCGAAATCCATGGGACACGCCAATAAAACAGAGTTTCTACCCGTCCAGATCGCTGTCCTGACCGTATCGGATAGCCGCACCCTGGAGGATGACCGCTCCGGCGATACCCTCGTCGAGCGACTGCATGGCGCCGGTCACAAGCTGGCCGCCAGGGCCGTCATCAAGGACGAGGTCGCCGAAATCACCGCGCAGCTTGATGAATGGATTGCCGATGAAGCGGTCGACGTGGTGATCGCCACCGGCGGCACCGGCGTTACCGGACGCGACGTGACGCCGGAGGCTTTCGCAAGTGTCTGGGAGAAGGAGATTCCGGGCTTCGGTGAGCTGTTCCGCTGGGTCAGTTACCAGAAGATCGGTACCTCGACCATCCAATCGCGGGCCTGTGCCGGGCTGGCCAACGGCACCTACCTGTTCGCGCTGCCTGGTTCAACGGGTGCCTGCAAGGATGCTTGGGACGAGATCCTGGTGCATCAGCTGGACGTGCGGTTCAAACCCTGCAATTTCGTCGAGATGATGCCGAGGCTAAAGGAACACCTAGAGCGCATTTGAGGAACGTTGAATCAAAATTAACGGTTTTCTGATTCCCTGA
>Ga0066187_1000561_pt1 | contig 12134 bp, 9 predicted proteins | sample WorMetexBAHAMAS1_FD_58706 | JGI IMG/M metagenome (GOLD analysis project Ga0066187, IMG submission 58706) | Marine gutless worms symbiont microbial communities from Max Planck institute for Marine Microbiology, Germany - Inanidrilus exumae... | ecosystem: Host-associated > Annelida > Digestive...
GGTCGGTGTCAAGGCTATGGTTGTTAATCCGAAACAGGTGGATGTTGCGGCTTCCAGATCAAGATCGTTCCGGCTGTCTTGGAATGTGCTAATTGCTCACTGCACGGGACCGAGGGGGTGCACTAAGTGGTATATAGTAACAACGACTCTATCATGGCGATAGACAGACTGCTTGCTGATCGAATACCAAGTGTTGCGTTACGTAACACTACGCATTGCATTACTTAATGGCAAAAATAGCAATATTAGATTGTTGAGTCTGTCGACCGCAGTAATGAGAAAAACGCTGCAGGCCTTTTGAATGTGTTTTATTTTCAAAGTCTACGGTGATCAACACATTGACCACCACCAATGGCGGTGGAGCACATCGGCGGCGATCACCACCATTGACAGCCAACATTGGTTCACTGTCAATGGCATTAGTGAGAACTGAGAAGTTGAGAACGCTATTAAGACTTTGTGCTGTGGGTGACGCTCTAGTCGATCTTTATCTAATCCCATCCTCCTCTGTCATGTCTGAGTACAATGCACAACGCTCACACCTGAGGCCGAAGTCGGACGGATTCGCTCAGATCGGACAATGATGCTGTCGTCTGCAACGTCCACCAAGTGATGCTATCGTGAAAATAGCTATTATTAGCCATGCCTGCTGTATAGCCGCTGGCGTGGGGTAGGGCATTCAGTTGCATCTGTTTGTCTGTTTGTTCGTTTGTGCTCTAAAAGGAAAATGGCTTGAACTATCAGCATTTAGTAGACATATCGTCCATGTCGGCATGCACTGACCCTGAGGTCAAAAGGTCAGAGGTCAAATCTTAACCCTAACCACCCGGCATGAGTCTGCATGTCGATATGTCTGCACATTTCTCTAGTTTTAGTGCAGTTTGCACCAGATGCTGAATTGCTGATGGAGAATACGTGTAAAGTTTCGGACTATGATGCCACCATCTGTATGCAGTTGTGATGACTACGGTAGGCTCAGACTATAGGCCTAAATGCGATTAGCATATTGCAATGTGTATGGTTTTTACATCCTGCAACGCTTGGCATTCAGTCGGTAGCCAGTCAGCAGGTCTGCCCCACATTTCCCACTCACACATCTCACCACACACTGTGCTGGCCAGGGTACACTGGACAGATGTATGCTGAGCACTGGCGCACGCGTCGCATCGCCGTTCAAGTGGACCACCAATGGAGACATGCCACCACCAGTGATTATCATTGAATTAGGGCCGGTCTGCAGAAACAGACCGGCACCGATTCTGTCCACAGTTGATCGGTAAAGATTCAGCATCAGTACCAAGATCGGCGTGAACTCTGTTTGCATGATGTAGCACCATTCGCAACACGCATTGCCATACATTAGTCTTCTCACTGACCACCTTCAGTTTGTCATTTGTATAGACCAACGATGGCGGTTGACCACGATCGGTCATTGGCGGAAGTGATAACGCTCCAGGCCTTTTCAATATGTTTGATTTTTAAGTCGACCACTGTCGCCGGCACTACGGGACAGCGGTCGACGGCGTCAGTGAGAACACTACTGTACGGCGTTTAGGCCTAGTCGGAACATTGTCAACAATGACAATATATAGAGACCATTGGTGGTACCATTTGTCAGTTCATCAGTCCATTTGTATGTTTGTCCAGACAGATCATGTTATCATGAACGGCTTGAGCAGTCTCGATGAAACTTAACAGGGAGTATTCCCAAGCCGCTACTGATGACCTGATGAAATTCTGGAGGACCAAGGTCAAGGTCACAGCAGGCCTTCAAGGTGGCTAAGGCATCAACGTTGATGCTGGAACATTGAAGTCCATCTAGTTTTGTATTCGCTATTATTACGGTTAGGACGATAGACTATCTGATAGTCCGATAGTTGATACTATCTGTAAAAACAGTCGGCCGATAGTACTATGATAGCAATAGTTTTTGTTGCCGGTAATTTTTACAAGTATCGTCACAGTGCGTGTGAATGGATTTGTAAAACACGTACGGGCAAATGTGGTAATGTTGGGAATGTATCTAACTGTAGATTTAATTACCTTTCATTTGAACAATCGGAAAACTATCAATAAAACTATCGGCAAGAGCGATTGTCTCCGATTGTGCAAACTACCGGCGAATGTGATAGTCCGATAGTACTATCATCCTAACCCTAGTTATTATTTGTAATATTTTTGTTGTGCCCAGATATGGGGACAAGACGAGACTCGTCAAGCAGTAGAAGCAGCAGTCGTAGTCATAGTCGCAGCCGACATAGAAGTCGCAGCTCAAGAAACCGTAACCGCCGCAGCCGTAGTGCTAGCGGTGACAAGGAAGGTGTTCGCGTGCACGTCAGTGACTTGCCTGTCAGCTGCACTGAGTCAGAATTACGGAAGACATTTGAGAAATATGGACGTCTTATAGAAGTTTGGAAGACGAACAGCACTCCCTGCTTTGCTTTTATTGTTTTTCAGCGCAAAGATGATGCTGATGAAGCGATTCGTGGCCTCAATGGCCAGTAAGTAATCACTTGCACATAGAGTAACACGGAATTAGCTCACTGGTGATGTTTGCTTATGGTTAGAAAAACTTGCATTGAATTGTTGTTAATTCCAGTAATGTACAATTGTACATGTAGTTTTTGTTGTTTTTGATATATTTGTGTTGTGTTGGCAGTGTTTCTTAAATTTGGCATTGACTGTGGATGTTTTTACAATAACAGTTGACAGTTGTCATAATATTAAGGTTCTGTTGTTTAAATGTCGTATAACTTAGCTGCATGTGCCATCAAAGGCACTTAAACTGTGCTTTTGTTTTTGGGTTTTTAGTTAAGTGATTGCATGATGTATTGTTATAGATACGTATGTGGCGGTCGAGTGAGGGTGACAAGAGCTTTACCACGTGCTCGGGAACGCCGACGACATGCTGTGTTCAACAGTGATGCGTGCTGTTATCAGTGTGGACAGCCTGGGCATTTCTCACGTAATTGTCGCAACTACGAAGGTGCTGGACGTAACAAGATGATGCCTAGTCCACGCCGCAGGTGAACATAACGTTAACATTTTTATATCAGGTGTCTGAGGTCTTGTCTGAGATGTCAGAGGTGTATTTATTTTGCAGTTCGTAAACGTACTGTTCATCATCATCATCATAATCATCATCATTATATTTTTAATCATCAGATAAAAATCTGAAGGATCAAAAGTTTGAAAAAGATTGAAATGATGTTCACTTCAGCAGCGGGTCACTGAGTGGATTGACATTTGAAGATGTAAAAGGTTGTTTATCTTACCAGGCATGGTGCAATATTGCTTTAAAGTTTCTAACCATGATATCATGCCGTTGCGTGCTTTATACTCGGATCTGTTGAATTAAGATGACAGTGGGAGATATTTTGAAAATACTGCAGAATAACGTTTGAAAGAAAAATGCCTACTAATGTATATGTGAAATTCCAGTATTTGTGCATATTGCTGAAATGAAATGTTAAGATGCTCTGTGTTCTTTGTTTATTCTTCAATATAATTATGAATAAGATGGTCTGTGAAGTACTTTATTATTTTTTTTCTGTTTGCTGTGTGAATTACATTGACATACACACATGCTGGTTTAATTGCTAGTTTACTGATAAATTTGGGATAGCCAGTTGCCTTCTTATTTTCTTGTTCAACTTTTTTGAACCTGTGTCCTCTCGGGACAGCCTGGAACTTCTCATGTCCTACTTAGTAAATTTCCACCATGTCTTCCTCTGGTGTACCATTGCAGGGTAAACTACTGTTGCTATCTGATAATTATAGTAACAGTATTTGCGGCAGATTTTTCCAATGTAAGGCATTGCAAACGTGTAAATTATAAATATGTATCTTTTAATGCAAACAGCTGATCTCTTTTTAAACTGATGAAATACATTCTGGTAGAACCATTCTTGCTGCTAAAAATAAATTGGGGAGTAATTATTCTCAACTCCACTGATGACTCGTGGATGGCGTCTTAGATTATAGCATTCAGTGACTCGACTCATTTGTTCTCCTCATTGTTTTGTCAATTGGTTGGCTGACATCCGGCCTGTTAAAAACTATTACAGATCACAGAGATTTGCCACCTACCCAGAGAAATCCAGCCATTTTTCAAAATTTATCTTTTCCGCCATTTGCAATGGCAGCTAGCAACTGAGCACGGATTCTTAAACTAGGGCGCAATGTCTAAATTTCATCGGGCCATATTTTCGATATTTGTCCTACTTTTTGTGTCACGTGACTTTGAACTTGGCAGAAACGTCAATTGCAAAGAGTCTACCATCAGTTACGTACAGGACTAATTTTTATATTAAGTGTTATGTTTCATGTAGACTATCTTATTTCATTGATTCATTTGTATTTTATTAGTTTCTATCACTGTATGTACGTATTCATGTATTGATGTAATGATCTGTTCAGCTGCACAGCTGCAAGAGTCTCTAATAAACTTTCTTACTTACTTCAACTGTGTCTTGGCTTTGAGGATACAAATATTACATTTATGTAGGTTATATGTATATAGTTAACATATATGGGTCCTACATAAGACTGTCATTGCCCATTATTTGCAATGTATTTTGCAGTTGTACTCATTGTAATAGTGCACTGTTAAATTCTAATTCTTACGTTAAGTAGTATGGTAAATTTAACTACAAGTATGTAGCAATATAGTTATTGTAATGTTTCTTTGAATTATTATAATGTTTCTTTGATATTGCATTCATTTATCTGTTTGTGTAAAATGCTGTCTTTCCATAGTGTTTAGTTCAGTTGACCTTCATTTTTTTTTGGGTGGAGGGGCAGGTCTAATACCATGGGTGGGAGGTCCCCCAGATACTTCTTTTGTATTTTACCTAAGAGAAACATTCCAAAGCCAGTCCAAGACAGAATGATGTTATACAGCAAGAGTCGTTAGGCACTGATGTCATAGGAACTGAAGAACAGCAATTACACAAGACATCACATTAAACTGATACATAGGTCTTGTGGTGGTTGGTTAGTTTCCACACTGTTGTAGATGCTAGCGTAATAACTTAAAATTTGCTGTATCCTGTCCCATTTTGGGTCATCGCTGAACAAACGGGCAATGAGGTCGGGAGGTTACTGTATCATTTTCTATCCTTAACCTGGTGGAACTAAATCTCCACCCAAGACCTTCACCCCAATATAGCCTATTTTTGTGCTGAATGGGGATGTTATTCTCCCGACCGACTAACTAACTTTAAAATTTACTTTTGGTAGTAGTGTAGTAATCTGAATACTTGATGGTAAGTTACCATAGACTGGTATGTTGCAGGCACCATTTTGTAGTTAATACATCATACACCTGTCTTGCTTGCAGGATTTGAACTATTAATCGGGGTTGAAGTAGTTATGTTTATAACGTATAACATGTTGTTTATCCTACCAGGCGTGGTTTAGGCCTTTGATGTGGTTGATATGGTTCCATTGGTGAGATGGTTTTTGGTGTAAACTGCGGCACCATCTGCAAGTGGAAATGGATGGTTGTTGGTGGTGTATTAAATGTGCCGTGATGGTGGTGGTGATATGTACACACAGTGATGAAGGTTATGGTACGGTAATTGTTTGCTACAGTTGTTATTTCTGTGAAGTATCATTGCTGCTGCATAGATTAATCGCTAATGTGATCTGTGCTTGGTAGGCTGATACATCCAGACCATACATAGTTTGCTGGAATTAATTTCTGGGTACATTTTTCAAACGTGTAAATTTTATGGAAATTTCATAGGCAGTATATTAAAAGTACTTTTCTCTTGTTCTAGTTGTTCTGTCATCATACCTCCATCGTTTCTGTACCTCACCCTCCAGTCCTTTTCACCAAACTCACACCACATCTTACTGCACGTCAACAGTTCTGTCACCTTACCCACACTCTATCTGCTGTTTGTTTGTCTCCTGTTGCCTTGCTCACGTACCTTTGTCTTTTGTAGTCCATTTCTTCTTGCCTTTCTTCTGCTTTCTGATGACATCGAACAAAATCCAGCTCCAACAAATTTCACTGTCTGCTGTCTCAACATCCGTTCCATTCTTCATCCCCTTCATTCTGCTGCCCTCTCTGATCTCATTGATGCTCACACTACTGACCTCTTGCTTAACTGAAATCTAGATAAGATCTACTACTACTTTTGCTGAACATCTCAACTGCACCCCACCCACCTACAGCTTACTCAGTGTCCCACGCAAACACTGTGGCAACAACTCTTCTTCTGGTGGTAGCACCGGCTTTCTTATCCGCGAACCCTTCACGCAGTTACCAACTCTGCCTGATTTCTCCTCTTTTGAATCGATTTCCATTACTCTCCAGCTTTCTCGCTGTAAGATACCTGTATTTAACATCTGCTGCCCACCTCTGTTATCCACCCTCTCTAAACCATTCTCCATTTTTTGAAGACTTTAATTCTTTCCTTTCTTTTGCTGCTACTATGCCTTATGAATTCATCATCACACACACATCTTAGTGTGATACATGTGAACCTCTGGTTGCCTTTGAGAAGATGCTGTTGGTGATAAGATACGAATAAATGAAAATGTATAAAGAGAACAATGAATAGATTTAGAACAACAGTGTGGTATGCTCATATAAAATTCATGGCCCAATTTTTGAAATTTTCTAACAGCATCTTAGGATAGATTTAGGAAAGTGACCAAACTTACACAGATCTTAGAACGAGGTTACGGCAATGTTGGTTTTAGAAAATTCCTAAGATAATCTTAGCAGTGAATTATGATAAACTTGCGTAAAACTTACAGTAACTTAAGATCGTAACTTTTCTATCTTAAGGTAATCATTCCAATGCATAAACATAAATAAACTGTGCACTTTATGCAGAACTTGGCCAAAACAGAAATTAACATGAATAGCCAGCAACACCCCATAGTGAATCCAACATGAAATTCACGATCGAGCCGTTTGTCGAAAAATGTTGCTCCTTGGCTGCGTTGACAGTGGCTGTAGCAATCACTGGTCACTCTCGACTTACTATGCGTTCAACAGGCCAGGCCGTACATGGTGAAACTAGCAGTGTACATAAATCAAGCCATATGATGGATCTACATTAAGTATGTCACAGTTTTGCAAAATACACAACTAACCGTTTTGGCTTGTGTACTTAATTTCCATCAACTGCTGTCTGCCAACTAATTATCCAAGACTAATTTCGGTGTATGTAAGTTGCTAAATTGCGACTGTCGTCATAGCATTCCGCTAGAATGTAGAATAGTGGTTACAATATAACTATGTTTCTAACTTTCAGTAGCCATGGTTCAACCATTTTACTAATCCTATGGCGCCCATTATTCTTATAACCACACTCTGTAATTTCCTATTTGTTTGCAAAGAGAATGGTTGCGAAAATTGTAATTTTTATTTGCGTGTGTTATTGTGCGAGGTGTCATGAAGGTAATAAGTAACTAAAAATGATGTAAATTAAATTTCTGCATTTTTATAGAAAATCTCTGTCGTAAGCCTGAATCTGACATACCCAGGTCACGCTGCACAAAGAACTGCTTCCTGTGCAGAAGGATTACTGTTAGCGACTACTATTCCACAAGAGCATTTGGTTATTAAATCAGTAGTTGAAAATATGGCTTAACTTTCATAAATGAAAGGATTTAGTGTAGGTTGATTACTGTTTCTTACTATAATGTTTTTAACAAAAATCTTACAATAATGCTATGATATGCTAAGAAAAGTTTCAAAAATTAATTTACGAATATTTAGGAAAAGCATAGGAATTCCTAAGTCTTGAACTTACACAATAAATTTATGAAAAAGTTGGGAAAAGCTTAGTAAAATCATAGCATTATCTTATGAAATTTCACAAATCTGGCCCCTGATTTAAGAATGTCACAGTTTTAGATTTATTTAACATAAACAAGTGCATCAGTTGTGCAATTCATGATGCCCACATTGTGGTCTAGGCATCAACGTGACACATTTTCTGCAGTACTATACTTAGTAGTCTATGTAAGACGCTTGATAGCTTGACTGCACGAAATAATTCTGTTTGCATTTGATAATGTTATAATATAATTTTATTGAAATGTTGCTTGAAATTAACTTCAAAATGGACATTTTATTCAAACGTGCCTAATTTCTCATAATTTTCCATTAACGGACATCATTAGTGGTAATGTAAATTGTAATATTTGATTTGCTGTAATTATTGTAGCACTCGTTCATACTGAATTTATTTTGTAGTGTTGTATGATAAGCATTATGTGCTATGTTCTGTTGATATTGTATGTATGATGAGCCCTGTGAGAAGTGACATCAATCTTAAGTATTACTGTGTGACGTTTGGTCTGCTGTCAGGACACGTAATCGCCGTTCTTCAAGTTCATCATCAAGAAGTCGCTCTCGGTCTCGCGGTCGCCGTCACAGGTCTCGTGACAAGCAGTCTCATTCTCGGGACAGAAGAAGGTCATCGGACCATCAGCAGGAAAGAGATACTAAGTATGTGTTGACTATCATGTTCACAAGGACTGTACAAATGTCATCTACCAGGTCTAGCTAGACACCAAAAATTTGCAACATTTCAGTTTGCGGATGTCTGTTGTTGTTCCATTATTAACATACTGCAGACTAGTTATTGTAGAACATGATGACTGAGTCAGGCTGTGAGAAATGCCGAAATTTCTGTTATTTTTCATAATAAATAAGTGAAATTTATATTCATCAGTTAAGTGTGCATGTTATTACAGTTGTTAATTACTTCACCTATGGCTGAGGTGCGGAGTACTGCGATCATTGTGTTTGTATGTCTGTTTGCTTGCATGCCTCAAACAAGATACTCCGCTTCTGCAGAGGGACCGCATGACATGCTATGTCAGTTGAAAGCTTGTCAGCTACTGCAAAGCTGTACAGGAATCACATATGAAAGGCTTGCAATAGGGAATAAACTTGAAGGTGACGCTAGGTCATTAGTACTGCCTCTTATGTCACTTCTTATTTGTGGTCTGTGGTAACAGTGAATCTGTCTGGCACCATTTCCGAGATATCACCACAGTTACAGTGTATGTGACTGGCTGTGACTTTGAGAAGTCTTTCGTTTTCGAAAACATAGTTGAAATTACGAGCCATGCGCACTTTCCAGTTCATGTGTAAACATATCGCAGATAATACACACTGTATTTCCCGAGGTATGCGAGATAGAAAGGTTCCAGACAGCAAAAGTGACCCTCAAGGTCACTAAAGCTCACCCTTTATGGTGCCTTTCGATAGGCATATTAGTGTTCCATTGCAACTATGTCTCTATCTTGCACTGTTTCCGAGACATTATCACTTATTTCCCTAAACACATCCCTTTTGGGAAAATCTATCGTACTCCTCTGTATCAATCAGCACATGATATTTGAAGTGCCTTGCTTCACCGATTCCAAATATGATTGGGGTAGAAATTTAAACGAGGCTCATCTGTCACTGAGAGACCCGCATGATGCTCTATGTCAGTTGAAATACTAGTCTACTGTTGTACGAATATTATTGCGAGTGCAAAAATTTAAAGTGGATTACGTGACCGCGACCACAATTCTTTTAAGGGTGATTTGTCATCCTTATGCTGGGACTTGACTACATGCGTGCAAAATTTCACCACTCTAGCTTTAGTTGTTCCGGAGATATGGTTGGTGCCTACCAAAATTTAAATGGTCTGTGTTACGTGACCACTCCCCTTTCAGCGATAGTTTGCCATCCGTGGACTATCACTTGCTACGATCAACCTGTCTGCCAAATTTGAAGTCTCTATCTCTACCATTACGAAGATACGAAAGGTGATACAAAATAGCGAAAATGGGTGGTTTTTAGTCATGGGTCACTGAAGGTCACTGTAAATAGCACCATTTGATAGAACACATATGAGTTCCCATTAGTGGTTCGTAGTAACCGTGTCCCTATCTTGCACCGCTTCTGAGATATAGCGAGATGTTATTCGAAAATCGTCAGTTTGAACCAACCCCACTAGTATGGGGTGACCCGTAGGAATTTCGCCGAGATTTTTGGCGCCAGAAAAGTAGAGTACCATGGCTATCGTATGGCATTCTTTATGTGATCCTACATTTAGCCGTTTTGGTACATTGCCGGCTTGTGAGAGACGGACGGACACATAGACGGACAGACACACGTGACATGACGACAGAACATATTGTGCTTGGATAGCATCTCACAGTAAAAATGGGTCACATAGCCATGACCACGCCTCTTATAAGGGTGCTTTGTCCTTCATACACTGGGACTTGATATAGTTTACCTGCGTACAAAATTTGACCCCTCTAGCTTTAACCATTACAGAGATATGGTGGGTACCCACTACAATTTAAATGGTTTATGTGACCTGACCACGCCCTTTTCAGGGATGGCTTGTCATCCACGGGCTAGCACTTGCGGCGATCAATATACCTGCCAAATTTCTCACAATGAAGTTATGAAAGGTGATGCAAAATGTCAAAAACAGGGTAGTTTGGGATAATTAGGGGTCACCCAAAGTTACTGAAAATGGTGCCATTCGATAGAGTGCATACAAGTTCCTATGAGGCTTCAATAGTAACTATGTCCCTATCTTGCACCATTTCTGAGATATAGCCAAATATTGGTTGAAATTTGCCGCTTTTAACCTACCCCGACCTCTGTTTGGTGCCCCCTTTGTGGATGACCTTTTGGAATTTTGTGAGTCCTGGGCTATCGTATGGTGTTGTTTGCATGATGGTATGTTTAGCCGTTTTGGTGCAATGCCAGCTTGTGATGGACAGACAGGCGGAAGGACAAACTCAAGAACACGACAACAGCAAGTGCCGTGCTAGCATAGCATTGCGCAGGAAAAACCATGTTCGAACTTCAAGAAAATTCCTGTGCTTCCGTTTTAGTTTTTTTAACCTATGGGACGACTTATCACCCATGGCAGCAGTGAATGCACTCGTCTTCCATGGGCGCTGATAAGCCATTATGCATTGTTTGCCTTTATGGCCACGTTGGTGTCGCCAGCTATGGGGCACTGGGGCACGTCCCCCCTTGACTTACAACAGTTAATTCTTTTCAGTGTACTTTGACCTGTACAAAGTCTGACAGCGACTATATGTCGACAGTTGACTCCTATAAAAACCCAGTAAATTTTGCATGTGCCCCTCCTGGCGACGCCACTGCATGGCCATGACAAAATGTTGCGGCCATGATGAGTGACAAATGCTTGTGTGTGCAAACGTCTGTTATTACACGTCATTCGGATAGTCGTAATTGAATTGGATAGCGGGGCAGTGGAGTCTGCTGTCTATGATTGCCTCGTTTAGAATTTTTAGGAGACTGTGGTACCTTTAGTGGTCATTTTTATGTGACATCCATTCAAGTTGTTGATTATTCTGTTGCAGAAATCGTGGAGGCGTTAATGAAGTGAATGATGATGACATTATTGCTGCACAGTATTGACTGGTCAGTGTGCTGCTATAGATTATCATATTTATTGCTTGAAAATAACCACCTGCCACTTTTGTTTGCTAGCGCGGTATGTGCCATCATCGTGTGTCTGTCTGTCCATACGTACATCGGAAGCTGGCAGTGTACCAAAATGGCTAAACATGGGATCACGCAAACAATGGACACACAGTAGCTTAGGAACTCTAGTTTTCTGATGCCAAAGGTCTCTACAAAATTTTATCGGGGTCCCCCTTCATGGGCATCAAATACTGGTTGGGCAGGTTACAATCGGCGATTTTTGACCAATATCTCGCCATATCTTAGAAACGGTGCAAGATAGTGACATAGTTGCTATGGTATGCTAGTAGGAATTTCTACGCACTCTATCGAATGTCACCATTTCCAGTGACCTTGACTGACCCAAACTACCTGAAACCACTCCATTTCCGGCACAAGCCGGCACTACAATGATAGCTGAACAGATTGAGCTCCCTTTTTTGCACAAGGGCTTCACTCAGCTTATCCTACTCAGTGTTTGAATGGAATTCGTATATCTCCAAAAATAATGGTACTTCCCTGTAGAACTTTCCCCAAACTGTGGACTAGAAAATTTTGCAACTGCGCATGGATCATCTCAGGTACTGTCACTCCGCGTGGGGCTGGGGTACCCCCTTTCCGCCTTTGCTCCTCCCTTGTCCATTCACTTCCT
>Ga0066187_1000562_pt1 | contig 12056 bp, 6 predicted proteins | sample WorMetexBAHAMAS1_FD_58706 | JGI IMG/M metagenome (GOLD analysis project Ga0066187, IMG submission 58706) | Marine gutless worms symbiont microbial communities from Max Planck institute for Marine Microbiology, Germany - Inanidrilus exumae... | ecosystem: Host-associated > Annelida > Digestive...
GGTCCCCGAGGCCGCCGTCAGGTCGAGCGTCGGCGTGTCCGCGTCGGGTGCCACCGAGACGTCGAGGTCGCCGGAAGTCACCGTGCCGTCCGTCGACGTGGCACTGACACCCAAGGTGAAATCGATGTCGCTGTCTTCCGGCGGTGTCACCGTGAGGCCGTTCAACTGGTCTTCGGTCAACGTCGCCGAACCGTTGGTCACCGTGATCGGCTGCGTCGCGCCCTGGTCGTCAACATAGGTCAGCGTCGCACCCGCCGGGATGTCGGAGATCGAGATCGAATCGACCGCCGCGCCACCGGCCGTATCGATGCTCAGCGCGATGGCGTTATCCTCGACGCCGGCCGCGTCGTTCAACGTCAGGTTGACGCCGTCGCCGACCGCCGAAACGTCGACAGACAGGGTGCCGCTGGTCGTCGCCGTGTCGCCGCCGTCGGCTTCCGTTGCCGTCGCCGAGACACCGAGGTCGAAGCTGCCGTTGAAATCCGTCGGCGGCGTGATGGCCAAACCGTCGAGCTGCTGTTCGGTCAATGTCCAGGTGCCGTTGCCGTTGTCAATGCCGTCCGACAGGGTGGCCCCGTTCGGAACGCCGGTGATCGTGATCGACAGGCTCTCGGAGCCGTCCGTATCGGTCAGACCGGGATCGATGTTCAGCGCAATGGCGTTGTCTTCCGTGCCCGAAGCATCGGTCAGATCCAGCGTCGGTGCGTCGGCATCGGCCGCCACATCGACATCGAGCGTGCCCGAGGTGGTCGAGCCGTCGAGACCGTTGGCGACAACCGTAAGCGTCATGTCGACGTCCGAGTCCTCGGGCGGCGTAATGGTCAGGCCACCGAGTTCGGCCTGGGTCAGGGTCCAGGTGCCGTTGCCGTTGTCGGTGCCGGCGCTCAGTGTCGCTCCCGTCGGAACATTGGAAATGACGACCGAACTGACCTCGGTCGCACCGATGTTCAGGGCGATGGCATTGTCTTCGACGCCCGCCGAATCGGTGAGTGTCAACGTCGGAGGCGCCGTTCCGTCCTCGACGTCGATCTGCAGGATGCCGCTGCGCTGCGCCGTGTCGCCGTCATCCTCGGTCGACGTGGCGGTGACCAGCAGCGCCATGTCCTCGGCGCTGCCCGCTGGCGGCGTGATCGTCAGGTTGTTGAGCTGGGCCTGGGTCAATTCGGCCGATCCCTCGGTGATGGTGATGGGCACACCGCCCGACGCCAAAACGGCACCGTCCGGGATGTTGCCGATGGTCACCGACAGGGTTTCCGAGCCGTCCGTATCGGTTAGCCCGGTGTCGATGGTCAGCGGGATGGTCGTTCCCTGCTCGCCGGAGATCGGCGTCGTCAGATCGAGGGTCGGCGTGTCGGCGTCACCGAACACGGTGACGTCGAGGGTGCCGGTGGTCGTCGCCGTATCCGAACCGTCGGTCGAGGAGGCCGTCACCGTCAGCGAGAAATCCTCGTTGGAATCGGCGGGCGGCGTTACGGTCAGGCCGTTCAACTGCTCGGCGGTCAGGGTCGCGCTGCCGTTCGATACGGTGATCGATTGGGTGGCGCCCTGGTCGTCGACGTAATTGAGGGCGGCACCGTCAGGGATACCGGAAATCGAAATCGCCAACGATTCGGAGGCATCCGTCAGCCCGGCGCTGATATCGAGGGCGATGGCATTGTCCTCGATCCCCGCCGCGCTATCGAGAACCAGGGTCGGTGCGTCGGCGACACCCGAGACGTCAACCGTCATGGTGCCGGTGGTCGTCGCCGTGTCGCCGTCGTTCTCCGTCGAGGTCACGGCCACCGAGAGATCGAAGCTGCCGGCGAAATCCTCGGGCGGCGTGATCGAAAGGCCGGCCAGGTCATCGGCGCTGACGATCCAGGTGCCGGAACCGGTGTCGGTACCGGCGCTGAGGACCGCACCTTGCGGCACGCCGGAAATGGTCACCGACGACAGGGTCTCGGAACCATCGGTGTCGTCGAGACCGGCACTGATGTTGAGCGAGATGGCATTGTCTTCGGTGCCTTGCGCATCAAACAGATTGACGATCGGCGCGTCGGCATCACCGACGACGCCGACGTTGAGGACGCCGCTCGAGGTCGCCGTGTCGCCCTCGTCATTGGAGATCGCGGTGACCGCCAACTGGAAGTTGTCGTTGGAATCGGGCGGCGGCGTGATCGAAAGGCCGTTCAGCTGATCCGGCGACAGCGTCGCCGCGGTTCCCGTGAAACTAATGTCCTGGGTCGCGCCCTGGTCATCGACATAGGTCAGCGTGGCACCGTCGGGGATGTTGTTGAGGATCACCGACAGAGTTTCGTCGGCGTCCGTGACGCCGGCGTTGATGGTCAGCGGGATGGCCGTATCCTCGGTGCCGGTGACGTTAGCCGTCAAATCCAGGGTCGGCGCGTCGGCGACACCGTTGACGGTGACATCGAGAGTACCGCTGGTCGAGGCCGTGTCGCCGTCGGCCTCGGTCGAGGTCGTCGTCACCGACAGCTGGAAGTCCTCGCTGGAGTCCGCCGGCGGCGTGATCGTCAGGTTGTTGAGCTGCACCGGCGTCAATTCGGCGGTGCCGTTGGTGATGTCGATGGGGACGCCGCCGGAGGCGAGGACGGCACCGTCGGGAATTCCGGATATGGAGATCGACAGGCTCTCCGAGCCGTCCGTGTCGGTCAGCCCGGTCTGGATGTTGAGCGGAATGGTCGCCTCTTCATCGCCGGCGGCAGCCGTCAGGTTGAGGGTCGGCGTATCGGCGACACCGGTGACGGCGACATCGATGGTGCCGCTCGCCGCCGCCGTGTCGGAACCGTCGACGGCCGTTGCCGTCACGGCGAGCTGGAAGTCGGCATCGGAATCGGCGGGAGGCGTCACCGTCAGACCGGCGAGATCGTCCGTGGACAGAGTCCAGGTGCCGTTGTCGGTGCCGGCCGACAGGTTGGCGCCGGTCGGCACGCCGGAGATGACGACGGAGGCGATGTCGTCATCGCCTCCGACCGCGATGCTCAGCGGGATTCCCGTATCCTCGGCACCGCTCACGTCGCTCAGGGTCACGGTCGGGGTGTCGGCCACCGCCGCCACGTCGACCGTCAAGGTGCCGGAGGCCACCGCCGTATCGCCGCCATCGGCTTCCGTCGCCGTCGCCGTGACGGCGAGGTCGAAGGAGCCGTCATAGTTATCGGCCGGCGTGATCGTCAGACCGTCGAGCTGGGCGTCGGTGAGGGTCCAGGTGCCGTCGCCGTTATCGGTGCCGGCACTGAGCGTGGCGCCCGTCGGGACGCCCTCGATGGTGATCGAAAGCGATTCGGATCCGTCCGTATCGGTCAGGCCCGGATCGATGTTAAGCGCAATCGCCGTGTCCTCGTCGCCGGCAGCCGGCGTCGTCAGGTCGAGAGTCGGCGTATCGGCGTCGGCGGCAACCGAGACGTCGATGGTGCCGGTCGTCGTTGCCGTATCCGTGCCGTCGGTCGAGGTGGCAGTCACTGACAATTGGAAGTCATCATCGGAATTTTCCGGCGGTGTGACCGTTAGGCCGGCGAGATCGTCGGCGGACAGAGTCCAGGTGCCGTCGCCGTTATCCGTACCGGCGCTCAATGACGCGCCGGTCGGAACGCCGCTGACGGTGACGCTGAGGGTTTCCGAAGAATCCGTCACGGCGGAACTGATGTTCAGCGCGATGGCCGTGTCCTCGGTGCCCGTCGCCGGCGTCGTCAGATCGAGAGTCGGCGCATCGGCGACACCGGTGATGTCGACGCTCAGCGTGCCCGTGGTGACGGCCGTGTCGCCACCGTCCGTTTCGGTCGTCGTCGCCGTGACACTGAGATCGAAGGCGCCGGAAAAATCGTCCGGCGGCGTGATCTGCAGACCGTTCAACTGATCGGCCGTCAAGTCCACCGATCCGTCGGTGACGGTCAACGTCTGGGTCGCGCCCAGGTCGTCCACGTAGGTCAACGTCGAGCCGGCCGGGATGTCGCCGATGTTGATCGACAGCGTTTCGGATCCGTCCGTGTCGTTCAGGCCGGTATTGATGGTGAGCGGGACCGCCGTGTCTTCGCTGCCACTCGCCGCTGCCGTGGTCAGGTCGGCGGCGTCGGCCACCGCATTGACGGTGACGTCGATGGTATCGCTGAGTTCGCCGGAAACCACGCCAAGGGTGAAATCGCCGTCGGAATCGGCCGGCGGCGTGATGGTCAACCCGTCGAGCTGTTCGGCCGTCAGTGTCCACGTGCCGTCGCCGTTGTCCGTACCGGCGCTCAGGGCCGCACCATCGGGGACGCCGGAAATGGTGACGCTTTCGTCCGGCGCGGCCTCGATATCGAGCGCGATGGCCGTGTCTTCGTCGCCGCTCGCCGTGTCGACCACTTCAAGGTCGGCGACGGCCGCTACATCGACGTTGAACGGCGCCACGTCGACACCACCGTCCTCCGAGAAGGCCGTCGCCGTCATGTTGATGACGCCGTTGAAATCCTGCGGCGGCGTGATCGACAAGCCGTTCAACTGCTCCGGCGACAGGTTGGCGACCGAGCCCGAGAAGGAGATGGATTGCTCGGCACCCTGGTCATCGACATAGGTCAGGGTCGATCCCGAGGGGATACCACCCAGCAAGACGGATTCGACCCCGACCGTCGTTTCGGGCGACATGGCCGCCGAAATGTCCAGGTTGATGGCCGTGTCCTCGTCGCCGGAGACGCTGGTCGCGGTAACATCCGGGTCGTCGTTGACGGGCCGGACCGTAACGCCGAACGTCGCCGTCGTCGCCGCCGAAGACGGCGAGGCGTCCTCGGCCCCTTCCGTCGATGTCGACGTGACCTGGAGCGTGATGTCGCCGTAGTAGTCCTGCGGCGGCGTGATCGACAGACCGTTCAGTTGGTTCTGGGTGAGAGACGCGGAGTTATCCGTAATCGTAATGTTTTGCGTGTCGCCCTGATCGTCGGTGTAGGACAGGGTCGCCCCTTCCGGAATGCCGATGATGTCGATGGACAGGCTCAGGGTTTCCGATCCGTCCGTATCCGTCAGGTTCGACGCGATGGTCAACGGAATAGAGGTGTCCTCGTCGCCAATGGCGCTGTTCACGTCGAGGTCCGGGCGGTCGGCCACGGCATGAACGGTGACCGGCACATCTAGGGTCTGCGTGGAACCCGTAACGTCCGTACCGGTGACGGTCAGGGTGAATTCCTCATCGGAATCCTGGGGCGGCGTGATTGTGATACCGGCCAGATCTCCGGCGTCGACCGTCCACGTACCGTCGCCGTTGTCGGTGCCCGCCGAGAGGACGGCGCCGTCGGGAACACTACCAATGGTGACGACGTCGACCGTACCGGGATCGATATCCAGCGCGATGGCGTTGTCCTCGAAACCTTCGGCCGCCGTCGCCTCGAAGTCCGGCTTGCTCAGATCCGGTTCGACAGTAACCGTGAACGGCACCTCGGTGGTCTCGAAGTCGCCGCCGTCAGCCTCCGTCGACGTGGAGACGAGGGTCATCGGAATTTCACCCTCGAAGTTGACGGGCGGCGTGATCGTCAAACCGGTCAACTGGCCCGAGGCCAGGGACCATGTCCCGTCGCCGTTGTCCGTGCCGGCGGAGAGAATGGCGCCGTCGGGGACGCCTTGAATGGTGAAGGAAAGCGACTCGGAGCCGTCGATGTCAGTCAGGGCCGAACTCAGATCGAGGTCGATCGGGTTGTCCTCGAGGCCGACCGCGTCTTCGGCCGTCGCCGTCGGCGCGTCGGCGTCGGCATCGACGGTCACATGCATTTCCTCGCTGACACCGTCGGCGGTCAGGGTCAGCGTGAAGTCCACATCCGAATCCGCGGGCGGCGTGACCTGCAGGCCGTTCAACTGATCGAGCGTCAGGTCGGCCGTGCCGTCCGTTATCGTGATCTGCTGGGTCGCGCCTTCACCGTCGACATATTCAAGCACGGCGCCGTCCGGAATATTCTCGATGCTAAGCGAATTGCCGTCGATGGAGGCCCCGTCGATGGTGAGCGCGATCGCCGTATCCTCGACGCCGGCCGCGTGTTCGAATTCGATGTCGCTGGCGGACTCGACGGTGACCGTGAACGGAACCGTGGTCGAGGCCGAGTCGCCGCCGTCCTGTTCCGTCGACGTCGCGGTCAAGTCGAACGGGATTTCGCCGAAGAAGTTGGGCGGCGGGGTGACTTCCAGCCCGCTCAACTCGCTGGCCGTAAAGGTCCAGGTGCCGTCACCGTTGTCGGTGCCGGCGGAGAATGTCGTGCCGTCGGGAATGCCTTCGCGGATCGAAAGCGTTACCGACAAGACTTCCGATCCGTCCACATCGGTCAGCGCGGAGGTCAGGTCGAGTGGTATCGCCGTATCTTCCGTACCGGTTGCGTCGACCGCCGTAGCCGTCGGTGTGTCGGCAACTGCATTGACGGTAACATCGAGATCCTGGCTCGCTCCGTCAGCGGTTACGTTGAGGGTGAAATCCACATCCGAGTCGGCCGGCGGTGTGATCGTCAACCCGTCCAGCTCGGCCGCCGTCAGCGTCCAGGTGCCGTCACCATTGTCGGTGCCGGCGCTCAAGGAGGCGCCCGTGGGTACGTCGGCGATGGTTACGGTGGCCGCCGTGCCGGGGTCGATCTCGAGCGGAATACCGGTGTCCTCGTCACCGACGGCATCGGTCGTCTGGAACTGCCCTTCTTCGGTGATGGTGACATTGAAATCGATGGTATTGGTCGCCGTCGACGGCGGACCGTCACCTTCGGCGTCCAGTTCCGTGGACGTTGCCTCCATGGACAACGGAATCTCACCCGAGAAGCCCGTCGGCGGCGTGATCGTCAAACCGTCCAATTGATCGGCGGTAAAGGTCCAGGTGCCGTCACCGTTGTCGGTACCGGCCGAGAAGGTCACGCCGTCGGGCACATTGCTGTCGATCGAAATGGTCACCGACAGCACTTCGGACCCGTCGATATCGGTCAAGGCCGACGACAGGTCGAGGGGCACGGCCGCATCCTGGGCACCGGTGGCGTCCTGGGCCGACACGGTTGGCATGTCGGCGACGGCGCGCACCGTCACGTCCATGGTGTCGGTGAAGCCATCGGCGGTGACGTTGAGCGTGAAGTTCACGTCCGAATCGGCGGGCGGCGTGATGGCGAGACCGTTCAGTTGGTCGGCCGTCAACGTGACCGAGTCGCCGGTGAACGAAATGGTCTGGGTCGACCCCTGGTCGTCCACATAGGTCAGAGTCGATCCGTCCGGGATGTTGCCGAGGTCGATCGACGTCGCACCGGCCGGGTCGATGTTGAGGGATATGGCCTGGTCTTCATACCCGTCCGCGTCTTCACCATCGATGGTGTCGGTAACCGTGACCGTGAAGGGCACCGTCGTCGTGGCGCTGTCGCCGCCGTCGGCTTCCGTCGAGGTGGCGACCAAGGTCAGCGGAATGTCACCGTTGAAGTCCTGGGGCGGCGTGATGGTGATGCCGTCGAGATCTTCCAGTGATACCGACCAAGTGCCGTCACCGTTGTCGGTGCCGGCAGAGAGAACGGCGCCCGTGGGGACGCCGTCGATGGTGATGGAGAGGGATTCCGACCCGTCGATATCCGTAAGGGCCGATCCCAGGTCGAGAGCGATGGCCGTGTCTTCCTGGCCGGCCGCATCCTCGGCCGTGGCCGTCGGCGCGTCGGCGACGGCTGCGACTTCCACCTCGAGATCCTGGGTCTCGCCCTCGCCGGTAACCTTCAACGTGAAATCGACATCAGAATCGGGCGGCGGCGTGATCGTCAGGCCTTCGAGGTCTTCGGCCAACACTGTCCAAGTTCCGTCACCGTTGTCGGTGCCAGCAGAAAGCACGGCGCCGTCGGGAACATCCTCGATGGTCACTTCGGCTGCGTCGCCCGGATCGATATTGAGCTCAATGGCCGTGTCTTCGTCGCCGGCCGCGTTCTCGACAGAGACGTCCTCTTCTTCGGGCTCCGGTTCGGGCTCCGGTTCCTCTTCCTCGTCCTCTTCCTCGGGCTCAGGCGGTGGCGGCGGAGCAGCCGGCTCCGCGGCGAATTGAACCGGCTCGGCGGGAGCCGCTTCCGGTTCGGGCACAGGCTCTTCCTCGGGTTCCTCCTCGACCACGGGTTGTTCGGGCGCGGGCGGCGGAGGCGGAGGCGGCGGGGCGTCGGCGGCCGCCTCGGGCGCCGGTTCGGGATCCGGTTCGGTTTCGGGAAGTTCGGCATCCACTTCGGGAAGTTCGCCCGCCACCGTTTCCTCGGGCGGCACGATCTCGCCTTCCTCGATGATGGTATCCCCTTCAGGCACCAGGTTGGCCATCAGTTCGGCGTCGGTCGGTCGCGACCCGGTATGAATGGTCGATAACGATTGGCTGGCGGCGGGTTCCTCCCATTCCAGGGTATCGTCGCCGGCGCCCTGTTCCTCGCTGTCGTCGAGCGGGGAGGTGGTGTCGGTAAGAACGGTCAGGTCATCGAGGGTTTGGCGGTCGTCGGAACTCTGTTCCTCCTCCTCTTCCTCCTCATCGACCTCTTCGTTTGGGGTGACGCCTTCTTCAGCCATAATCGACCTCGCAAAAGATCCCCCGCGCTCCGGCCCGACCCGGAAAAAAAGGAAACTGCGCGGGATGAGTGGTACCTATCGTTTGATTTTAGGCCCTTCCCATTGGGAATCACCCGAATTCAGGGGTTTATGTCATCTAAGCTCATGTCCCTGCGCTTAAATTTTTGGTGGTTTTCCGGCGTTCTCCGGCGTGTTACCAAACTCATCCCGTCCCGTGGTTTGAGGTCCCGTCGACGTGCGTCTCGAATATCCCTTTTGCGTTTTCGAATCCCATTTCTCGGATGAGTTTTGCGGCCGTGTCATCGAGATCGGCGAGGCCCTCGAACCGATGGCCGCTTCGGTCGCCTACGATCCGGACAACAACCTGCGCAATTCGACCGTTTCCTGGATCCGTGACACGCCGGAAAGTTCCTGGATTTCCAAACAGTTAACTGAATTCGTGTTTGAGACGAACCGGCTCTACTGGGGCTGGAAACTGAGCGAGGTCGAGTCCGTGCAGTATACCAAATACGGGCCTGGGCAGTACTACACCTGGCATGCCGACCAACGCCGCAAAGTCTATGACGAGCGGTCGCGGTGGCCCGGGATGATCCGCAAGGTGACCATTGCCATCGCGCTCAGTGACGACGGCGACTTCACCGGTGGCGACTTCTGCATCGAGGACGTCAATTCGCCGCCGAATGCGCGGGACAAACGGGAGCATGTTTTGACCAATGCCCGGAAACGAGGATCGGCCATCGTTTTCCCGTCATCCCTCTACCACCGGGTCAACACGGTTGAGACCGGATTGCGGCGCTCGCTGGTCGCCTGGTTCGTCGGGCCACCCTATGTTTGAGTCCATCCGTGCGGGCGGGCTAAACTCTTCCAATTGTTGAATTCAAGGAGCGATCGATGACCGATACGGCGGCTGTCCTCTTCGCCAACGAGGCGTTCTACGCGGCGTTCACCAACCGCGATCTTGACGCCATGACCGACGTCTGGTCATCGGACGAGCGGATCACCTGTCTGCACCCGGGCTGGCCGCCGCTGTTCGGCTACGACGAAGTCATGGAAAGCTGGGACCGCATCCTCACCAACGAGGCCTCGCCCGAGGTCACCTGCCGCGACGCTCAAGCCTTCATCCGGGGCGACGTCGCCTATGTCATCTGCTACGAGGCGCTGACCGCCGGTGCGCTCCTGGCGACCAACATCTTCATCCGCGACGGCGGGCGCTGGTGGATGATCCACCACCAGGCCGGCGCCGCCTCGCCGCTGCCGCCGGATGAAGAAGACGACGAAAGCAACGAAATGCTGCAGTGACGCGGCAATGGGAGGGCAACGGAAATGACCTCAGTAAGAATGATCATCGGCGATGTGAAGGTGACGGTTAAACCGCGTGATACGGCGACGGCGGCCGCCATTCTCGAGGCCCTGCCGTTCACGGCGACGGCGCGCACCTGGGGCGACGAGGTTTATTTCGACGCCCCCGTCTCGGCGCCGTCGGAAGCCGATGCTACCGACACGCCCGAGGCCGGCGAGATCGCGTTCTGGCTGGCCGGCAGTTGCATCGCCATCGCCTGGGGCCCGACGCCGGCGTCGATGGGCGACGAAATCCGCCTGGCCTCCCCGGCCAACGTCTGGGGGGATGCGGTGGAGGACGTGAGCATCCTCGCCTCCGTGCCGGGCGGCGCTTCGGTGCGCGTCGAGGCGGGGGATTGACGAGGCCCCGGACTCCCGGCCCGCGCCAGTGAGACCGACCGTTGTTGGCATCGCTGCCGGCAAAGCCCATATCAGGGGTCTTCATGATCCCTTCGTCACCTCAACTGCTTGAGAGGCTGCCCGTGTCGACCCGCACCCTGCAAATGACGGACGCGCTTTACGCGTATCTTCTCGAGAATTCCCTGCGCGAACCGGACGTGCTCAAGCGCCTGCGCGACAGGACAGCCGAACTGGAGTTCGCCGGCTGGCAGATCGCGCCGGAGCAGGGCCAGTTCATGGCGCTGCTGGTCGAACTGATCGGCGCCGAGCGATGTATCGAGGTCGGCACCTTCACCGGCTATTCGGCGTTGGCCGTGGCGCTCGCCCTGCCCGATGACGGCGAACTCATCGCCTGCGACATCTCTGACGAATATCCGTCGATCGGCCGACCGTTCTGGGAGGAGGCCGGCGTGGTCCACAAGATCGACCTGCGCCTGGCGCCGGGTATCGAGACGCTGAACGCGTTGATCGCCGAGGGCCGCTCCGGCGATTTCGACTTCGTCTTCATCGATGCCGAAAAACAGACCTACCCGGACTATTTCGACCGCGCCGTCGACCTGGTCCGTACCGGCGGCCTAATCGCCGTCGACAACGTTCTCTGGGGCGGCAGCGTCGCCGATCCCGCCAACACCAAGAGCACCACCGAGGCGATCCGCGTGCTCAACAGGAAGGTTCAGGCCGATGAGCGGGTGACCATGAGCCTAGTCCCCATCGGCGACGGCTTGTTGGTGGCCAGGAAGCGTTGACCTTGGATCGGCGGCGTCCTCTTAACGCCGTCGTCGTCCTGTACATTCCCCCCCACCCTGACCCTCCCCCACGAGGGGGGAGGGAAATGGGAATTCAGTTCAGGGAATCTCCCCCTCCCCCACGATGGGGGAGGGTTGGGGTGGGGGTGTCCTACACTTCCGGGCAAATGACCCGGGGGAGACGGCCTACAGCGCGTCCGGTCCGGTCTCGCCGGTACGGATGCGCATGGCCTGGCCGACCTCGAGAACGAAGATCTTGCCGTCGCCGATCTTGTCCGTATGAGCCGACGAACGGATCGCCTCGACGACGCTCTCCACCTGATCGTCGTCGACGACGATTTCGAGTCTCACCTTGGGCACGAAGTCGATGTTGTATTCGGCACCACGGTAGATCTCCGTCTGCCCCTTTTGCCGGCCGAACCCCTTGGCTTCCGAAACGGTGAGCCCCTGGATCCCCGCTTCCGTCAAGGCCTGGCGCACGGCGTCCAGGCGGAACGGTTTGATGATGGCCATAACGAGTTGCATGTGTTTTCTCCTCGATCCAAACCGCCCGTCAGAGCGAATAGCCTCGTTCACCGTGCTGGGCCAGGTCAAGCCCTTCGGTGATCTGGTCGTCGGTGACGCGCAGTCCCGTGAGCATGCCGGTGACCTTGACGATGACCCAGGTGGCGATGGCCGACCAGGCGACAACGGCGACGACGCCGGTGATCTGGACACCCAACTGCCCGCCGACGGAAACACCCTCGGCAAGCCCCGGTCCGCCCAGGCCTTCCATGGCGAAGACCGCGGCCAGGATGGTGCCTGTGATGCCGCCGACGCCGTGAACGGCGAAGACGTCGAGCGAGTCGTCGATATTGAGGCTGTTCTTGACCAGGCCAACGGCGAAGTAGCAGATGACGCCGCCGGCGAGACCGATGGCGAGGCCGCCGAGCGGTCCGACGAAGCCGGACGCCGGGGTGATGGTGGCGAGGCCGGCGACCATGCCGGTGACGATACCGACCAGGCTCGGCTTGCCGAACTTAGAGCAGATTCGATTTAATCGAGGTCATATCCTGCTGCGGCAAAGTAGTTGATGCA
>Ga0066187_1000563_pt1 | contig 12050 bp, 6 predicted proteins | sample WorMetexBAHAMAS1_FD_58706 | JGI IMG/M metagenome (GOLD analysis project Ga0066187, IMG submission 58706) | Marine gutless worms symbiont microbial communities from Max Planck institute for Marine Microbiology, Germany - Inanidrilus exumae... | ecosystem: Host-associated > Annelida > Digestive...
GTGTTAATTTTATGTTGTAGTATATTTTGTTACAGATGCATGTTTGCTTTTGTTGTGTTTAAAATGAATATGATACCCATATGAAAATGACATAGTCACTGAAAACTGCCACCTTACCGTAAATAGACAGTGTCTCCTATTCTTTCAACCAAGGTGGCTGCCAAGAAGATATTTCTTTATACATTAGTATTGTGTTTTTAACGATTTTTCATTTGTTGATGATCACATTCAAATACATATAATAAACAAATTCTTTTTTTTGTGTGTGTACTTTGTGAGGAAATTTGTCGTATTCAAAATTAAGTTTTGGCTCAGTTTTCATTGATTACGCCATTTTCGTGGGATTTCCAGCTTAAACTGAAGTAACTGTAGAGAAATAGGTCACGTGACCAAAAGTGAGATAGAGAGAGAGAGTGGGCAAACGACGGACAGACCTGACAGATGCAGAATGAGCTTCTGTAGTTGTGTTGTGCTGCTGTTAACAGGTCTATTATCGTATCCATGCATCTGTGATAAAGTTCCTATTGAAGCATGAGGCGGCCAAAGACTCTATACCATTTGACAGTCTGGAAAAGTCGATATCACAGGCTGCTAGTCAACCATTTGTGAGTTGTGTTGAGAAAGACCGACGCGCGGACAAAAGACCTGACGTGTAATCATCGTTTGCTTGCTGTTATGTTGTAAGATGAGTGATCAGCATGACCTTTCTAATAGATACTGTGATTATGCATCAGGCATTTGGCAAGTCTGAGCACGACCTTTAGGCTGGTGATTTTCTGGTTTGGTAACGTGTGATATTCTCAGTACATTATTACCTTAAAAGTGCGATATGACCTGAATTGAGTTGAAAATGCTGTTAAACCCCAACCAACCCTGCTGTGATTTTTATACAGCTTTTCTTATGTTATTGCATTTTGTTGTTGCCGGTCATGGCAATGGAAGATGTATTCAAAAAGCACGTTACAAAATGCCATTATTGTACAGTCATAGTAAATGTATTGTGTCCACAACTACTGGCTTTTGACTTCCATCCTGGAAATACTTGAAACCTCCTGTAATAATTGGTCCTGTTGGATATTTGTAGCTAAGCTAATAGAATGACAGCAAGGTCATAAGATTTAGATCTTGTTCTATTACTGTGAAACTGATTACTTCAGTTTAACTTGGAAGTGGTTCCAAGTTAGCGATGAGTATTGGTGAGAGATTGTTATCGCATGCTGCATTAAAAATAGTTCATACACTAAGTAAGTAACTAAGTGTATTAACGTTGTAGCATATGACAATGCTAGATTGTACCTAGCTTGTGAAATAAACACCAATCTGAAACAACATAAAACTTTACTGGAATTTTGTTAATATGTCTCCTGGAAATTGGTTGGAAATTTGGTTGATTGCAGTTGCAGACACCGTGTGTGTGCCGGAAGTGTTTTGAATAAATTTATGAATATGTGAACGTTTGTGCATGTATGTTGTAAGTAAGTAAGCAAGTGGACTTCTAAGGTGCACGAAAAACTAGTCACGATATCAACTACAGCCTTAACACGTCCTTTCAGTGATTGCTTGAAATGTTTGTAGTTCATGTCCTGTCACTAATATGACGGCATGGCATTCCACACACGAGGACCGGCAGCAGAGAAATGTCTGTCGCCGAAACTGTTGGTTGCCCTCAATGCCCTGGTGCGGACGAGTCTGCAGAGTCTTGATTCTAGCCCAGGGCCGGAGTCGGAGTTCTAATTTTTAAAAATACGGAGTCGCAGTCCCATAAAAATGAGGACTCAGCATCCCTGCCGTGGATGTACTTTCTCTACTTATCTCTCATTCTGACTGACTCTTCCACAGGGAGTCTTGTCAACCTATCGATGTTGTTCATCCACGCCGCGCATGGTTTTTTCACCTATGTGCACCAGGCATTGTTTCTTGCATTATCTCTTGTTCCAGGCAACTCCCTCGTTTCCTCATGGTGTGACCATAGTATGCTAGCTTGCTTGCGGAGTAGTAGTCTCGGGATTTTTAAGGGCTGGAGTTGGAGTGCCAATTTTTTTAAATCCTGGAGTCGGAGTCCCACAAAAATGAGGACTCCGCGTCCCTGGTTGGTTGTATCTGACGTCTGGTGGTGTCTGTTATCAGTCTGATGGTGTTGTTATGTGCTGCAGTCAGGACTATGAAATGGAGTTGTTCACTGAACCGCGTTCATCCGTGTATGAGAAATCACTTCACCCACGCCGCGATCACTCCTATTCCTACGACAGGCTCAGTCTCCTGTCGGCCACGAGTGAATCGATGTCGATGAACTACTGGTCGCCGATCTCACAGCCTCTCACCTACTTCCATCCGATGTTGTCTCCACCAGCTACCATATCGTTGGCGCCACAGATGCCGTGCCGGGCGCTTGAAATGCCGTCTTGCTTCATAGCATCGCCGTTGACTGATGCTCGCATCATGACGGCACGTGGTGTGTGTAGTGCTGAGAGGCCGACGTATGAAAGAGATACATCGGCAGGGAGTGTATGTCGGCAACGCCGTATCTCCTTGCCACTTGATTTAACCATCAGTACACCTAGTGACTGTGTGTTCGAAGGAACTTTATCGCGACAGTCTGTTCACATGTCGACTAGCAAACCACGAGGTAGCGTGACCAGCATGGTAGACTCTGCAGTTACAACTAATGTCGTGTATTCTTCTGCTGCGCTGCTGTTTGCCGATAATGCAACATCGTATGTGCCGAGTGCAGTAAGTCGTCTATTTAACTCTGAGCCAGTGACTCACAGTACAGCCACTGTCACTGTACCAGCTGTGAGTGATGGTGATGATGACATGGTGACAAGGCTAATGCTGAGACGCCCAGGCGTCGTATCCACTGCAGCAGCAGCAGCGGGTACAGTTACTGGTGCCAGAGCGATAGAGGCGTCTGTGGCTTCGGCAGATGTGAAATGGGTGACAGCAATTTCAACTACTTCACAGCATCAGAACGCCGTGGAACAGTGTCCAAGCATATCCGAGTGGTTTTCATCTCGTGCAGACTCGCGATGTTTTACTTCACATGATGTCGGTGTCAGATCTGTGCCATCAACTGCAGACCACGTGCCGACGACCGTGACCATGTCTACCATTAGTCATTTAGTACAGGAAAGCTTGCAGCGACCTGTAGCATCTTCATCACTACAGTGCGTTTTGTCACTAGAGGCTGATATGAGTTATCAAGACCTCAGCCAGGGTTCAATAGCTTCCGGTGTGTTTTCAAGCACAGCAGATACTGTCATGCAGTACCCTCAGTTGTCACAAGTGTCAGATGCTCTCGCTCAGTACCCTCAGCCATCACAGGTGTCAGATGTAATGCAGTACCCTCAGTTGTCACAAGTGTTGTCAGATATTGTCACACAGTACCCTCAGCCATCACAGGTGACAGATACTGTCACTCAGTACCCTCAGTTGTCACAGGTGACATATTCTGTCACACAATACCCTCAGCCATCACAGGTGACAGATGCTGTTGCACAATACCCTCAACCATCACAGGTGTCAGATACGGTCACACAGTACCCTCAGCCATCACAGGTGACAGATGATGTTGCACAGTACCCTCAGCCATCACAGGTGTCAGATGCTGTCACTCAGTACCCTCAGCCATCACAGGTGTCAGATGCTGTCACTCAGTACCCTCAGCTGTCACAGGTGTCAGATACTGTTATGCAATACCCTCAGCTGTCAGACGTGCGTGAACTATTGCCATCAGAACTTCACTCAGCAACAGTCCAACGTCCTGTCAGTGATGATGTATTCCCAGTGCTTTCACCATCAGTGCGGACCAAAGATGAAAGTTGTGACATTCTGCAGTCAAAGACGGCTGCCGCAGACGTACGTCCGATCAAGATGGAAGTTGATGCTGAAGTAGATGTACATCCGTCCACTGTGGAAGCTGGTGTTGGTGATAGTTCGGTGAAGCAATGTTACGGTATGTTAGGTTCAGTGGCAGCAGGAAGCAGTTTGTGTGGAGATGACCAGCAGTTATTGGCTCAAGTGAAACAATGCAGTGACGAGGTTACTGATGTCAGCTGCGCTCTGGCTGCTGCAGTGCAAAACAGTGCTGTGCTGGGCCGAGCTACAGCTGATGATGTAGCTGTAGAGCCAACAATACCATTCACGGGTGAAGAGACTGGGCTGCAGCGTGATTTATCATTGCTGAACGTGGCCTCCGATCATCATGCTGCAGTGTCTAGCATTGAACCCGGTTCAGAAGGTGATGCAGTGAACAGGAGTTTTGGTGAGGACAAACCTGATCTTGAACCAGATTTTGATGATGAATGGTTATTGAATGCTTCGGATGCGAGCACTAAGGCTGCAGATGTGGAAGTGGTTACTGGCGGTGCACCAGTGTCGACTGTCGGCACACCATCAAATGACATCGTTGATGAATGTCAACCTGCATCAGAGCCAGGTTCAGCAGCGGTCGCTATGGAAACGAGCACACCGGCACAGCAACACAGTACTCCAGCTGTGGTCAAGGACAGTAACGCTGATGATGTGATGACGTCCAGTGCCAGCACAGAAACTGACAGCGATGAGAGATTCAAGGAACTGATGGTAAAATGTACCAAAGCTTTGGAGCTGTGCTTGGCAAGGTTTCCACAGCACTACAAATCGCTGTACCGTCTAGCTGATGTCTACTTTAGATGTTCCTGTCTAAAAGTGAGTCACATTGCACACTCCTGACACAAATTATGACAATATTTTAGCAGTACATTACATCACATTTTGGCACTATAGATATATACACTTTGACTGTGTTGTGAAGTCAATCTGACTGCTTCTTGCTTACATTGTAAATATATGGTGTATATAGACAGGATTGTTACATCTGTTTTATTTTTGTATTGATTTTTAAGATGTTTCTTTGTATTTATTCTAAATTAAAATTTTAAATTCAATTTGCTCTTTAATTTGTTATGTTTTTGGCAGGTTTTCTTTTGAGACGGGTGTTAACAAGTATTTTATGTTTGTATATTTTTTGTCTGGCTTGATACTGGCATCAGACAATCGGCATAAAGGGAGTAACACACGCCCTTTCTGCCAGTAGTTTTGTGATTAATGAAGAAAGGATGAGGGCAGAGATGTATTCCATGCCGCAGATCAAGCTGGCTACTCGTCAGTATTTGGCTGCACGTTAATATATGGTATTGTTTGGCCACCGGTGCTGACACTCGGCGGAACCTGCGTTCCGTCAACCGTCAACTACTTGCAGTACCTCGCTACTGGCTCAACACTTACGGCCGTCGTGCCTTTGCAGTTGCCGGCCCCACAGTCTGGAACTCCCTCTCGGATTTCGTCTGGGACCCGACCATCAGTGCATACTGTTTCAGACGTTTGCTTAAAACGTACCTGTTCGCTTGATACTAGTGCATTCCTCGTTTTAGAGATTCTTGACGATAAACTCGCTCTGTAAATTTACTTACTTGCTTACTTATTGTTTCATAATCCAGCGGTTCTCTTGCAGAACAGGTGAAGGGGAGGACCAGAGGGAACCAGCTATCCCTGATTTACCTGAAAAACGGTCGTTAACTGGAAGTAGGATTAGTTGCCGTAGTAGCAGAATATTTTGTCTGTCTGCACGCAGGATTTGCAGAAATGTCGCGATGTACTGTTGGGAAATGCATCCGGACTGCAGACTCCGCTCAACTTGCCGTGTCCCGGCATGTTTCAGGAACGAAAACAGTCCAACTTTTTTCAGGTAATGTTTCAAATTTTTGTTTTCAGAAATGTCTGTTACTTCTTAGTTGTCGCCATTACAGTATTGAGCTACTTTCTGTACAAATTATCTTTGGATGGCTTATTTAAGTTATTATACATAATTGGTTGGATGAAATGCATTCAGCCTCTTGCAGTTTCAGCGTAACATTGCATTGGTTACTGCTGAAAAACAATTAGTTATCTCGTGTAATGGGGGTAACTCATTAAAATTGACTGGTTTTTGTCTTCACTTTTTCTACTGGTTTCTACCACATGACGCTATGCTAGTGCGATATATGCTGTCGTCGTGTGTCCATCTGCCTGTCCATCTGTCACACGCCAGTATTGTAACAAAACGGCTAACTGTAAGATCACACAAACAACGCCATACGATAGCCCAGGGACTCTAGTTTTCTGGTGCCAAATAGAGGTGGGGTAGGTTCAGATTGGCGATTTTTGACCAATATCTTGATATATCTTAAAAACAGTGCAAGATGGGGACATAGTTACTATGGAATGCTAATAGGAACTCATATGCGCTCTGTGGAATGACGCTATTTCCAGTGACCTTGAGTGACTCCTAACTATCCCAAACCACCTCATTTTCGACATTTTGTATTGCCTTTCATATGTGCATGGTGGATGGAGATAGAGACTTCAAATTTGATAGATAGGCTGACCGTAGCAAGTGCTAGCCCACGGTTGGCAAACCATCCCTAATGGGCGTGGTCAGGGTCACGTGACCCATTTTTTAAATTTTGCCCCAATCATTTCTTTGGAATTGGTAAAGCTAGGCACTTCAAATTTCGTTTGCTGATTGATGCACAGGAGTAATAGTGCATGCATGATATATTACCCCCAAAAGAGATGTGTCCAGAGTCACATGACTTCTTTAAATTTTGGTAAATATGTGACAATATCTCGTTAACGGTGCAAGGTAGAGACATAGTTGCAATGGAAGACTAACAGGAAATTGTATGTGGCCTATCCCCATGTCCGTGTCCTAGAAGCTACTTAGCTTATGCCACGTTAATCAGTACGTTCTACTACTATCAAATGGCACCAGTGCCAGTGCTCTTGAATGGCTTTTGCTGATTGAAACTTTTGCTGTCATAGCTTGTGAAACGTAGCATGAACTTACTAACACACAGCGGATGCACATTACAAGTAAGTAAAGTAAAGTGTAGGTCGATTTGTATAGCGCATCGTCGTAACTAGCTCTAATGCGCTCAGACATGAATCACACAGTTTTACCTGCAGATTACACCATGCCTGCCTTTACTCCCCAGCGTGAGAGGTGTATGTGTGTGTTTGTGTGTGTGCAGGGTTTATGGCGAATTCCATCACAAGATGTTGATCGTGCCGGCTCATTTGCTGCTCACCTCTCACAAGCTCTGCTGCTCTTACTCAGTGTTCTCAAAGCTACTCACGATGCCAAGATGTTGTTCTTTGTACATCGGCAGATGGCGACGTCGCCGCCCAATGACAGGCCGGTGACAGCTTCATGGCTTGTTTGTTGTCCGTCTCTCTGTAAGCACTTGTCTGGAAAACTTGGAAAACCTAGAGAAATCGGGGTATTAGGAATAAGAAGAAGAAGAAAGAAAGAATTGCATTTGCGTAAACTGCTAAGATCTGTTGCGGGCTGATCAAGCGTCTGCCCCTGTCATGTGCCGCTGCATGGACCAGTCCAATTCACAATTATTAGGGGTATTAGGGTTGTTGGGCACATTTTGCCCCTTCCTTTTCCGGGATTGTCACTCCCACGTAACACGCTGTTCTTTGGGCCAAGCCCACTCATCATCCAAATGTCATCTCGATCGGTTCAGCCATTTTTGTATGAGTCCCGAATGCTATGCTGTACAATGAATTGACAGTGGGGAAGAAAACCCCAAAATTGCTTCTTCCCCTTGGGATTTTGTTACCCTGCCAGAGGAGGACCGATCCACGGTCATAAGCAACATCCAGGAAAAATTTGGTAGAGAAACGTGTCGTTCCAGAGATATCTTCGCAGACAGACACACACACACACACACCCATACTCATCACAATACTTGCAAACCCCTTATGGGGGTTGTCAAGGCGATGAATGCATCCTTTGTTATACCATGCTTTAGGTAACCACAGAGGCCATTGCAAGCCTTTCAGCACGAACTTTCTCAACTGTGGTATATTTGCAGATGGACCACTGTAATTCTCAGCGGCTCAATTCTCCCTTAACTCTATGTTCTTCCTTAACCTAAGTCCTATTAACACTAAATTAACTTTGCTTTCTTACGTCCATACGTCCATGCATTAAAGTCACTGGTATATTTGTTTCTCCGCCAACATTCACCATTACCATAGTAACAATAGCTACAGTGACGTACATTTCGGTAATTCTTTCCATTAATCGTCACATTTTTCCGTTTGTCTTGTACTTAAGTTTGCAAGTAATTTCGAGATAGTCAAAATTATGCCCTTTAATAATAGGAAATTGAATTCTGTCAGACTTTACGGTTAGTATGAATTTAAGCGAAATCAGTCCGTTGTAGCAAAATTCATGCTGCTGTACGGCCCATTATAGAAAAAACATGATGTCATCCACAAAACCGGAAGTACATAACGTATCACAAACAGAGATATCCTGGCGGACAGACACACACACACACAGACGTACTCATCGCAATACTTTGCAACTGCTCCTGTGGGCGAAGTAATTAATTGTTTCTTGATTTTACAGTTATAGTTACCATTTCAGTTACTAACAATCGACTGAAGCATTTTGTGCTGTGCCGATAGCAGCTGTTTTTTGCAGCACGGACTTGTACAGTAATAATTTGCCACACTACATGATGAAAAGCAGTAATAGAGTCACACACAATATACACAGCCATCTAAATATGACACAAGTTACAGATGCTGTACTTTCGAAAATCATATACATGTACTTGACTGCTGAGCAATAGCAGTAATAGATCTCTCTGTGCATTGACGTTAACTGTGTGAATTTATTTAGTTGATTAACTAGCTTGATTCTGTTTTGCCATGTGATGGTGATTGCTGGTGTTATTTGAACTCTCGCGTGTAATGTAGAAAGTACCTGCGTGATGTGGACCGCACGCAGCTATCTCAGTTGGCATTTATCTATTGCTTGGATGCGCTGGAAGCAAAGATGAAGGATCAGTCGTCGAGTGCAGCTGCTGCGGAGGCAGACAGTGATGACGATGACAAGCTACAGAGGCTGCTGTTGACATATCAAGTGCGTCAGTACACGGCCAAGATGCAGCCCACACACTCACACAGAGCCGATGAGCTGCTTGTGTCTGCCTATCACATGTATATTGACATCAAGGTATTTGCTCTTCTGTCTGCTTTATTTCATGTCACACGTGCAAATGTTTTAGCAGCCATTTGTACCTCGTGGCACAATGTAACTAATGTAAACTAGTAACAAATTGCGAGAATGGTGAATTTAAATAAATTATTTTCATGCCTTCGCCAACCAATAGTGTTAGCAAGGACATTACGTTTTTAGGCTGTCCCATTGTCCAATTCGTTTAATGGTCCATTTGTCTGGTCATATACTGTTACCACATCTCATGAATGGTTTCAACAATTCTGAAAAAAACTGACAGGGAATATTCACTAGCCCCTACTGATGACCTAATTAGATTCTGGAGGTCGAAGGTCAAGGTCACACCTTAGTTCAAGTATGTGATGGCAAAGGTATCCGTGTCAACGCTGGGGCGTCGAAGACCATTTTTTGGATTTCTGTTGAGTTGAAAAATTAACCCATAAGTTATGGAAATGAATTCTGAACGCCGTGTTGTGTGTTTGTGCTGGTACGTCAACAGACGAGTTGTAAACGTTGCGTGTACATGTTGTATTCAGCTGAAAGAATTACCAACATTGGACGATGCCACTCAGTTCTGCTCACGGCTGCAGACTCTGAAACCAGCTCCGGTAAGAACTAAAACTACCTCTTCATATTAATTTTGTGTTTAAAATTTAACCTTAACCTTTAGTTGCTATGTATCACTCACTACCTGTGCAAGTTTTGAAATTACTTCAGGAATGTTCCAGGTAGCATACAGGATACTCCCAAAATCTAGACAAATGTTTTCAGTGCCAGTGTTAACCCTTTCCACAAATCTCATGAAAGTTCATATCTTGCTGATAGACAGCAGACATACAAGAGGCAAATAAAGGCAAAAACAGCTTGCTTGATGGAGGTAGCGAGTGAATTGTACTGAACTGCAGAAATACGTTGTATTATTTTTGACTGTAATCATTTCACTGTGTGTGCAATTGTTGTATCTAATTTCACTCAAAGACATAGTACGTAGAAAGTGGCTTGAACTACATTTTCCCAAATATTTCTAAGACTATACAGTCAGCAAAATTGGCTGTGAAAAAGTACACAAAATTGAATTTGCAGCTCACTAATGGTTTGACTTCAGAAAAACGTTTTGTTCACATATTTATAGGTTTTATATTAGTTTAAAATGTTAAAAGTTTTGTGTGACACTCAAACCGTTTAGCTGACACGTTGTGACGTGGTTGTTGAGAAATTATAAAGGCTAAATTTTTTGTAGTTATACAAAGTATCGTATTTACAGGTTAATCGCAGAACCTGAATTCAGTCTGAAAGCATTGCTAACGTAGCACTCCTAGCTCTAGTCCTAACACTAAGTTATTAACGCTAACCCTTACTGTAACCGTTTTAAACTCTACTAACCCTAATCGTAACTCTGAAACGTCAAAATTTCACTTCTACACAGCATCGCTGATTGGCTGTAAGCTGCCTGTATTGGTCACTTGGCAATGCCGTATTCTGTACACTTTCTTACCCTAAAATGAGCTTTATAAATGTATTGCTTGCTTACTTACTTACTTACTTACAAACATTTGTGCGGCACACGAAGTCAGTACAGTTGTGTTGTGTCGTGTAGGAGAAGCTTGTGCATGCCGGCAGTGTTGGTCAAGCCTCAAGAACTTACTCGCCTCCTGTCAGCACCGTGATGACGTCACAGACTGGAGTGGCAGCACGTTACAGTAGTCAAGCCGGCGGCGGTGAAGATATGACGTCGGCCAGAAAGTCGGACCACACATCATCGGAACCGGTGAAGGCGCGGTCGTTGAGTGCGGGAACAGACGTGGCTCGCACCGTGGACGACGGCATCGCTGTCTCGCGTGAGATGACCACGGCTGCTGAGACAGGACACGGACACTCAGACGTACAACTAGACGCACACTCAGCGTCACTGTCAGCGTCAGGGTCGGATGTGTCATCTATCGACAATGACGACGATGATGACGTGATCGTCATTTCGTCGTCCTCACCTGACGACGTCGACGACTAGCAACACTTACCTGGATGAGATTAATCTCACCTGTACCACACGCGCGCACCTGTTTAACGGCCGTGTCCCAGCAACGGCGTAAATCTGGCTGTAATTCTGGGGCACGCAGGGGCCAATCCAGAAGGTGTGGGAGTGGGGTATCCTTTTCTATGAGGGGAAAGGCCTGGGAGGGAGCTCGGCCCCTCAAAAAAATTAATTTTTTCACTTGAAATGGCGTGTTTTGGTGCATTCTGATTAGTACTTTTTGTCCGTGTCCTCGCCAGACAAATATTGAATTGTCCGCCTGAAGTGGTGATTTGATGGACGTTGAAGATGTACTTTTGGGAAATAGTGTCAAGGGTCCTGTGGTTCGTAAGCTTTTTACTGCATCGTAATGCAAGGAATCTGGTGCTGGAAATTTTGAAACATGACAAAATCTGCGGATATGACAATTTGCATTAGCGTCCCCCCACTCCAAATTTTGGAGACTCGTCCACCGTGATTTATGCCCAGGTGTTCCAGGTGAACCTGGGTTAGCGGTCCGAGGCGGGGATTAGTTCAGAATTTTGTGGCCAACTTTGCCGTTATGGTTTTTAACTGACTGTGCTTACGGTTGGGCTCGTTCTACGCAGAACGCTGTGGCGTACGCAGAGTGGGTTAGGGGTTAACCCCCCTCCCATTGAACATCCGTAATTTTTTCCGTGTCACAAACTGTATTAGTATTGAAGTCGAGACGGTTTTTCTGAAAGAGACACGTTTGTCAAGACAGTCGTAGAGAAACGTACTGTCATGGGCCCTACAGTGTCACGTGAAATGTCTACTAGTATTAGACTTTTCCGGCATCAAGTGACGTAGTAAACTGTCACTAATTCGTGCTCGATGTTATGAACTCTGATCGCACGCGCGTTTAGCAGGAGCTGATGTTACCGGTGCCTACAAACTAGTTTTTACAAACTATGCTACACTGTTCGAGATATTCAGTTACCGGTGTATAGCACAACGGAG
>Ga0066187_1000564_pt1 | contig 12046 bp, 8 predicted proteins | sample WorMetexBAHAMAS1_FD_58706 | JGI IMG/M metagenome (GOLD analysis project Ga0066187, IMG submission 58706) | Marine gutless worms symbiont microbial communities from Max Planck institute for Marine Microbiology, Germany - Inanidrilus exumae... | ecosystem: Host-associated > Annelida > Digestive...
CGTGACTTTGAAGTTGGCAGTAAGTAGGAGTCAACCGTCAGTCCTGTATGGGGCTAATTTATTGATGAGTAGTTACAATAATGGGGCTATAAAGTGCACTACCCACTGCAAGCGAAACCGCTATGCTAAAATGATTGGTGCTACAAACCTGTCATCGCAGTTGGAATGCATGCAAGTTATTATATGTCCAGCATATACTAGTGTAAAGAAATTCGTGTGGCTATTGAGACAGCATATTCAACATTGTGACAGTGTGAAGGTTTAGAGTAAAACTAAAAAGTAAATAGAAGGCCGGTACAGTGATCTATAATGCAATCACATGGCACTTTGACAAAAGTGTGCCAGTTTGAATGACCAATGTGCTCTGTAGATTTTACAAAGATGGTTTAAGAATAGCAGCACACAATCAAACCATCCCATGTTTTCATTTTACAAGTGGCAAGGCAACCAGTTATCAAAAATCGGTTACCACACGGCTGCATATGATCTAACAACCATTATGTTATCATGCAGGTTGTTTCTGATAGAACTGTATTTGTTGGAAATAGTTGTGTGTAATGAAATTTACATTATCTATTGTTGCTTTTTTGGGAGTACTGCACATAGGGAGTTCAACATCTTCCCTTATGACTCGGTTGATCAAGAAAGGAACAGGCCAGTGAGTGATTTGACACTGTTAAACCTATAAAATGTGTCATTTATTTTCAAAGGTTCGATTTCTGAAAAAACTGGAGAACAAAATCAAGGCAACCAGCTGACTTAGATTCACCTGGGAAATGGCAAAAAGCATTGTGTGTGTATTGTATTGCTTTTGTTATTGGACTGTGAATTACTACTTTGCCTTGGTGTGTGTGCGAAGTATTGCAATCAGTAATCACTGTGTCTGTGTCTGTCTGTTCGCATTTCTTAACAAGAAGCTCTGCTACCACAGAGGTAGCACCCGACGTGCTATGTTAGTAAATTTTGTGCTATGTTTTACAAGCTAGGGGAGTTATGAAGGTTTCAAATAGTAAAAGTTACCTTCAGTGTCATTCAAGGGCATTAGCAATGGTGCCATTCGATAGGCCACATACGATTTTCTGTTAGTCTTCCATTGCATCTATGTTTCTATCTTGCACCATTTTTCTGAGATATCACTTATTTCCGTAAATTTAAAGAGGTCACATGACCCTGAACACATCCCTTTTAGGAGTAATATATCATGCATGCACTCGTACACCATGTCAATCAGCACACAAAATTTGAAGTGCCTAGCTTCACCAATTATGAAGATATGATTGGGCCAAAATTTAAAGTGGGTCACGTGACCCTGACCATGTCCCTTTGAAGGCTGATTTGTCCTTGTGCTGGGACCTGACATAGCCTACATGCATGCAAAATTGACCACTCTGACTTCAGCCACTCTGGAGATATGATTGGTGCACACCAAAATTTAAATGGTTCACGTGACCTGACCATGCCCCCAAGTTTCGGGGATAGTTTGCCATCCGTGGGATAGCACTTGTTACGATCAGCCTTTGTACCAAATTTGAAGTCTGTATCCCTACCCAATACGAAGATACGAAAGGTGGTACAAAATAGCGAAAAAGTGGTGGTTTAGGGTAGTTAGGGGTCACTCGTAGTCGCTGGAAATAGCGCTATTTGATAGAGTGCATACAAGTTCGTATTAGTGTTCCATAGTAACTATGTCCCTATCTTGAACCGTTTGTGAGATATAGCAAGATGATGGTTGACAATCACCAGTTTCTACCTACCAACCTATGTTTGGCGCCTGCGTATGGGGGTGACCCCGTTGGAATTTCGCCGAGATTTTTGGTACCAGAAAACTAGAGTCCCCCGGCATTGTTTGCATGATCGTACGTTTAGTCGTTTTTGTACATTGCCGGCTAGTGACAGACATACAGACAGACGTGCGAAGACAGCATATACCGCACTAGCATGGCGTCGCATGGTAAAAACCGCATGTCCAAACTTCACAGAATTTTCTACATATTAGAGCTATGGCCATGTCTCGGTCCTCCGCTGATGACAGTGCCGTATGTTATGTACTTCTGTTTTTGTGGGTGACGTCATGTTTTCACATAATGGCCATATGGCACGTGATGGTGGCATTATCGACGTGGGCGCCGTGCTGCAGTAAGTAGTTAATAAATTTCTGATGTATTCACCAGGGGGCAGCACACTGTTTAACTTTGTCATTATATACAGTGGCAGCAAGTTGCACACCAGGGCAAAGTCTGCTGTCTACGATTGCCTTGTTGATAATTTTGTGTTTGGGATTAGGGCATCATTCCCTAATCCTAATGTGGCACCTAGGGGATTTATCCCTGAACTGTGCTGCTGTGTGTTGGCCCTGTGTTCACTAGGAAACCTTTCTCCGAGAACGCGTCAAAGTGAATGGCAAAACCAACAACTTCGGTACAAACGTCGCCATTGAACGGTCCAAGTCTAAAGTTGTTGTCTCTTCAGAAATCCCTTTTTCCAAAAGGTATGGCACTGTCACTTGAAAATGAACAAGCAAAATGATTTTTTCATATGTGGTATGTGTCTTGTTCATGCATAGAGTAGTACATGCTGTGAGAAGTGTGGTGAAGCAGTCGAGTAAGTTTGTTGGATGATGAAGTATCCCCATGACACTGCAGATTTGGCAGTAAATTTGTTATAAAGTGCAAGAGTAACATGGCATAATTTTGACTCGGAGTAGATGAATATAGTAGAGCTGCATGATTTGCAATTCAGATCAATTTGCCGGTTCATTTTGGGCAAGGCAAATCGATTCATTTTGTGAAGAAGAAAAAAACGATTCTCTATAGCAGCATTGATAGACTCAGCATTGCCATCTTTTCTTACTTACTATACTGACCAATAAGAAGTCCCTTCGCCATCAGTCAAACAGGCCAAGAGAACATGGCTTGAGGCATAGTGGACATTAGTGATCATATGCTACCAGTGAATTACAGGTCAGGATTGCAGCAGAACTTGCTTGCTGCAAGTCCAAAGAGCTGACTGGAACGATTAACGAAGTAGATTACCATCGCTGAGCTGATGGGCAGTTGTGCTCATGCAATATCCATCCCGCCTGAACGAATTTTTTTTGGAGCTGGACATCATTTCAGCTTGATACTGAAACCAACAACTGTGAAAAATATTGCATTTCTTAACAGTGCACCTTGAACTTGCAGTTTAGTTATGCATTGGAAAGGCGACTGGCATGTTGGCGGCATGGCTGATAGGCTCTTTAAATTCGCCTGTGTTGCAAATTATGATCACGAAGCAAATAACTGAGTTGACCTTTAAATGATGTCCAGCTGTTGATTCAAGCACTAAGTGATGATTGGCTTAGTTAGTTACACTTGAGTCTTAACTTCTCCATTCAGGCTCTGACAGTCTGGCTACTGGTGGTGCTAACATGGGGTGCTATGATGAGACTTTGTACTTGTGCTGCCAAATCTGTTGAGTCACTAGCACCCCTGCACCTGTCTGCCTACAGCATGAGAGGTTCCAATTCTCCTGTTATATTTGACTGGAAGGACTGTTTGAGGTCAGTAGAGATTAATAATACTGCGGAAATAGTAAATGATAGGTAAGATTTTAATGGGCCACGTACAGTGTTTTAGTAGGCCACATATGATTTCAGTTAAGTGTGGTCTTTAAAGTAATGTTGTGAGACTTGTTACCAGTGACACTGAATACATTTGAAGGTTGCTTCAGCTATTTGAAACCTTTCTGAATCTCAAACCTTGGACAATACAGCACATTTGTCAGGGACTTACTGCGATGAACATGGTTTTACATTCCTTTACTTTCTGCAAAGTGAAAGGAAAATATAACTCCAAACTTTTTTCACTTAATTTCATAATTGAGTAAGCATTTCAACTGTCATGATCTTTGATATTTAGTTGATAATTGCCATTAGCTAGTGTCTACTTCCATTAAATGTTTTTGTACCTTGTCATGTGATTGCATATGTCCATCCGTCCACAAACAGTTTCTTCAATTTTGATGAAATTCGACATGTAGATAGAGGTCGATGAGTGATGCTCGACGGTATGCATTATGACCCGATCCAAGTTTAGGGTCACAAACCCTTCACAGTTGGAAATCCAGCCATTTTCAAAAGCTATCTCCTCCATCATTTACAATGGGAGCTGGCAACTGACCACTGACTCTTAAACTAGGGCACATATCTAAATTTGGTTGGGCGAGATTGTTGATATTTGGCCTAGTTTTTGTGTCACGTGACTTCGAACTTGGCAGAAACGTCAGTTACAAAGAGTCAACTGTCAGTCCTGTATGGGGCTAATTTATATTAAAATATTTTAATCACAGACAGCCCTGGCAATGTAGGTAGGTTTCTGCTGTTTCATTTACTTTATTATTGATTGTTGATGAATGTAACTGAACAGATATCTGAAGTACCTGACGAAGAAGTACTTGAAGAAGAACAACTTGCGAGATTGGCTGCGTGTTGTTGCAAGCTCAAAAGATGCGTACGAGCTACGATACTTCCAGATCAACAATGAAGACGAGGAAGAAGATGAGGACAAGGACTAGTTACTTATCTGCTGATGTGATCTGGTGGCTTAACTCAGTAACTGTAACATAGTGCAACTGAGATTCTTGCCTGTTCATTGAAAACAAGTAATTAATTGAGGCAGTTACATTGTGTTTATTCCACATAAACAATACACGCTTCATTTGCTATCCAGTTTTACTGATAGAAAACGCGGGCACTCGAATTCAGTAGCTTTGGTTTTTTGGTCAACGTCTAAGTAAATTTATTAAAGCCTAATAATATCTGCTTCTACACCGCATGAAGATTTTTTTCAGTTTTAGTGGAGGTATAAAGGGCGTCCCCAGTTCATTGTTGGTTCGTATGTATATGTTTCTACAGTTAGGCCCGGGTTCTGCAGACAACGTCGTCCGATCATTCATGTTAACTTAGTCCGACCGTGTGACGTAGGTTTATGGCGACTATCACGTAAACATGTAGGCGGGGCCTAAGTATTTTTAATGATTTCGGAACTATATATGGGCCTTAACTAGACTTATGATTACTGAACAAGACGTTGATGGATTCAGTTTATTGAAGCGACGACGTGTAGGACCAGCTAAAGGATGTTCCACTCATCATCATGTCCCGTATAAGTGTCTCGATCCGCGTTTTACCAACGAGCCGTACAAAGAACAGCTGTTCGATGACTTGTGCCGAGACGGTCCGGAGTGATGGCAGCCGAAGAAGCAACTTGCCGAAGCGTGTCGGCTGGCCGGGATACTGAGTCCGCACGTAGTCCTCCAGAGCGCACTGCGCTCTTTCCTGAATGGACTCGATGTGTGCCACGTCCGTCAAGCCGCATGCGTCTATAGAAAACAGACGTTGATACATGTGAAGTGTAGGCATCGTTCACAGCGCACAACTGGAATGGACTGGAGTTATTGGGTCCGTATATTTACCGTTATTACTGGCCCGCCTAATGGGCCAGTATTGTTTTGAGAAATGTGAGCCGACAGTACACCTACCAGGGGCGAAGTAATGACAAATTTGGCGTATCACTTGTTAAAATAATGGCGACTGTTATCTATGAAGCATCTGTCTAAAGCCGAGAGCAACGAAACTGCAACTGTATATCGATTTTGCCCCCGGTGGCGCCACCTGGCGAACTCGATGAACCATTACATGTCGTCATGATGTCTTTGATTCTGGCCCATTCGCTCCATTATGTGAAACATGACATCCACAAAACTGGAAGTAGGGGCCTACGTATAGCATATTGCATTGCCGTCAGAGGAGGACTGAGCCACGGCCGCAGGTAGCGTGTACAGAAAATTTGGTCAATTTTGGACATGTGGTTCACGAGATATGCGAGCGGACAGACTGACCGAAACGCTGATCGCAATATTTCGCCCACCTAACGGGGACGAAGTAAATATAGATAGATAAACCTCACTTGAGGTCAGATTCATCACTTTTTGCAACATTTGCGTCGACCGTGAATTTCTGCCTTGCTGTTACTTATTTGCAGTTTCCAGTTCGCCTGTTTTCAGGTACGGTCCTCCTGTGCCGTGAGTTTTCAATTTCACTTTTCAATTGAAAGAATAACATTTTTATCTTGCGACCTTGAACTTTGACCTTGACCTTCGAAGTTGACCTAAATAGTGTTAAGATGAACCAGCATGCCAAATATTTAGGTTAGGTCAAGTCAATTCGATCAAAAGTTATCGTCCGCACACACAACCGACCAACTTCTCCACGCGGCCACTAAAGTGGTCGGTAAAGATGCTATAGGTTGAGTTAAAAGTATAAAAAAGCACCTGCATTGAAGAGAACTATAGCTTTGAGGCAGCTGAACTCGGCCGAGTCCACATGCAGCGCCCGGAGTTTGTCCACTTGGTCCTGGAATACACGGATGTGGTCCATAAAGGCTACTACTCGGTCGGCGGCCATGGAACTGGCGTGGAAACCGGCGGTGGCGAGTAGCGGAGCAACGTGAAGCGGCACGGAGCACTGGGCGGCGTTGAGGACGAACAGTTCACTCCAGGCGAGACGCAGCAGTCCGACCTGGTCGGTCATATGCAAGTCCGGAAAGAACGGGATGTTCCTGGCCCATTCGACGGCGCTGAACAGCAGCCGGGCAGCCAGCTCACAGATGCCCTCGATGCCGACCAGCCCACCGCTACCGCCACTCCCGAAGGTGGCGCCGCCTGACGAACAGGTGCGCGTCGACGTGGACGGCGGGTACGGCTCGGCGCGCAGCAGCATTGACACGAAGCCGGACAGGTAGCCTCGGTGCTGAGCGGCAAGTGACGCCGACGAGACGTTGGCGACTGACGAAGCAACGGGCGGCGTGGAAAACGCTGGTGGCGGCGCGACGACGTTGTAACTGAACACGGCGTGATGTTGAGCAGGCAGCAAGCGACCGCGTTGAACCGCTTCAAGTATCACAGCAGGCAAATGAGTCACGTTGAACTGACTTATCTAGCACACTGATCAAAATTATTAATCCAACGTTACGCACAGCGCTCCCAACGAACAACACTTGATGGTATTAAATTAGTTCGTACCAGAAAATGATACTATGCATGGTTCTTGTTTGAAGAAGTGGAGATCCCTTCCTTTTAGACACACAAATTTGAGTTAAAACAAAGTTGTAGACATCTTTACGCGAGTCAATTTCGCCTGCTAACCATAAGCTTGACGTGTCATTTCATTACCGCATGATGCTATGCTTGCGCGGTATGTGTCCGTCCGTCACAAGCCGGTATTGTACCAACGGCTAAATGTAGGACGACGCAAAGAACTCCCCACAATAGCGCATGGACTGTAGTTTTCTTTTTTTTCACAATCTTGGCGAAATTCGAATGGGGTCATCCCGACGGGGGCGCCACACAGGTGGGGTCCTCCTGCTAACGTACATCTCTTGTATAGTCTGTCTCAATACTCTCAGTCATTGGGAATTTGGGATACAATGCCAGCGCCTCCCAAATATTAAGTTGATTCGTCATTGACAAACTGCAGACTTTAATATTATAGTACACGTATATTATGTTGGTTGCGTCCGACTACTAGTTTCTTTATTTAAAACAATTCAATTCGTTGATAATAACGGCGACCGTGACATACGTTTCGAGTGCCATACGCGTAAGAGAATGTGGGAACGGAACGTAGTTATACGCACCTTCACGTTTCATTCCGACCTTGAGACATTTCTTGAGGCGACAGTACTGGCACTGGTTGCGATGATGCTGGTCCACGGGACAGTCTCGAGTTCCGCGGCACGCATACGCCAAGTTGCGACGGACCGAGCGCTTGAAGAAGCTCTTGCAGCCTTCGCACGTGAACTGCCCATAGTGCTTACCGGAACTCTTGTCGCCGCAGACGACGCAGTCGACACTCGTCGATACCGGAAGTCGGCTCGCGACGTCACCGCCCGACGTCGCGCTCTGTCGGTGCCGATGACCGCCAGCAGGGCGGTTGCTGTCGCCGTCACCGCTGCTGTTGCCAATGGCAACGGGCACCTGCTGGATGAAGTGTCCGGCGCCAAGTATCGTCGACGACCCGACGCCGCGCTGGCCGGCGGAGGTGTTGAGTGACGACGTAGGCGAAGTGATGGCGGCGGACTTCAGCTCGTCGGAGATGCTCCACGGCGTCATGACTCCGCGCTGCGAGCCGTTCAGCATCGCAGTTAGTGCCATCGCTGACTGCGCTGACACCTGGCGTCAGCAAACCGGAAGCTGTTAATCTTATAGTGTTGTAGACCAGACCAGTGTCGGCAGAACGTGATGCCGGAAGTGCTGTCTGCGAGCGGAGCACGTGACGGTGCTGTCTGTTGCTCGCTGACGACGCGCTAAGCGGCGGCCAATGCCGACTGTCGACCCGGCCCATTGAACTGTGGCCTGTGAGACGGTCCCCGCTGCTCGGGTCCGTGCCGCCCTGGATTGCTCCGCCCCGTGGCGCTGTCGCGCTACCTGATTGATCGGCTCCCGCCATATATTATGCGCATGCGTCACGGAACTTGACCGGCTGCTGATGCTGCTACTGTTGAGGATGACGATGACGCTAACTCTCGATGCGGCCAAATCTGTTGCAGTCAGCATAGTCGGTTCGCGCCTCGACTACTGCAACAGCTTGTTACATGGTACGTCGTAACGCAACTTCGACCGTCTGCAAAACGCCCTTGCTCGTGCAGTGACCCAGGCGTCGTGGCGTATAGCAGTGCCTCCATCGAGCTTCGGCGAGAACTTCACCGGCTGCCAATCCGCCAGCGTGTGGAGTTCAAGCTCCTTGTCATTGCTCGCAAAGTCATCTCAGGTACATCGGGCTACGGTACCTTGCCACCGATATCAGCCGTCAACAGTCATCAGTCATCACGGACGCTGCAATCAAGCACAGCTGCGCTTCTGCATCAATCGCATGCTTTATCAAACTTCTGCAAGAACTCGTTTTCCGTTACTATTCCTGCTCTATGGAACCGGTTACAGCCTTCGACTCGCTTTTAGATCGGATTTTAAAACACTGCTTTTTAACCATGCTTACACAGCGTAGCCGACACACTGTGGCGCCTCCGATTCTACTCATAGCTAGACCAATGGCGCCGATTCTATAAATGCATATGATGGATTGATTGATTGATTGATTGATTGATTGACGCGGATAACAACCGTAAAGCTTCGATCAGTCATCAATTAATGACTTTATCAGCCTGCTGAAAGACATCTAAAATGGGACTGCCTGAAGACAAGATTGCGTTGATGGCGTTCGACTGCGTACGTGGGCAAGGACACGAATACTTCCTTTTTATGCCAATCCATTGGAAGTCAGCGCTCGAGCTTGACTCTGGTCTGCAAACCACGGCGACATGACTGCGCTTACATCGACGTCGCGGTGCGGACCACGCAGTTTCCGCTTATCAGCGCCGTCTGTGTGGAACGATCTTCCACATAAACTGAAATACAATTATATCAGTACTCAGTAGGATAGAGTTTAAGGCTGGCTTTAAAATATGGCCCTTTGAGCGTGCAGCGAGCGCCTCTGAGAAGTTTGTGTAAGTCGAAAGTCAACGTTTTGATTGATTGAATTGAAAATCGCAAAACACCGCAAACAGTGGCGATGGCAGTGGTCGAATGCCATAACCCTAATCCTACTGATGCTATTCTAACTCTACCCAACCCTTGCCCATAAGGGCCATAACCCATTGCCACACCCGCATTTGCAGTGTTTTGCGTGTTCAAGCAGACTGTTAAAATTTAAAAACAACATGCGTGCTCTGAGTAAACGAGTTTATTTTATCTGCCAAAACACAGCTTAATAATTATAAACTGTGTTAGACTTGATACAGTATATGTAGCATACTGTAGTGATCATTAATATGACGCTCATGATGGTAGCCTAATATTGAAAGTGCGAGAGACTATTTTAAAATTCATTAAAAGGACGTGGTCGCTGAAGAATTAGCCGCGAATTAAATTTGATAATAATAAAGTTTCTTGCAAAGTACACACATGCACAAATATCCGGTTGTAAAGGAGCAGTATATAAAAGAGCCAAGAGTTTATTATCGTTTTTACAAGGTGGCGCGTAAAAAGTCGAACTTACATAAATACCTGTAAATATTTGCTCAGATTGGTTCTGTGTAGATCCTTGATGAGGTTTACTAAAGATAAAAAATAATTTCTTTGCAAGTTGTGTAAATTTGTTGATATTAAATATCTTTGTAACGTCATTCACGACGTGATTAATAAACATGCTTACATGTGATGATAAAGGTTTAATTTTTGCACTGCGAGTTTACAAAGGATAGGGTGCGCGAAAATGATGAGCGAATTGCCTGGAAGAAAGTAAAAGCTGAATATATTAAAACAAACGTCGGCAATCTACACAGATAAAGCCGTGATTGGGCAAATATTTACGTAAAGTATATATAGTTACACCTTTTATGCCCCACCTTGTATATTAAGAACGATGAATGCGAAATTTTTAAAATCAAAACATTAATGATTAAAGAAATTTGTTCTTGGCTGCCACCTTGGTTAAATGGATAAGAGGAAGACACTGCCTGTTTACGGAAAGATGGCATCCAAGAACATATTTTGGGGGATTTGTAGTTTATCGCCATTTCTACCACTGACGCTACAGGAGACGCTATGGGAGTCAAGTGAATAATCATGTTTAAGGTCATGTATAGTACGACCTCTGTGTGACTGTGTAAGATTGTGAATATTTCTTTAACAACAATACACAATTAGATATACGCATACAGTGTGTGCTCTCTGTCATGTTTTGTTAAGCGAGTCAATCAAAACGCATCAGCACCTTTATTTTTGCATACAAACAAAGCGTATTACCGTACGTAAACCTGCAAGCACATCATCTTGTTTTATTCATAGATGACATAGAGCTTTGGTGGACAAAATGACTAGGCTATACAATCTTATTTACCATACGACGTAATACAACAGTAAGACAGATAAAGTCCGAAGATGAGGCGCTAAGTTCATAAATGCAAGGTGTCTGTCATTATTTCCACTTCATACGTCTAAAACATTCAAGGCATAGCAGAAATTGCGTTAATATTGAATTGTAATAGGTTGCGTCAACTTGCGTGCAGCGTGCTTGTCGAAATATCGCTTTATCACTAAACTCGAATTGGTCCAATTATTGTATTCGCTAATACCATTTGTGTTCACCCTATGAACGCTATGATTATCGGCGAAAATTTCCAGTTTGCTGCAGCAGGCGGCAGACGTCGCAGACAACTGCTCGCAATTCGGTTACGCGCGAGCGACCTCGCGTGACCTTCGCGGGGTCAAAGGTCACGAAGCAGGTGTCTACGACCGGCTGGGCACGACCGTGCCACGACGGACAGTTTGGCGATGACGACCGACAAATCGCCGGATAATAATCACATCGACGTCATCTGGCCGACGACGACGACAGTCGCGGACCGTCAACACGCGTCTCGTCCTATTAGAGGATTTCGTGACATGTGGCTTAAATCATGAAATTATTCCATCAACAGCGTAACTTCGCCTCGACAAAGAAGTGACAATAACTGCGAACAACTAATCAAAACTAAATTTGTCAGTGCGTCAAAATTGCGTTTACTAACAAATAATAACGCAGTACATTCATAATGAAAAGCAACAATAAGACTAGTAAAACCTCGCTTGAGGTCGCACCGACCACTTTGTTACTTATTTACAGTTTCCAGTTCAGGTTTGCTTGTCATCAGACCGTGCCGTTGTCTCGCCTTGTAAGTTGTAACACGCATGCATAGCAGACTTCGATGAGATCCGTTGGCGTTTTGTAAATTTTGTTCGTTTATGTACATCTCACAGGACTCGTGTTGTTCGTTCAGTTGCTTGCTATGGCATATTTCATGGTCGCAGTTATTCCCCTGTTTGTCGCAATATAGGCTACTATTCTGTTCTCGTCGTTATGGTTGTACTGTCAAGGATATTTTGTGTAGTAGGTCTAGGTCTGTGGATGGAGTTTGTCTCTGATATAGCCATATTTGTGCTGAAAGGGGACGTTAAACTCCAACTAACT
>Ga0066187_1000565_pt1 | contig 12042 bp, 10 predicted proteins | sample WorMetexBAHAMAS1_FD_58706 | JGI IMG/M metagenome (GOLD analysis project Ga0066187, IMG submission 58706) | Marine gutless worms symbiont microbial communities from Max Planck institute for Marine Microbiology, Germany - Inanidrilus exumae... | ecosystem: Host-associated > Annelida > Digestive...
ATGGCTGAGGCGATGCGCCGCTTCGACGGTCCGCGATTAACGAGCCGTCCAGCCGCCGTCGACGGGCAGCGTGTGGCCGGTGATCATGGCGGCGGCGTCGCTGGCCAGGAACAGGATCGCGGCGGCAACCTCTTCGGGCGTGACAAGGCGACCAAGCGGCGTGTGGTCGATGATCGCGTCGGTCATGCCCGGCTCCTGCAGCAGCCCTTCGGTCAGCGGTGTTGCGGCGAAGGTGGGGGCGACCGCATTGACCCGGACACCCCGGTCCGCCCAGTCCAGCGCGAGGGCCCGCGTCATGTTGACGATGCCGCCCTTGCTGGTCTGGTAGGCCGGGTTCGGATAGAGACCGCCGCCCACCAGGCCCATGATCGAGGCGACATTGACGATGGCGCCCTTGCCCCGGTCCAGCATCGCCCGGCCGACCTCGCGCGCGCACAGGAAGGTGCCGGTCAGGTTGACCTGCAGGACCGCGTCCCAGGTTTCGCTCGGCATCTGCTCGGCGGGCATGCGTGCGCCGTGGCCGGCATTGTTGACCAGGACGTCGATCCGGCCGAGATCGTCGAGCACGTGCCGCACGGTGCTGACGACCGCGTCCTCCTCGGCCACGTCCAGCGTCCTGCTGAGGGCCGGGACGCCGGTCCGCCCGATTTCTTCGGCGACCGACTGGGCGGCGCCATCGTCGCGGTCGGTGACGACCACCGTTGCGCCGGCGGCGGCGAAACACATGGCGGTTGCCCGGCCGAAGCCGCTGCCGGCACCGGTCACCAGCGCCACGCGGTCGTCGAGCCGGAAGAGAGAGGCAGGGTCGGTCATGGCGGCACCATCTTCTTGAACCGCCGATCAGCGTAACCGAATGCTGCACACTCAACAAACAACGGTGCGTATTGCAGCCATGTGCTTCGAGACGCGCCCTTCGGGCGCTCCTCAGCATGAGGGAGATAGCTTGTCCTCACCCTGAGGAGGCGCGCGTTAGCGCGCCGTCTCGAAGGGCGTGGCCGCCGCGCGCGCCTATTCCAGCACCTCGGCGGTCTCCATCAGGCCAATCGTCTGCTCCAGGTCGACGATGCCGGCATCGGACCCCAGGCCCGTCGCCACCAGGCCGGACGCGGCGGTGCCCAGGTGGCAGGCCGCCTCCACGTCCCAGCCCTGGGCCAGGCCGGCAATGAAGCCGGCGCAATAGGCATCGCCGCATCCGGTGGTATCGACCACGTCGATCCGAAAGGCAGGAATGCGCAAGCGATGCGTCGCGTTGGCCAGATACGACCCGCGCGCGCCCCATTTGAAGATGCAGGTGCTCGCCCCCCGGTCGAGGAAGAAGTCGGCGATCGCGGCGGGTTCGTGCAGGCCGGACAGGATCACCGCCTCTTCCATGGACGGCATGAAGAAGTCCACGTGCGGCAGGCAGGGTTCCACCAGGGCCAGCGTGCGGTCGCTGGGGGCAATCAGATCGAAGGTGGTGGTGCAGCCGCGGGCCTTGGCCGCCTCCAAGAGGGCGGCGGTGGGCGCACCGTCCATGGCGTTGAGAAGGCCGGTCCCGCCCATATGCAGGAAGCGGGCGTCGCACACCGTGTCGTAGTCCGACGGGCCCAGGGACAGGTCGTCGGAGGCGCCGCGCACGTGCAGCGCCGGCCGGTCGCCGTTGGGGCGCACGTTCAGGATCGTCGCCGAGGTGGGCACGCCGTCGATCCGTTGCATGGCCTCGACGTCGATGCCGTAACGGCGATAGGTGTCGAGGACGAAATCGCCTTTCTCGTCGGCGCCGACCGCGCCCACGGCGCGCGATTTCAGGCCCAGTTTCGCGCAGTCGATGACCGTTCCTGCAGCGGTTCCGGCCACCGTCAGCCGGATCTCCTCGATGAAATCCACACCGCCCCCGGGCGGGATCCGCTCGACGGGCCGGCCCAGGATGTCCAGGATCGTCAGCCCGACGCAGGCAACGTCGAATGTCATGTGCTAGCGCCTCAGGAAGATTGCGTAGAGTTCGGCCGACCCGATCGCCAGCGCGACGACCACGACCAGGATCGTCAGCACGACGATGCCGGCCTTGACGACGCTCTTCAACGGCCGGCCGGGCTGACACAGTGGGACCAGGTTGAAGGCGAGCCCGCCGACCACCACCAGGACTGCGCCGACGCCGAACAAGGTCAGCGAGAATGGCTGGAAGATCAGCGCCAGCGACAGGATGCACAGGCCGAGAATGGAATTCCTGATCGCCGCCGCCTGCCGCGGCGTCATGCCATTGGACATATCGGTCCGGCTCATTGGCTCACCCGATTTGAGAATTGGTCGAACACGTGGGTTTGGCCCGGCCGGAACCGGACGTGCAGCCGCTCGCCCTGGTTTACCCGGATCGACCGGTCGACAACGACCCGCATGTCGTGCCCGCCCTCAACCAGGTGCAGCAGGTTTTCCGCCCCCATGGGCTCGATCAGATCGACCGTGGCCGACAGGCTGTCGGCGGCCGGTTCGGACACCAGTTCCATCCCGCGCGGCCTGACGCCCAGCGTGATCTTTGTGTCGGGTGCGATCTGCGCCACGCCGGCCGGCACGGCGAGACCGATGTCCTGATTGATGGTGCGGAACCGGACGGTGCCGTCGGCGTCGCCGATCAGTGTTGCCGGCAGCAGGTTCATCTGCGGCGTCCCGATGAAGCCGGCCACGAACAGGTTGGACGGCCGGGCGAAGATTTCGTGCGGCGAGTCCACCTGTTCGATGACACCGCCGCGCATCACCGCGATCCGGTCGGCCATGGTCAGCGCCTCCAGCTGGTCGTGGGTGACGATGACCGTGGCCTTGTTCAGGCCCGACAGCACTTCCTTGATCTGCCCGCGCATGGTCTCGCGCAGTTGCACGTCCAGCCGGCTGAGCGGTTCGTCGAACAGGAAGCAGTTGGGATCGCGGATGATCGCCCGACCCACGGAGACGCGTTGTTTCTCACCCTCCGCCAGCGCCCCCGGCATCCGGTCGAGAATGCCGCCCAGGTCCAGGACCTCGGCCACGTGGCGGACCCGCCGGTCGATCTCGTCTGCGCCCAGGTGTTCCGCGTGCAGCGGATAGGCAAGGTTCTCCGCCACCGTCAGGCTGGGATAGAGGGCGTAGAACTGGAACGCCATGGCCACGTTGCGTTGCGACGCGGTCAGCTGGTTGACGCGCTGGCCGGCGAGGAAGATGTCGCCCGCGGTCGCCGTCTCCAGACCTTCGACCATGCGCAGCGTGGTGGTCTTGCCGCAGCCCGACGGCCCCAGCAGGCACAGCACTTCGCTGGCGGCAACGGACAGGTCCACCTGGTCGACCGCGACAAGGTCGCCGAACCGCTTGGTGAGGTGTTTCGGGTCGATGGTCGACACGTTTCCCGCCCCTACCGCTTGATCGTGCCGAAGGTGACGCCGCGCAGCAGGTGTTTCTGCAGCACGAACACAACGATGAAGACCGGGATCAGGAACAGGGTCTCGATCGCGGCCAGCAGGCCCCAGCGCACGCCGATGTCGCCACCGATGGTCTGGGCCATGGCGACGGGCACGGTGCGGGTGTCGATGCCGGTCAGCAACAGCGCGAACAGGAACTCGTTCCAGGTCAGGATCAGGCCGAACACGGCCGTGGCGGCGAGGCCCGCGATCACCTGGGGCATGCAGATCCGGAAGAACACCCGTGTTTCGGTGCTGCCGTCCAGGCGGGCGGCGTCCTCGACCTCCGGCGACAGTTCGTCGAAGAAGCTCTTCATCATCCAGATCGTGAAGGGCAGGTTGAAGGCGGTGTAGAGCAGGATGATGCCGGTGTAGGTGCCGCTGAGACCGGCGATTCGGAACATGATGAAGATCGGAATGATCACGATGATCGGCGGCAGCATGCGCGTTGTCAGGATGATGAACAGGTAGGTGTCATTGCCCTTCAGCGGATAGCGCGAGAACCCGTAGGCGGCGAGCGTCCCGATGATCAGGGCGAACAGCACGCTGGATCCGGCGATGAAGATGGAGTTGAAGAAGAACCGGTCGAAATAGGTGTCGACCGCGGCCTGGCCCTTGATGTAGGCGCGGGAAAAAACGCTGAAGAAGTTTTCCAGCGTCGGCTCGAACAGGATCTTCGGCGGCACCGCCAGGATGTCGGCGTTGGTCTTGAACACCGTCAGGATGATCCACAGCACCGGGAAGAAATAGACGAAGCTGATGATGCCGGCAAAGGCCGCCCAGCCCCATCCGGCTTTCCCGATTTCGCGCCGTTTCGCTCCCCACGCCATGGCTCAGACCTCCTGGCTGCGCTGGCGCGCGAAATAGAGGTAGAGATTGGTCAGCACGATCACGATGAACAGAATGATGTAGGCCAGCGCCGAGGACTGGCTGGTCCTGAAGTACTGGAAGGACAACCGGTAGACATAGACCGCGATGGTCTCGGTGGAACTGCCCGGTCCGCCGTCGGTGATCAGGAAGACGACGTCGAACAGCTTGAAGGCCTCGATCGTGCGGAACAGCAGCGCCAGCAAGAGCAGGCTGCGGATATAGGGAAAGGTGATGGTGCGGAACCGCCGCCACCAGGAAGCGCGGTCGATTTCCGCGGCCTCGTAGAGATATTTCGGCACGCTGACCAGGCCCGCCAGGACCAGCAGCATCACGAAGGGCGCCCACATCCACGCATCGGCGAAGACGATGCCGGCCAGCGCTCCGGTCGTGTTCTTCAGAAGAATGAAAGGCTCGCCGGTGAAGGCGCGTACCGCTTGGCTGAGCAGCCCGAAGGTGGGCTCGTAATAGAAGCGGAAGAAGGCCCCCACCGCGACGAAACTGAGCATCATCGGCGTCAGCACCAGCATCAGGAGGATCCGCCGCCCCGGGAATTCCTTCTCGAACAGCAACGCCAACAGAAAGCCGATGACCATCTGCAACGACACGGTCAGCACGACCACCAACGCCGTGGTCTGCAGCCGGTCCCAGACGTTCGGGTCGGTCAGGACCTTCTCGTAGTTCGCGAAGCCCGTGAATCTGGGCGGCGCCAGACGGTTGACCCGGAACCGGAAGAAGCTGAGGCCGAAGGACCACATCAGCGGGAAGATGTTCATCACGAACAAGAGCGCGATCGCCGGCGCCACCAGCAGCGGCCCGGGATGCCGCCCCCAGGCGTTCATGACGACGCTGAGCACGACGCTGCCTACCGCGACGAGGCAGACCCAGTAGGCCACGTCCAGCGGCAACAGCCAAATCGATACCGGAATCGCCACGGCCGCCAGCAGAAGGGCGAGACGCCAGTTTCCGGGCTCGAGCGAAAAGAACCCCGGGGCGCGGCCGATCTCGTTCGTTGTCGCAGTCATGGCCCTGGCTTCACGTCGGTTGATCGCAGGAGAAGCTGGCCGGGACCCCGGAACCCGCGGTCCCGGCCAAGTCTTGGCGGGTTTCCGGCGGCCGTACCGCCGGAGACCCCGCACTTAGATCGGTCGGATCAGTCTTCGATCAGGCCCGATTCGCGCAGCAGTTCGTCCTGGAACGTCGCGATATTGTCCAGCGTGTCCTTGGCGGACTGCTGGCCGGTGATCGCCTTGTCGAACTCCTCCTGCTGCTGGATCAACAGCTCCATGAAATCCGGCACATGCCAGACGTCCTTCTGCCAGTCCAGGCTGGGACCGAAGGCGTGGTTCCACGGCCGGTAGGTGGTGTAGTCCGGCGAGGAATAGACGGCCTTGATCCCGCTCTGGCCACCGGCGGCCGCGAACTTGTGCTGGATCTCCTCGGACAGCCACCACTTCACGAAGTCGATCGCCTCGCGTTCGATTTCCGGCGTGTTCCAGGTCATCAGGACGAAGGGCTGGCCGCCGATGTTCGCGGTCCGGTCGATCGATCCGTCATCCTTCTTCAGGCCCGGGGCCTTGGCGAAGTTGACCTTGTCGTGGACCTTGGAGGTATCGGCCGAGATCGCCGACTCGCCGAATCCGATCCACTGGATGATCCAGGCCACCTTGCCCTCGCGGAACAGCTCGTCGACCTTGAAGATGTCCAACGATCCGGTCTGCACCACGGGCGGCATGTACTGCAGCAGCGACAGGTAGTGCTGGAACGCCTTCACCGCCTCGGGCGAGTTCACGACGCCCAGGGCCTGGCCGTCGGGTGCTTTTGTCTCGTCCCAGATGTCGGCACCATGCTGCCAGATGAAGGCGTTGATCTGCATGGTCGAGAAGTCGTAGCCCTTGTCGGCCTGGTAGGCGATCCCGAAGAAATCGTCCACCAGCGGCTGGCCCATCAGGTTGTCGCCGGCCTTGCGACGGAAGAACTCGCCGAAGTCGGCGACCATGTTCCAGTCGGCGTTGTTCATCTCCTCAGGCGTGCACGGCAGGTCGTAGCCGTAGCGCGCCTTGAACGCGGCGCTCTCGCCGTCGTTGCAGAACACGTCCTCGCGGTAATAGGTCACCAGGACGTCCGGCATCTGCGGGAAGCCGTAATAGTTGTCCGACTTATGCGGATAGGTGGAATAGGCGTCGACCAGGTTGGGGTTGAGCGCCGCGAAGGTGGCCTGAAGTTCCGGGTCGGCATCGATGATGTCGTTCAGCTTCTTGTAGTAGCCGCCTTCGATGAACATTCCCAGCCACTGGCTGTCGGACACGGCCATGTTGTAACGCTGTTCGCCCGAGGTCAGCGACGCGCTGAGTCGGGTCTGGAAGTCCGGCCACGGAATGAAGTCGGGCTCCAGCACAACGTTGTTGCCGCTGGGGGCTTTGTAGTGCTCGTCGGCAAGCTGCTTCATGATGCGCGTCGGCGGCCAGTCGGGCACCGCCATGCGCAGGGTAATGTCGTTCGCCGCGGCGGTCGTCGCCCCGGCGATGCCGGCCACCGCCAGCGCCACCGCGGACACCAGACTGCCGGTCAGTCCCATTGTCTTCTTCATCGTGTCTTTCCTCCCTTCAAGGTTGTCGGCGCCTTATCCCACCTGCGCCTTCTGCAAACTCATCGGATCGCCGTGCCGGTCTCCCGGCTGAACAGGTGCGTGTTCTCCAGCGCGATCCTGACCGTCACCGCGTCGCCGACGCTGTATCCGACCGCCTGTTCTTCCGGCAGGACCATCTTGAAGCCGGTATCGCCGGCATTGAGGTCCAGCACCGTGATGTCGCCCAGCGGCTCGGTCAAATGGACCTTGGCGTCGAAGCGCGGCCCGTCGGCATCCCCGTGCGCCGGCGTGACGTCCTGCGGCCGGAATCCGAACACCAGGTCCGTGTTGGCCGGGAATGCCGCCAGGGCGGCTGCCCACGGGCCGCCGTCCAGTTCGGCGAACGGCGTTTGTATCCTGCCGCCGTCGCCGCGGCTGACGGCCGGGATCAGGTTCATCGCCGGCGCCCCCACCAGCGTGCCGACGAAGCTGTCGGTCGGCGCCTCATAGAGCGTGTCGGGCGTGCCCGTCTGGACGATGCGACCTTCGTGGATGACCGCGATGCGCTGGCCCATTGTCAGCGCCTCCAGCTGGTCGGGCGTCGCATACAACATGGTCATCTGAAGCTCGCGATGCAGGCGCTTGAACTCCGCGCGGGTGTCGTGCCGCAGTTTGGCGTCCAGGTTGGTCAGCGGCTCGTCCAGCAAAAGCATGGCGGGACGCCGGATCAGGGCGCGGCCGATGGCCACCCGCTGCTGTTCGCCGCCGCTCAGCGTCGGCGGCTTGCGGTTCAGCGTGTGCGAGATCTTCAGCATCTCGGCGGTCTCGCCGACCCGCCGGTCGATCTCGCCGGCCTCCAGGCGCGCCTCCTTCAGCGGGTATGCGAGGTTGTCGCGCGTGCTCAGGTGCGGATAAAGCGCGAAGGACTGGAAGATCATCGAGATGTCGCGCCCCTGCACGGGGCTGCGGGTAACGTCCTGGCCCGCGAAGACAACCGTGCCGGCGTCGGGTGTCGCCAGGCCGGCGATGGTGCGCAGCGTCGTCGTCTTGCCGGCGGCGCTGGGGCCCAAGAGGGCGAAGAACTCGCCCGCCTGGACGTCGAGGTTGAGATCGCGCAGCGCCTCGATGGTGCCGAAGCGTTTCGCCACGCCCTGCATCAACAGCGCGGACATCTCAGCGTCCCCCCGGCGCGGCGCTGCTGCCGCGAACCACCAGTTCCCAGGGCAGGACGCAGTCCCGGGCCTTCAGGTTGTCGTTGGCCAGGCGCTCCAGCATCAACCGCATCGACGTTTCGCCGATTTCGCGCCGCGGCTGGCGGACGGTCGTCAGAGGCGGATCATAGCAGCCGGCGATCTGGAGGTCGTCGAAGCCCACGACGGAAACATCCGCCGGCACCGCCCTGCCGAACGACTTCAGTTCCGCGATGGCACCAATCGCCATTTCGTCGTTGGCGCAAAAGACTGCCGTCGGGCGCGGTGTCGCTTCCATGAGACGGCGCACCGCCCGGCGGCCGGAATCGATCGAGAAGTCTCCCTGCTGGACCGCGGCTTGCGAGGGTTGCAGGCCCGCGTCCTCCAGCGCCTGTTCGAAGCCCTGGAGCCTTTCTGCCGTCAGGATATTCCCCTCAGGGCCGGTGATATGGGCGATGTGCCGGTGACCCAGGGACGCCAGGTGCGCCGTCGCCGCCGCCGCCGCCGTGACGTTGTCGATGCGGACGGTCGGGAAGTCGTGCCGCGGCAGCCGCTCGCACAACACGACCAGCGGCGGCAAGGCACGCCGGTCCGTTCCTTGTGTTGCGTCCGCGAAATAGGGCGGCCGGCCGTTCAACAGCAGCATGCCGTCGGCCTGGTGGCCGCGCACGTAGTCCGCGAAGGTGCGTTCCTTGGCGGGATCGTTTTCCGTGTCGCCGATCAGGACGTTGTAGCCGCTGGCCGACGCGACGGATTCGATGCCTGAGAGGATTTCGGAGAAGAACGGGTTGCCGATGTCGGGCACCAGCACCACGATCATCCGGGTTTCCATCCGGCGCAGGCTGCGTGCCATGGCATTGCCCGCATAGCCGGTTTCCCGGACCGCCTTTTCCACCCGCTCGCGGGTCTGGCGGGAAACCACACCGGGGTTATGCAGGGCGCGGCTGACGGTTGCGGTCGACACCCCTGCAATGCGTGCCACATCCTGGATGGTGATCGGCGAAGCCGCCATTTCCCCCTGTCGCCCATTTGTTCGGGCAGGACCTTGTTTCGGCCCGTGTGCCCTTGTTTATCGGTTTCCCTGGTGCGGGCTTTCACTTTTGTACATGTAATCCATTTCCGGCGCAATGTAAAGCTTTACATCTTGGTGCTGCGCGACATATAATTACGCGTTCTTGTAATCCATTACATCCGTTCCGGCACCGGCGGCCATCGGCGCGCCCGATGCACGGGGGGAAAGACCAGAACAACAACACCATCAGGGAGGGACTTCGCGATGGAAACGCTCAAGGGGCCTGCCATCTTTCTTGCCCAGTTCGCCGGCGACGAACCGCCGTTCAACAGCCTGTCGGACATTGCCAAGTGGGTGGCGGACATGGGCTATGTGGGCGTGCAGATCCCGTCCTGGGACGGCCGGCTGTTCGACCTGGACAAGGCCGCCGAAAGCGACGCCTATTGCGACGAGGTCAAGGGGATCCTGGGCGAGGTTGGCGTCCAGGTCACCGAGCTGTCCACCCATCTCCAGGGCCAGCTGGTCGCGGTACACCCCGCCTATGACGAGGCTTTCGACGGGTTTGCCCCGCCTTCGGTGCGCGGCAATCCCGGCGCGCGCCAGGAATGGGCGGTCGACCAACTCAAGAAGGCGGCCAAGGCCTCAAAGCGCCTCGGCCTGAATGCGCACGCCACTTTCTCGGGCGCCTTGGCCTGGCCCTATGTCTATCCCTGGCCGCAGCGGCCGCCGGGCCTGATCGAAACGGCGTTCGACGAACTTGCCGCCCGGTGGCGCCCGATCCTGGACGCTTTCGACGAGGCCGGCGTGGACGTCTGTTACGAAGTCCATCCGGGCGAGGACCTGTTCGACGGCGCGACGGTGGAGATGTTCCTGGACCGGGTGGATGGACATCCGCGCGCCAACATCCTCTACGATCCCAGCCACTTCGTGCTGATGCAGCTGGACTATCTCGAATACATCGACCTCTATCACGACCGGATCAAGATGTTCCACGTCAAGGACGCGGAGTTCAATCCGACCGGCCGGCAAGGCGTCTACAGCGGTTACCAGCCCTGGGTGAACCGGGCCGCGCGGTTCCGGTCGCTGGGCGACGGCCAGGTCGATTTTTGGTGCCATCTTCTCCAAGCTTGCCGCCTACGACTTCGCCGGCTGGGCGGTGCTGGAATGGGAGTGCTGCTTGAAGCACCCCGAGGACGGTGCCCAGGAAGGCGCGGTCTTTATCGCCGACCACATCATCCGGGTGACCGAGAAGGCGTTCGACGATTTCGCCGACGGCGGAACCGACATGGCCGCGAACCGGCGCATGCTGGGCATCGGATAGGGGGACGGAACATGCCAATCGACGCAGCAAAAGACGCCGCCGCGACGCGGCGGCTGAGGCTCGGCATGGTCGGCGGCGGCCAGGGGGCTTTCATCGGCGCGGTGCACCGCCTGGCAGCCCGGATGGACGACCGCTATGAGCTGGTGGCGGGCGCCCTGTCTTCCGACGCCGACCGTGCGCGCGCATCAGGCGCCGAACTGGGTTTGGATCCCGACCGGGTCTATGCCGACTATGCCCAGATGGCCCAAGCGGAGGCCGAGCGGGAGGACGGGATCGACGTGGTCTCGATCGTCACGCCGAACCACATGCATCACGGGCCGGCCAAGGCGTTCCTGGAGGCGCGGATCCACGTGATCTGCGACAAGCCGCTGACCACATCGCTGGCCGATGCGGTGGACCTGGTCGAGACGGTGTACAAGTCCGGCCTTGTGTTCTGCCTGACCCACAACTATTCGGGCTATCCCATGGTACGCCAGGCCCGGGCCATGGTGCGGGACGGCGAACTTGGCGAGATCCGCGTCGTCCAGGCCGAATACCCCCAGGACTGGCTGTCGACCAAGCTGGAGGAAACCGGCATGAAGCAGGCAGACTGGCGCACGGATCCGGCCCGGTCGGGTGCCGGCGGCTGCATCGGCGACATCGGCACCCATGCCTATCATCTGGCGGGTTTCATCACCGGCCTGAAGGCCCGCGAACTGTGCGCCGAATTGACGACCTTCGTGCCGGGGCGGCGCCTGGACGACAATGCCCAGATCCTGCTGCGCTACGAAAACGGCGCCCGCGGCATGTTGTGGGCAAGCCAGGTTGCGCCTGGCAACGAGAACGGCCTGAAGGTCAGGATCTATGGCGAGAAGGCCGGTTTGGAGTGGCACCAGGAAAACCCGAACAGACTGGTCTTCACCCCGCTGGGCGAGACGCCGCGGGTCATCACCCGTGGCGGGGCGGGTGCCGGCGCGTCGGCGAACCGGGTGACCCGGATCCCGCCCGGCCATCCCGAGGGCTATCTGGAGGGCTTCGCGAACACCTACAGCGATGCCGCCGAGCTGATTGGTGCGCGGCTTGAAGGGCGCGAGCCCGATCCGGAAGCCTTGCTGGTGCCCACCGTGGAAGACGGCGCCCTTGGAATGCGCTTCATCGAGGCGGCCGTGCAGTCCAGCAGCGCGGGCGGTGTCTGGACGGACGCGACGCTGGAGGTCTGATCCACGCAAGCGCAATCGCCCGGCCGGGGTCGCATGAGGGCGACACCGGCCGGGCGAAGTTCCAGTGCCTGCATACTATCGTAAGAATTTGTTTACCAAACGGGGCATACGCTGGTACACCAAACAAACGCGGCAGGAGTGCGGCGCAAGGGATGACCAGCGAACATGCATATGATCTGCTGATCTTCGGCGGTCTGGGGATACTCTTCGCTTATATGCTGGTTCAGCGGCCGCGCATTCCCCGCGGCAACCGGCCCTACCATCTCATCGTCATCGGCTTGTTCCTGCTGTCCTTCGGGGCGCTGGTGGACGTTCTCGACAACCTGCAGCCTCTGAACGCGCTTTATCCCGAGATCCGCGAGTTCGTGAAACAGGTCGGGTGCTTTTTGTTGGGCATCTGCCTGACCGGCGTGGGCCTCGCCCTTTGGGTTCCCGCGATCGTGTCGCTGGGTGACGAGATGGACGAGCGGGCTTCCGCCC
>Ga0066187_1000566_pt1 | contig 12042 bp, 7 predicted proteins | sample WorMetexBAHAMAS1_FD_58706 | JGI IMG/M metagenome (GOLD analysis project Ga0066187, IMG submission 58706) | Marine gutless worms symbiont microbial communities from Max Planck institute for Marine Microbiology, Germany - Inanidrilus exumae... | ecosystem: Host-associated > Annelida > Digestive...
CCCGCATCGTAGCGGAGGACAGCCATTGGGGGGTCTGCGCTCTTTTTTGACAAGGAATATTTTATTGAAAAAAAACTTTCTTTAAAGGCTTGAAAGAGGTGTTGAGTATGGATTCCTAGAAATTCTACCTCAAAAGAGAGTAGGGCGGCTGCGGATGAGGACTTAAATCCGTTAAGAAAAAGTTTGAGCTTCTCAAAAGCCAGGCCGCTAAGTGGGATCCAAAACCATATCTCGTCCTGGTGTGCATATTTTGCTTTAATACCATGAAAGAGCTCCTCGGCGTTAGGCGTCGTAGTAATCATATGGAGATGCAGCATAATCTCCTGATTATTAGCATAGATGTTCAAGGCTTTTTTATACCACTTTTTGCGCAACAAGGCAGCATGTTTCTGCAAGAGGGGGTAGTTACAGGTGAAAATCTTCGTTTGCCCTACTCGATTGCAATAATTGAGAATTTTAGTGTCTGTAAAAATATTGGAGGATTTCCCTTCGGCACATCTTTGAAGGTTGTCATCTACCCCCTGTTCTTTATGAAGATAAACTTTACTGTAAAGAGAATAGAAATCCTCATTTTGAAGGAGTCTTTCTGCCGCCTTTTCTGTAAAATTTTCATTCTCCTTGATGTCGTCAAAGTGGACAATCTCTACCTCCTTTTTCAAGGCAAGAGATTTTAAACGGTTAAGAAGTGAGGCTACACACTCTACATCAGATCGTGTTACCTTGGTCAATAGGTCTGTATCATCCAAGATGGCATAAACGAAATGTAGATATTCTATGATCGCACGTCTAGGGTCGATATAATACTTATGCTTTGTTTGGACCACCATTTTCTTTTGAAGTAGTCGCTGATAAATGCGTAAATTTTGTAGAGTCGAAATCTCCCCCTCTATCTCCTTAAGTTGCGCGTCGATCATGGCCTCAGTCATACCTCCCAACCCATATTGATCATTAATGTTAAAGGCCATTTGAGCTACGATCACGTTGGAGGATTGTGCATCGCTGATAATCACTGTTGGAGGAACCTCCGTCTGTAACCAACTTTTGTGATGGTCGATGACGCTGATCACGTGCAGGTCGTGAGAGACATTCATCTCCTCCCGATTACAAAAGTCACGTAAGGTTACCGTGCCCAGCTTCCCCTTTTGGAGATCTACGGCACGTACTATTCCTAGAGGAATTTGACGCCCCTCTCCGTCAGTAGAGGCCACAGTCATATAGGAATAGTTACCAATTATTGCGCGAATCTCCTCTATATCGGTGTGGTCACTGAGGTAACGAGGGGCAAATCCAAACACATCTGTCTTAATACACAACGCAATTTCCAATCGATCGACATAACTTCGAATCCTATTTAAAGCAGTGGACAGCATCTGAACGAGCACCTCTAACTGCTTGAAGATCAGCGGACGATTTTCTATAAGAACCCCAGAAGCGTCGAACAATTCCGATTTCACTAGGGATTTCATCCAAGAAATGATTTGCGCAAAATCGACAATGCCCACTTGCTCTATCTCCAGGGCAAACTCTTCAAAAGAGGCCTTGATCCCTTTTTTAACCTTAAGCACCTTCACTAAGTAATCATTCATAAACTGAAGCTGCTTGGGGGGAAAGTCACGCGCAGGCTCACACTCACCAATCTTAATTTTAAGAATGTCCTGGATGACCAGTGAGAGGTGCTCGAGAAGCACACTTTTTTCGGTAAAACAAGAAATAAGACGAATATGGAGGTTGGCCTCTAACCACTTCAAGCAATTGTTGAGTGACATGACGACCCCTCTAACACCTTCCACATCAATGCTCCTCCAATCTCCCAAATAGTAGCCACTGTCATCAACAATGACGACAGAATGGTATTGGCGATCTGGGTTAAAATTGAAAAAAGGATCATCTAAGTGCCTTTTACTTAAGTCGCTTTGAGTCATGAGGTCAAGACTGTTCAAGGTAAGAGAGAGCCGCGTTTTTGCCAGAGATGAAAACACACCACTACCAAAAAGATTATAGAAAAGAAGCTCAATCTCCACCTGCGTATAAGGGGGGCCTCCCGGAATATTCCACACATGCAATCCGTCGCCCACCCTCGCTGCAAAGGCATCTACCCATCCCCAAAATGAGGCAATAGTGGTATCTAAGTCTGGAGAATTATGCCCAGTGACAAAGTGTGTTCCAGAATAGCTCTTGCCCATGCCAATAGGAAAATAACATTGATAGGTGTCTCTTGGAAGATACTTCCCCATGATTTTCGCTCGTATCTCATAGTTCTCCTCTCTAGTTAATGAAGAAAAATGGTTCAACCACAATTCAAACGAAGAGAGAGAGTAATTCTCCAGAACCCCTTCTTTTTTAACACGACTAATGAAATCGACAACCGCCGTGAGAAGGAATGTGGGCCCCTCCTCTTTTTGAATCAGCCCACACAAGACGCCACTGACGACAACACTTTTTTGATGAGCATTTTTCTTTAGAAAATCCTCCCCCTCGAAAGATGAGAAGAGAGGCTCGAGCATATCGAAAGTCCTCAACGGAATAGGAAATTCTCCTAGTAGAGACCCCTGTTTTCCCATGAAAATATATCCCAGTTAAATAGCCCCCCCACCTCTATTTGCGTCTTTAGTAAAGACAAAAAACTTAAAATAAAGGTGGAAATCGGACTGAGCAGGACTCGAACCTGCGACCTCCCGCTTAGAAGGCGGATGCTCTATCCTACTGAGCTACCAATCCCTAATTGAACGAACTTTATCACAATGCCATATTTTGCGTCTCAAATTTTGTAACGGTACGTAGGCTAAAAGATTTCAGCTTTTTAATGAAGAAAAATTTTACTAAATGAAAAAGAGGGAGTCGAGTATATTGAGTAATTAACAGAAAAGACGAAAGCTCGTGTGGACATTTAAGATAGGAAATATTCAGATAGGGCGAGAACATCCCCTCGTTATGATTTCTGGCCCATGTGTGATTGAAGATGAAACGCACACACTAAAATGCGCACAATCTCTCAAGACATTATGCGACCGACACAACGTTCAGCTCATTTTTAAGGCTAGCTACGACAAAGCAAACCGCTCCTCGATCCACTCTTTCCGTGGCCCTGGGCTGGAAAAAGGATTGGAGATCTTACGAAAGGTAAAAACAGAGTGCGACCTCCCCATACTGACAGATATTCACCATCCTGAGGAGGCCTCCCTCGCAGCCGAAGTATGCGCTGTAGTTCAGATTCCCGCCTTACTTTGCCGACAGACTTCTCTAATTTTAGCAGCCGGAAACTCTGGTGCCATCGTCAATATAAAAAAGGGGCAATTCATGGCCCCCTGGGATATGAAGCATGCGATCGAAAAACTTCTTACGACGGGCAATGACAAAATTATCTTAACAGAACGCGGGACCTCATTTGGGTATCATAACCTCGTCGTAGACATGCGCTCTATCTCCATCCTCCGCGGGTTTGGCTTGCCCGTCTGTTTCGATGCCTCCCACGCAGTACAACTCCCTGGAGGAATGGGAGATCAGTCGGGGGGGCAATGTGAATTTATCGCGCCCCTTGTCAGGGCTGCCCTCGCAGCGGGCGCCCATATCATCTACCTCGAATCTCACCCTCATCCCAAAAAGTCAAAAAGTGATAAGCATTCCGTGATCTCTTACGAAGCATTGGAAATAGTTCTTCGAGATGCTGTGTTGCTCCACGATTTGACCCAAAATAGCCTGTCACTATGTTAAGAAAGGCAACCCTCACAGCCTCACTGTTTTTATTATTGATTTTGACCACCTTCGTATACGTCACCATCCGACCTTCTTACACCTATGACACTAAAAAGAGCATAACACAAGCGAAAGAGGAGAGCGTGGAAGAGAGGCCCCACACTATACAGCAGATACGCGATGGCAGCTCAAAAGATTTCTGGATGCATGATCCACATATGGGCAGAATGCACCACCGTGTAGAAAGTTCTCGCTCCATTCTGACCGCTCGGATGATCGGTAAGCAGCTTCATTTCACTGAGCAAATATTTAACATGAGAGGCTACATCCAAGAAAGGGTGGAGCGAGAGAGCGCCACGCAGCCAGTGCAGCATGTGCGCTACATTGAATCTAGGGAAGGGCTTTATTGTTACTCCAGCCATCGCTTCGAGGCTGAAGACATCTCTTTTACACTTTTTAGGGTGCCGGGAACTACCCTGCCTCTAGGGCTTTCTCCAGGGGAAGCCTTTTTAAGGGGAGTTGCTGAAGGAGCCTCCCTCTCCCTTTACGGCCGCGCACCCAAATTCCGTGCGCGCATACTCAGAGCGGACGTACAGAAACCGGAACAATTACCCCCCCCAAAGACAGTCGCTGAGAGTCTTTCACCCATCAACGGCCTTGCAAATCTACGCAATGCACACAGAGTCAACCTTCAAGCCCATTCACGTAATCCGACTGAAGGATCAGGTTTTCAATTTCTTCTGGATGGGCAATCACAATCTCAAAGAGATATCCCTCTCGCTCCGGGGAGACATTGATCAAATCGATGTTCTCCTTCAAAGCTTCGTTGACACCCACTACCTTCCCCGAAACGGGGGTATAAATATCTGCCGCAGCCTTCGCAGATTCTAAGACTACAACCTCCTCTCCAGCCTTCACCTCCTTACCCAATTCAGGCAACTGAACGTAGATAATCCCTCCCAAAGATTCTCGAGCGTGCTTTGAAATGCCTACCACTCCCCTTCCGTCTTTTACCCGAATCCATTCGTGGGTGTTAGAGTAATAAGTGCACTCACCATCCGCCATGCCCCCAGGGTGCACCAACCGAAGATCTTATGCAAGCAAAAAGACCCTCTTTCAGCACTTTCAGGAATAAAAAATTTTAAAGAAAATTACCAAGCGCTAACCACGTCCAATGTCAAGTAAAGTCTTTTTTAAGATAATTTGCCAGTCGCAACAACTTTAGCTTATAATTCTTCGCAACTCAATTTCATAAGGGACAGTTTAGTAAAAAGTTTTGATCTTTTCATCAATTTCCGTTTTGCATTTTGCGCTACCCTGTTGCGCCAACACAATCCACCACCTCAATGAGATCACGAAGTTTGGATAGCAGCTCATTAATATTGGAGCACCAAGTTGAGATCGCTAGAATTCTATCTTCAACGGAACTTGAAAATTCAACTGCTCTTTTGATGTTACTACTAATCAACAAATCTATTTCATTCAGATTACCACCTATGAGTTCTCGTGATTTTTCATTCGATGCAATTATGACGAGGACGGCTTTAAAAATTTCCACAATATTGTCCACCACTTTTTCAAGAGCACCTGTCAATAAGTCCGCATTATTTTCCAAATCTTTCAAGAGACAGTTATGTTTTTCGGCCAGTTTATCGTATTCCGTTCTTAATGTATGTTCTGCTAATGCACCATCAAACGACTTCGCTTCCAAATCTTCTACTGTTTTTAAAAGTGGTTGAATTTGCTCTTTAAACTTTTCCCTTTCCTCCACTAGCTCTGCATTACGCTTTACTAGGGAATCCATAACACCTGATTCCATAGTGTATTCCTCTAACCTCTTTGTAAGTCTTTCTTTCTCTTCTTTTAACAACTTTACTTTATGTTCTATTTTACCTATTTGTTCCAATAGTGAACCAAATAGTTCAGGTTCTCCTTCTGCGGGTCCGAGCATCTGTTGTATTCGTTGTAAATGTTCCTTAAAACCTTTTTCTGTAAGAACAGGCTCTCCAGGGTTTTTATTGTGCTCAATACACTGTTCATTGAATTTCTCTTGCTGCATAACCACGTGTTGTTCTTTCAGATGATCCTGGAGTCTCTTTTCCTCTTCCTCGAGCCATTTTTTTGTTTGTTTTAGCTCAGCATTTTTATTACCAAGCTGTTCCCTCAACTCTTTTTGCTGAGCGACGAGCTGCCCATTTGTTTGTTCTAACTCAGCAAGTTTATCACTAATTTCTTTTGACAGTGCTACCGGCTTTCCCACACAACGCATTTGTAATTTATTTAATTTCAGTTTCATTTTCATAAACTCTGTCTTCATAAAGTTAGATTCTTTTTCCAGCCTATCTTTTGCCTTCTTTTCTTCCTGAAGTTGTTTTTTCAGCTTTGTGCACTGTTCTCCTTTTTCTTGAGATTGTTTTTTCAACTCTTCGAAGCCGTCTGTTTCCTTTTTCTGCTGTTGTTTTAGCGCATCACACGCCTTTTGCAGTTGTACAACAAGCTCATCATTTGTTTTTTGCAGTTGTACAACAAGCTCATCATTTGTTTTTTTCAGTTGTACAAGCTCGTCATTTGTTTTTTTCAGTTGTACAAGCTCATCATTTGATTTTTTCAGGTCTAGATTCAGACGATTGAGTAGATTTTTTTCTTTTTCAAGTTCTTGTCTCAGACATGTGGAACTAATTTCCATCTGTGCCTTAGACTGCTGTTGCTCCAGTTGCTGCGCGACGAGCTGCCCATTTACTCGTGCTAACTCAACACTTAGATCTTTAGATTCTCGTTCATGTATTGAGCATTTTTTCTGCAGATTTGCGAGCTCATCCACTTTTTGTTCACACAATTCTTTCGAAGACTTAATTAGTTGTTCTTTACGAATAAGTAGATTATTCAGACCTTTGTTGGTCTCACACGCCATTTTATATCCGTTCGTAACTAAACAAAGTTTTCTCTGCAATGCATTTAATGTTGCCATAAATTTTTGACGGTCCAACTGCGACAATTCTTCCCCAGAATGCTTTTTCTGCAATTGTTGCAATTGTTGCAATTGTGTGTTCGAGTCTAAGAGTGCATCCTGTGCGCTTTTTAGCGCGGCGCACTTTTCCTCAAGTTGTTGTTGCAGACACGCGCTCTCAGATGCATATTTTTCATTAACATGTTCTAACTCTGAAACCTTTTCCCCCAATTGTGCTTCTAATTCTACACGCCTCTCTTTCAGCTCCATAAGTTGTTTTCTCCCATCTTCAAGCTCTTCTTGCGTCACCACACATGATGGATCTTGATTACCACTACCTTTCGCATGCAAGTAATGTGTCTGTGATGAGCATCTCAGATCATCTTGCGTCTCTAAACTTTGTTCTGACGACGAGGAATATCTTGAAAGAACCCAATTTTCGACTTCTTTCATCATGGCAGCGCAAGATGCTATCGCTGATTCACTTTTCAAGGCAATTTCGCAACTATAATTATTAGGTATAACAACTTGAACTTTACGGCTTGATGAAAATTCGAAACAAACTTTTGAACTTGCATATGAAGTCAACAACGACCCCAATCCTTGGTCTAAAGCTACTGTATATATATAATGAGAAATTTTTTCTCTCAGATCATTGATGGCTTTATCGTGCTGAGCGCCAAAATGTAGGAATTCTCTACCCTTCATGACGGCGATAGATCCTAAGAGGTGCGTTTTCATGGGATCGACTTTAATGTTATTATAATTAGATTTATGCATTAATTATAACATTTACAGCTAAAAAATACACCTAATATATTTATATTGAGTTTAAAAATTGTTCTGACAGAACGTGTCTCAAGCAGCCATAACCCGCCCCACATCCTCCTACACCTTTGTTAAAAATTAAAACAAAAGGTCTATAGGAGGGGATGATTGCGTCACTTTCAAAGAATTTTTATGTGGGAGAAATCGCCATAACAGACTCTATTTCCGTAGACTTTTTAGACCTATTTCGTTTAGAAGAGTGAGGAGAGTGGGGGGGTTGAATGTTAAGGACTTTTCTTGATACCATGAGATCCCTCCTATGCTACGAAAGAGGATTATTTCATGGATGAGACGAAGGTGAAACAACAGAGGGGGAAACATCCTCTGATTTTAAGATTTCACCGTTTGATGGATGCTTTTGCAAAATCGGACGATGAGCGTGATTTCTATCTCGATCTCATTGAGGGGTTTATCATCTTCGTAGATATAGAAAAAAATCTCGAGGAATTAGAGCTTTTAGAGCAAGAGTTGTCCTCCAATGCCGAACGCTATCGTCAAATTCCCAAAATGACCTTTTACGAGACTAAAAAATTTATGGAAGGGTTTGTCAACGAAAAGGTCTATGACATCGATACAAAGGAAAAATTGCTCGATATCATCGCCGCAAAAGAGGCCCGAGAAAATTTTCTAGAGTTTATTTACGATCACCTACCAGAACTAGAAAAGTGGCAACAATATTACCATGAACGATTTCGTATCCGCATCATCGAATGGCTACGCAACAATCACATCATTTTTGTGTTTGAGGAAGATCTCAACATTCCAAAAAACACTTTAGAGAATGTAAAACATCAGTTTTTGGAGGATAAAGCCTCCAAAGATGTGCAAAATGCCCGTGAAACAATCGCAACCAAGGCGAAGACTTATTATTGTAGTGAAGCTCTCAATCCTCGGCCGAGGCGAGGACGCCCTCCTAAGCAAGTCGCGAAAGTAGAAGTGGATCCACAATATACCAGGGACATTTATAAGACCGTCCCTACTGGAGTCCATGCATTCCTCTTTATGCCAGATTTCACAAGTAGTGTGACATTTTCTGCGAAATATGATACGGAAGCTCAGCTGGTAGCTAGCCTGCGTGGAGGAGCGAGTGTGAAAATTCATGCTCAACTCGAAGTTCTCTCCCAACGTTTGGAATCACTGCGTCATATCTCGGCCTGTTTAAAGGCCGAGGAGTTAGATGATGAGGGCAAGTGGTTATTTGAAACGGTGAGTAAGGAAACTGCATCACTCACGGAGGGTGAAAAGGGGAAACTTTCCAATCTAGTCAAGGAAGTTTTGCCCAAAAAGCAGCGGGGACGCTCCGTGAAAAAGAGGGAAGAAATCCAGGAATTTTTGCAAAAAAAGCAGAAGGCGGGCATTAAACAGGTCTCTCAGATTAAAAAACACTCACCGAAAAAGCAGAAGGCTGGCGTTAAACAGACATCTCAGATTAAAAACCACTCCTTGAAAAAGGATCAGGAGGGGCAAAGATAGTTTCTACATCACTTATCGAAATACCAAGCGCCAAGAAAAAGTGCTTGCAAACTCTAAAAGCCCTCTATAGGGCACGCTTTATGGATGAAAAGATGCAGAAGCTCGCCAGTCAAAATAAGGGGGGGGCTTTTCATATTTACGCCCTCGGCCATGAGCTCGTGGGCGTGGTGAGTGCTCAGGCGTTGCAGCCGGGCAGAGATTGGGGCCTTCCATATTACCGAGACCGAGCATTTGTAATTGGTTTGGGATGTGCTTTAGAAGAGCTCTTGGGGGCCTTCTTAACGAGGGAGGTTCCTCACCACTCTGGCGGGAGGATGATGCCGGAACATTTTTCCCATAAAGCCCTTCGTATCCCATGTCAATCGAGTGTCGTTGGTTCACAATTTCTACAGGCTGCGGGTGTTGCGAAAGCCGCATATCTCTCCGGGAAGAATGAGGTGGTGTATGTCTCCGGGGGAGATGGGGCATCTTCGCAGGGAGACTTCCACGAGGCTCTCAACTTTGCCTGCGTTCACCGATTGGGTGTGATCTTTGTCATTCAAGACAATAGATGGGCAATTTCTGTCCCTTCGCACGAGCAAACGGCGGGTGGGTCGATTTCTCATATGGCCCGAGGGTATCCAGGATTAAGTGTCTATGATGTAGATGGCGGTGATTACGCAGCTCTAACGACAGCCTTGAACGCAGCGGTAGAAAAGGGGCGTGCATTTGAGGGGCCGTCCCTCGTTGTGGCCAGAGTGCCTCGGATTGGCCCGCATAGCAGCAGCGACGATCCCAAGAAGTATAAGGTGGAGGAAGATTTTGAAGAGGATCGCAAACGCGACCCCTTTCCCCGCTTTGAAGAGTGGGTCCTCAGCGGTGGACATATCGCCCCAGATGAAATGGAGATAATTCGAGAAGACATCAGAGGAGAGGTAGAGCTGGCTGCGCAACAAGCTGAGGGCTACCCACTACAGAATGCCGACCATGTACTAGATCACATTTACAAAGAGGCATACATGCACACTTTCGAAAAAAAGGGGCGGGGAAAAAAGATTGTGATGGTGGATGCCCTCAATCGTGCTTTAGATGAAGAGATGGAACGTGACGAGGGTGTCGTCATTTTTGGGCAGGACGTTGCCCACGAAAAGGGTGGGGTTTTTGGCGTAACTAGAAGATTGACAGAGAGGTATGGGGTAGGTCGCTGCTTTAACACACCACTTGCTGAGTCTACCATCATAGGAACAGCTATTGGGATGTCTGTACATAGCTATTTCAAACCTGTCGTTGAAATACAATTTGCCGATTATATCTGGACAGGGATCAACCAGCTCTTTAATGAGCTCTCCAGCTTCCATTATCGTTCTAACGGTGAGTGGAGCTGTCCCGTAGTTGTGCGGGCCCCATCTGGGGGATATATCCAGGGGGGCCCCTATCATTCACAGAGTATTGAGGCCTTCCTAGTGCATTGTCCCGGGTTGAAGGTGGTGATGCCCAGCAATGCAGCTGATGCTAAGATGTTACTTAAAAGTGCTATTCGTGATCCCAACCCCGTGGTATTTTTAGAGCATAAGGCCCTGTACCGTCAGCGCGCATATTCTGCTAGGCCTGAGCCCGCGGAAGATGAGCTCCTCGCCCTTGGCGAAGCTCAAGTGGTACGCTCCGGAGGAGATATTACCTTGGTCTGCTGGGGGTTGATAGCTAAGATAGCCTTTGAGGTGGCGCAAGAAGTCGATAACATCGACGTGGAGGTGATAGATCTTTGTACGCTCAGTCCTTGTGATTTTGATACCATCTTGAAGTCGGTAAAGAAAACCGGGCGGTTGCTTATCGTGCATGAAGCACCACAAAATTGTGGTTTTGGAGCGGAGATTGGCGCATATATAGCAGAGCATGCATTTGAATATTTGGATGCTCCAATCAGAAGATTAGGTGGTTTAAATACCTGCGTGCCCTACGCTAAACATCTAGAAAATATTGTTCTGCCACAGAAAGCAGACATCTTGGCAGCAATACGAAAGCTCAAGCAATACTAGAGTTGGCTTTAGAGTCGCATTTTCAAAAAATCCTATTTACAAGTTTTATCGCTTCAACTCCTCTATACGAAAAGTCCTGGCTGATTTTTGCAACACGACTTGTAGTGATGGAGTTGTATGCATGTGAAAATATAGGAGGGCAGTCTGCGCGAGCAGCGCTCACAACACTCCCTGCTTCTCATATACTACCCACCACAGTTTCTCCGCTAGAGCTCAAAGTCCCACCACCATGTATGTTGCTTGGTGGGCAGTTGATATGGAAGCTTGCTTAGGTTGTGGATCACATCAATAGATAGATGCATTGTAGCAGGGGCAGTCGCAACGTCTTACGAGTAAATGGCTGAAAGTGTGTAAGGGAATGTTCGCAATTTCTGTGGCATTGCAAAAAAGCCCCCAGAGAAGCAGTACATAGGTAGTGGTTACTCTGCGTAGAGCTTCCAAAATTTTGTACGTCGAGACATTCAGAAAAACATTTCGAATGATACGGGGGCACGTTAGATAGTGCAAAAGGGAGCTAAAAAATTTGCCCTTAGTGATTCAAGGAGCTTGAATAGGTCGGAAAAATCAAGGTGAAAAGGACAGGAAAACCTTGTTAGAGCAGAAGCAACTTCGACGATCTGCACTCAAGAAAGGTGAGCGTAGACGTCGGAAGGAGTGTGTAGGGTTCTTGATGCTTCCGATGTGTTCTAACAAGGATAAGTCTCACGCCTCTAGATGTCATTTTAGTGTTGCAGAAAATGCGCGGTACATGCGAGAATTTCTTACGTTTTTAGCAACACGGCTTAGCGCCGACAAATTGGAGATATAGCAATGAATATCCAGCCTGTCAATGGTGTATGTGCTTTGCATAACCCTTTTTCCAGCTTCGAAGTATGTCCGAGTGGAATTGATACAAAAAACAAGGATACGCTGAGAGAAGATGTCTTAAATGTTTTTACACTTGCTGTCTTTTGTGAAATTTTGTTCTCCACCGAAAAACTCGATCAGCGGTGCAGGGGAGACAATACTTGTAGAGAGAAGGAGCTAGATAAGGGGCGAGAGTGTACGAGAAAAGTGGACGAAGAGGTAGAAAGAGTACGGGCTATA
>Ga0066187_1000567_pt1 | contig 12037 bp, 14 predicted proteins | sample WorMetexBAHAMAS1_FD_58706 | JGI IMG/M metagenome (GOLD analysis project Ga0066187, IMG submission 58706) | Marine gutless worms symbiont microbial communities from Max Planck institute for Marine Microbiology, Germany - Inanidrilus exumae... | ecosystem: Host-associated > Annelida > Digestive...
AAAACCGGGGAATTTTAAGTTGCCGATTATGGGGAAATTTAAGTTGCCGTTGACAGCCGTGTCCACGGTCACCCTGGGGTGCGAGATGTCGGCGAGGCGCTTGAGCTCTTCCGCCTGGTCCCACATGAGCTCGAAATAGCCGCAGACCTGCTGCACCAGACCGGATCCAGGGCGTCCGCGATGGCCGTGTTCGAGGGCCGAGAAATAGGCCGACGAAACGCCGAGATCCTCGGCCATGCGTTTGAGCGTAATACCGCGTTGTTTGCGGTACTCGCGGACCTTGGCACCGAAGGGCGTCACGGGCGCCTCCGCTTCAAGAGAACATAGAGCGCGCCCTCGCCGCCATGCTGGCGGGCCGCGTAGGAAAAACCCTTGATCCAGTCGCGCACCGGCGCCTCGTTGAGCCAGCGCGGCACGGCACGGCGCAGCACCCCCTCGCCGCCTTCGAGACGCGACCCCTTGCCGGTGATGACCAGCACCGTGCGCCGGCCGTCGTCGCGGGCGCGGGCCAAGAATGCGAACAGCCGGCGATGGGCCTCGGCCTGGGTCATGCCGTGCAGGTCGAGGCGGCCCTCGATGGTGACGCGGCCACGCCGCAGGTTGGCCTTATCCCGCCGTTCCAGTCCCGGGCCCTTGCCATGGTCGAAGTCAGGCGACGGCTTGGCGGCGCTATTAAGACTAGGCGGGTGATCTAATTTTTGTTTTCTTCGCGGAACATCCCGCGCGCCCTCCTGATCAGAGGCTGTCGCCGGTTTTTGGGTCATGTTCTTCTTATTTAAAGGCAAAGGCTTGACCGTTTCTGTGTAAGACTTCCACAGATCGGCCTCGGTCGAGGCCAGTGCCCGCTGTTTAAGGTTAGGGGGCTGATTTAGATTACTGGGTTTGCGGCTTTTCATCTTCAACCACGATGATATGAAGCCGCTGAGGGCCATGCGCACCCAGCAACAGGGTTTGTTCGATGTCGGCGGATCGTGATGGACCGGTGATGAAATTGACCGTTCGCGGCATAAAAGCCCCTTCGTCCGGCCCGCTGGCCCGCAGCAGCCGCCAGGCCTCTTCATAGGTTCCGGCCACATCCGACCGGTCGACCACGACGATGTTGGTTAAGGGCAGGAAGTTGAGCGTGGTCGGGTTTTCCGGCCCCGAGCAGGAGATCACCGTACCGGTTTCGGCGACGCCGGCAAAGGCTTTGGTGACGCTGACCGCATCGGCGGCGGCGGCGGCACCGGTTTCGACATCGAGCAAGGTGTCGGCCCAATCGTACCCAGACAAGGACCGCGCCACCCGGATCCGCGTACCCAGATTGGCGGCCTTGAGATAGCGGGCGACTTCGCCGGGAACGTCATCCGGTCCGGAAACACGGACGACGGTGGTATCGACCTTTTCCGCCTCAGCCTGAAAAAGATCAAGGCGTTGAGCCTGATCAATTTGCCCGCGCTTCGGCACCAGATTGGCCGGGTGTTCGCGCAACCGGGTTTCGACGTCCGCCACCGAGGCTTCGCCGCCGTCGCCTTGACGGGCTCGGTTTTCGCGGGCACGGCGGATCTTGCCGAGGATCTGTTCGCGGCCCGCCGCTTTCACGCTGTTCGCGGTTTCCGTCATCGGCCGCGCCGCCTGAGCCAATCGCCGCTGGCGTCGCCGCGCGGGCCGCGGTGGTATTGGTTGATGAAGCTGTCGCCCTGGGGCACGGGAAAATCGCGCGCCGCCGTCCAGCCGCCGGCCAAGGGCAGCCAGCGGAAGCGGCCGCGGCGGCGCCCGAGGGCGCCGAGAAACGCGATGGCGGTACCGGCGAGCTTGTTGTAAAGGGCCGGCCACCGGGCCAGGGCCGCCCAAAGACCGAGGCCGACACGGCTGACCGTTCCGGCGCCGCCGCTCGCGAAATGCCGCTGCCGCCAAGCCCGCAGCATGCGCGGGATCGGAATCCGCATCGGGCAGACGTTCTCGCAGCGCCCGCAAAGCGTCGAGGCATTGGGCAGGTGGCCGGCCTCGTCGATACCGATCAGGCCCGGAATGAGAACCGCGCCCATGGGTCCGGAATAGACCCAACCGTAAGCGTGGCCGCCGATCGTTTTGTAGACGGGACAATGGTTGAGGCAGGCGCCGCAGCGGATGCAACGGAGCATTTCCTGGAATTCCGTGCCCAGGAGGTCGGTGCGGCCGTTGTCGAGTAGGACGACGTGGTATTCCTCCGGCCCGTCGAGGTCGCCTTCCCGTTTCGTGCCGCTGCAGAAGCTCGTATAAACGGACATTTCCTGGCCGGTGGCCGACCGGGCCAAGACCCTGAGTATGGTTGTCGCGTCCTCGAGCGTCGGCACGATCTTTTCCAGGCTGGCGATGACGATGTGGACCCGGGGCAATCCATAGGTGAGGTCGGCGTTGCCTTCGTTGGTGACCAGCACGTTGGAGCCGGTTTCGGCAATCAGCATGTTGGCGCCGGTCAGGCCGACGTCGGCGGCCAGGAATTTCTCTCGGAGCTCATGGCGCGCCTCTTCCAGAAGGGTCCGGGGCTCGTCCAGCGGCCGGTCCTCCGGCAGGTTCGAGTGACACTTTCGGAAAGTATCCGCAACCTGTTGTTTTGAAAGGTGAATAGCCGGGGCAATAATGTGGCTCGGGGGCTCCTTTCTGAGTTGGATGATGTATTCGCCGAGGTCGGTTTCGATGGGTGTCACACCGTTGTCGTCGAGGAAGTCGTTGATGGCGATCTCCTCGCCGATCATCGACTTGCTCTTGGTAATCGTCTTGGCGCCGGCGTCGCGGCAGATCCCGAGGATGGCCTGGCGCGCCTCTTCGGCATCGCGGCACCAGTGGACCTGGCCGCCCTGTTCGGCGACTTTCGCCTCAAAACGTTCCAGGTAGATGTCGAGATTGTCGAGCACGTGGTTCTTGATGGCCCGCGCCTGGTCGCGCAAGGCCTCGAATTCAGGCAAACGCGCCGCCGCCTGCAGGCGTTTGACCGGAAACCCGCGGCTCAGTTTAAAAAGGGCGTTCTGCAGGTTGCCGTCTTCAAGGGCCTCGCGGGCGTTTTCCTTGAAGGACCGGGTTTCGCTTTCCATTGCCTAATCGTCCCCCGGGGCGGCGGCTGGTGCGTCGGGCGAAGCGCCGATCGCCGGTGTATCGACGGCGCCGGCCAGGATTTCCGCCACGTGGCGGACGGCAACCGGACTGCCGCGCCGGGTCAGGCGGCCGCTGATGTTCATCAGGCAGCCGAGGTCGCCGCCGAGCAGGGTATCGGCCCCGGTCGCCAAAACGTCGTCGACCTTGGCATCGACCATGGTCCCTGAGATGTCCGGATACTTGACGCAGAAGAGGCCGCCGAACCCGCAGCAGGTCTCCGCCTCTTCTCCTTCTATTAAGGTTACCCCCTTGACCTTCGACAGCGCCTGGCGGGGTTGCTGTTTGATGTTGAGCTCCCGCAACCCGGAACACGAGTCATGATAGGTGACGGTACCATCGTAGTTGGCATCGAAATCGTCGGCCCCCATGACGTCGACAAGGAATTGGATCAACTCGTAAGTCTTATCCGCAAGTTTCTCGGCTCGCGGTCCCCAGGTCTCTTCGTCGGCGAAAAGCGTCGGATAATGGTGTTTGATGGTGCCGCCACAGGAACCCGACGGCACGACGACATAGTCGAAGCCCTCGAACACGGCGATGACTTGGCGTGCTATGGCCCGCGCATCACCGGAATCGCCGGAGTTATAGGCCGGTTGGCCGCAACAGGTTTGCTCGCGCGGCACCTCAACCCGGCATCCGGACCGTTGCAGAAGTTCGACGGCGGAAAACCCGACGCTCGGACGAAACAGGTCGACCAGGCAGGTGGCAAACAGGCCGACGCGGGGTCCGTCACCGGATGGCTGATCAGAGGACTGGATTGTCATGGCCGGGGAAGAATGGGCTTTTCGGTGGCCGATGGCAAGATACCATGGGCCGGGAAAGCGACCCGCCCATCTTTTTCTCGAGGCGGCCGGGGTCCGGTTATCCGGAGGGGAGGGCGCCCGGCACCCTGTTCTTCGGCAACAGGATGAAGAACTGGCCGTTCTCCTTCATCAGACCGGCTTTCAGCGCCGCTTCCGGTCCGTGTCCCCAGTAAAGGTCACCGCGCACCGGCCCCTTGATCGCCGAACCCGTGTCCTGGGTGACGACGAGACGGGTGAGCGGCTGCTTGCGCACCGCCGGGCCCGGGTCCGTCGTCACCAACCACAAAGGCACTCCGAGCGGCAGATGCGCCCGGTCGATGGCCAACGACCGGCCCGGCGTCAGGGAGACACCCTGGGCGCCGATGGGACTGTCCTCCTCCATGACGCGAAAGAAGATGAAGGACTTGTTGGTTCGCATGACCTGCGTTCCGGCCACCGGATTGGTCTCGAGCCAGGCGCGGATGGCCGGCATGGTGACGTCGTCGAGTTTCATGATACCGCGGGCTACCAATTCGCGGCCGATGGCCGTATAGCGCCGGCCGTTGCGCCCGGCGTAGCCGATGCGGATGTGGGAGCCGTCCGGCAGCACGATGCGGCCGTGACCCTGGATGTGGAGCGAGAAGGCGTCGATGGCATTGTCGACCCAAAGGATTTCCAATTGCCGCCCGTTCAGCGCCCCGTCCTCGATTTCGGCGCGGGACCAATAGGGGCGGAAACGGCCGCCGACGAGGCGTCCGGCAATCTGCTCACCACCCCATTTGTCGTCGAATTCGCCGAGGTCTGCGGAAATCAAATCCTCGGGCCTGGAATAGATGGGCAGGTTGAAACGCTGGTCAGCCGTAAAGGAGCCGTTGAGAACCGGTTCGAAATACCCGGTGATCAAACCGCGGCGCCTGAGGTTGTTGCTGACGGCGTAAGGCTGGAACCGGGATTCGAAAAAATAGCGGGCTTCCGGATCGTTTCCGGGACGAACCAGTCGCGCCGTTTGGCAGAGATCGGCCCAGTCCTGGCCGGTCCCGTATTCCTCCCGCGGCCCCAGCGCTTGTTCGGGTGGCAATCTTTCGAGTTTTTCGCAGGACCTCAAAAAGACCGGCAAGGCCTCACCGGGGTTGTCCGCCTTCCAGCGCGGAAGATCCGTGAATTTCACCGGATTGAGCATCAACCGCGTGGTTTCGGGAGGCGGTTCGGGAACATGGGCCGGCGGCAACTGTTTGAGAACCGCCTCGCAGCCGGTCAAGCCCAGAACGGCAAGGGCGGTCGCGACGGCGAAGCCGCCTTTCCGGATGAACCTCCGGTTCGAAAAGTCAATCAAGGCTGCGGGTCGCGACGAGTGCCCAGTTGGGGTCGCGCGATTGTGTGTCGCGGGAGAAGGTCCAGAAATCGGTGACCGAGACGACAGCGTTGGGGTCGCCCTCGACGACATCACCGTTTTCGTCACGCATGACATTGATCTGCTCGGTGACGAACTTGACCGTCACGTTCGCGACCCGGCCCTCCATATAGGCCTCGACGATCTCGGATCCGCTGATGCCGACCAGCGTGTCTTCCATGACATGGCCGGCCCGCTCGCGGTCCTTGATGACGGTGGCGAAGTTGGCGAAGACATCGTCGCTGAGCAAGGGCCGCAACGTATCGGTGTCGCCGGACGAGTAGGCGTTGAGCACCATCTCGAAGGCGACCCGGGCGCCGACGATGAAATCCTCCTCGTTGAAGGATTTGTCGGCCCGGTGGATCTGCATGAAGCCGGCGCCAAGCGCGCTTTCACCGTCGGTGACCGCCGTCTCGCCGAGAAAGCCGTCGGGCTCCGTCTCGAAACCGCTGTCCGGCCCATCTCGGTGGGGCAGCGGAACCACATTGTCGTTGCCGTCTTCCTGTCCGGCCTCTTCGTCGCGCTTGAAGGGATCGGGATAACCGCCCTCGTGGCCATCACGCCGACCGAGAACATTACGCAGCCGCAGGATCAAAAAGGCCGCGATCATGCCGAACAGAATGATGTCGATGAATTGGAAACCGTTGCCCATGGCGGATTTGCCTGTTTGGTAGCCCGTTTAGCGACCCGTTCAATGGTCCCTTCGATGGCCTGATCAGCGGGATGACCGGGTGGACCGACCGGATGCCCTAGTCTAAAGATAAAACGTGTTATCCACACGTTAGCGGCTTCACCCGCCAAGGTCCACAGGCCTTTCGCCGATCCGGCGTCGGGCCCCGTTCGATCCGGGACGGCTACCGCAAACGGTACATAGGCCGAATGGAGGCAAAGGGCAAGTATGGGCCTGATCATTCTCGCCGCGCTGGTGATCACGCCGATCGTCGAAATCGCCGTCTTCATCGAAATCGGCGGCCGTATCGGCGTCGGCAACACCGTCGGCATCGTTTTGCTGACGGCATTGGCCGGCACCGCCTTGTTGCGCCACCAGGGGCTGGCCGTGCTCAAGCGCGCCCAGGAGGCGCTGCACGCCGAGCGTTTTCCCCTCGACGAGGTGTTCGAGGGGTTGTGTCTGTTGGTGGCGGGGGCGCTTTTGTTGACGCCCGGGTTCGTTACCGACGGCTTCGGGTTCCTGCTGTTCCTGCCGCCGTTCCGCCGCGCGCTGCGCGCCGCCGCCGTCAATTACCTTTCCACCCACGGGACCATCGTCAGCGACGGCCCCCAGTCACAGCCCCGCGGTCCGGGCACGGTCATCATCGATGGAGAGTTCGAGGACGTCACCGGACGCGATCGGCCGCCGGGTGATGCATCGGGAGACGGGCCGCCGCGTATCGAGAAATAAGCGGTCTTTTCTGCGCCGGACTTTATTTTGCCCGGTCGGGCCAACGGCGTTGACGGACCTTTCCTGGAGGAGGATGCTGTCGGTAACGCTCTCTTTTAAGGAACGGCTAGATGGCACAGACGATGGAACGTGACCTCGTTTGGTCAGACGATTTCCTGATCGGCATCGAGGAACTGGACTACGAACACCGCAACCTCATCGACAACATCAACGAACTCCACGACGAATTGCTGGAACACGTGGACATGGACCGGGTCGCCGATACGCTCGGCAGCATCCATGCCCGCATTCAGGCGCATTTCGCCCTCGAGGAGCATTTCATGCTGTCCCGTAACTACCCCCACTTCGACGAACACAAGGCGGAACACAACAAACTGCTCGATGAGTATACGGAACGCATGACCAAGTTCCGGCGCAACCCCAACCTCGACGACCGCCGCGCCATGGAAGACGTGCTGCGCAAATGGATCATCCATCACATCCTGACCAGCGACAAAAAAATGAGCCTGATGGTCGGTGCCGGCGGCTGACCGGCGCCGCGCCGGACGAGGCCGGCCGGGTCCGGATGCCGGCCTTCGGCGGCACTGTCGTCACCGGCGACGAAACGGTTGTTCCCACTGGTTTTCCATGTTAGCCACTGTTGCCCTCATCAACCGGGAGAAACGAAATGGCGGACGAAACGGAAACCCCTGAAGGCGCGGCCGGCCCCGGGCCGGATCAACAGCCTCTCATCATCAATGCCCAGTACATCAGGGACCTGTCGTTCGAAGTGCCGTCGGCACCCGGTATCTTCCAGCTGATGCAGCAATCGCAGCCCGACATCCAGCTCAACATCAAGGTCGACAGCAACAAGTTCGAAGATCCCGGCAACGTCTTCGAGGTGATCTTGTTGATGGAGGCGACGGCCAAGGTCGGCGACGATATCGGCTTTATCCTGGAGCTGGAATACGCGGGCCTGTTCACCCTCAATGTCCCGGAAGAACATCTTCAGCCGATGATCTTCATCGAATGTCCCAGGCTGCTGTTCCCCTTCGCCCGCAACATCCTCGCCGAGGTCACCCGCGACGGTGGCTTCCCGCCGTTGATGCTGGGTCCCGTCGACTTCGTCGCCATGTTCCAGCAGGAAATCCTGAACCAGGAAGGCGCGGCTGGCGCGGACGCCGAGGCCGGTTCCTAGGTTTCATTTCGGCGCTGTCCGGACGCGACAACTCCGTTCGACGGAGACGGGGTTCGACGGCGGTCGGGCCGCTCGGTTTATCGGCCCTATTCGTTCGCCAGCCATAACGGATCCTTGATCTTGTCGAGAAAGGCCCGGTGGGCCGCCTCTTCTTCCGTAGACGCCGCGTGGGGCCGCGGTTCCCGATGGTTCCGTTCGCTGACGACCGCCGCCTCCGCCGCCTTGGCCTCTTCCGCCAACTCCAGGTCCGGTTGACGGCCACCGATCAGTTCCAGGTAGACATCGGCCAGCAGTCGGGCGTCCTTCAGGGCCCCGTGTAGCTCGCGGTCCGAATTGTCGATCTGGAAGCGTTTGCACAGTGCGTCCAGATTGGCCGGCGCGCCCGGGAACTTGCGCCGGGCGATTTGAACGGTGTCGACGGCGCGTGCCTTGTCGAGGGCACCACGGCCGAGGGCCTGCAGCTCGGCGTTGATGAAACCCATGTCGAATTCGGCGTTGTGGATGACCAGCCGGGAGTCCCGAACGAAGGCCAGGAAATCTTCGGCGATGGCCGCGAACACCGGGTGGCCGCTGAGGAATTCCTGGGACAGGCCGTGAACCCGGTAGGCTTCTTCCGGCATGTCCCGTTGCGGGTTGATGTATTGGTGATAGGTGATCCCGGTGGCGACGTGATTGACCAGCTCGACGCAGCCGATCTCGACGATGCGATGACCGCTTTTCGGATCGAGACCCGTGGTCTCCGTATCGAGGACGATTTCTCGCATGGCATTCCTTACCTGGTAAGGCCGAGGCAGCGAATCCGCTGGATCGCGGGCGGCAGCGGTGGCCAATGGCGACCCTCCCAGGTACGGGTCTCGGCAATGATCTTACGGATTGTGCGTAAACTCTCAAGCCGCCCGTTGCCGCTTTTGACGATGAAATCGGCGCGGCGGCGTTTGACCCGGTCGGGAACCTGCTTGGCCAGGATGTCCCTGAACTTGCCCTCGCTCATCCCGGGCCGGGCCAGGACCCGGTGGCGCTGGACGAAGGCCGGCGCCGAGACGACGACGATGGCGTCGACCCGACTGTCGCCGCCGGTTTCCAGGAGCAGCGGGATGTCGAGGACGACGAGCGGCGCGCGATTGCCCGAGGCGCGGCGCAGGAAGACCTGTTCGCGTTGGCGAACCAATGGATGAAGGATGGCCTCCAACGCCTTGAGGCTGTTGGCATCTCCGAACACCCGGTCGCCGAGTCGGCGGCGGTCGATGAGACCGTTGACGACAGCGTCGGGAAAGCGCTCGGCGATGGCCGCGAAGGCGGCGCCTGCCGGTGCCATCAGGTCATGGACGGCGGCGTCGGCATCGTGCACCGGAACGCCCAACCGCCGGAACGTCGCGGCGGCCACCGTTTTTCCCATGCCGATGGACCCGGTGAGGCCGAGGATGACCATGACCTTGATCCGCCGCCCTAGCCGGCCAGGCCCGCGAGCACGAAGGCGCGGAGTTCAGCGTCGACCTCCGGTTCGCGGCCGAACCACTGGCTAAATCCGGGCCTCGCCTGATGGAGCAGCATGCCAAGGCCGTCGACTGTCGGGTTGCCGCGCTTTTTAGCCTCTTCCAACAGCTTGGTTTGCAGGGGCGTATAGATGATGTCGGTGACAAGAGCCTCTCGGGGCAGGGCGTCGAGCTCCAGGTCAAGGGGCGGTTTGCCGGCCATGCCCTGGGTCGTCGTATTGACCAGAAGGTTGGCGCCGCCGATGCGGTGATTTCGTTGCGTCCACGTTACGACTTCGATGGGTCCCTCGAGGTCCTGGGCGAGAGTTTCCGCCCGTTCGAGCGTGCGGTTGATCACCCTTATGGCGGGCGCACCGGCATCGACCAAAGCCGCGATGATGGCACGCGATGCGCCGCCGGCGCCGATGACGACGGCCGGGCCCGCGTCGGCCCGCCACGCAGGGCCTTCCTGTATCAGGTTCTCGAGAAACCCGAAGGCATCCGTATTGCTGCCCCGCAACCGCCCCTCGGGTGTGACCACGACCGTGTTCACGGCGCCGATCCGTTCGGCCAGGGCGTCGACCTCGTCACAAACGGCGAGCGCCGCCTCCTTGTGGGGGACGGTGACGTTGGCGCCGCGAAAGCCGAGTTTCGGCAAGGCCTTCAGTGCCGTCTCGAAATCTTCCGGCTTGACCGCGAGCGGCACATAGGCACCGTCGATACCGTAGCGGTCGAGCCAGAACCCGTGCAGGCGCGGCGACAGGGAATGGCCGACGGGCCATCCGAAGACACCGGCCAGCTTGGCGTTACCCGTTATCGGCATGGTCTATTCATGGTTCGGCGATCCCGATCTGGCGCAGGTGGCCCAGAAGTGGCAACAGCGGGAGACCGAGGACCGTAAAATAGTCGCCGTCGATGCGCTCGAAAAGTTGCGCGCCCATTCCCTCCAGGCGATAGGCACCAACCGATTCGAGGATGTCGCCGCCGCTCAGGTCCAGGTATCGGCCGAGAAAACGGTCGCTGAAATCACGCACGGTCATTTTCGCCGTTTCCTCCCACGCCCATATCCTCTCGCCGTCGCGGACGACGACGAGGCCATTGACCAGATGATGGACCTTTCCACGAAACGCTCTCAAGTGTTCGGCGGCCTCTTCGCGGTCCCGCGGTTTGTCATACCATTTTCCGCCGAGATCGAGGATCTGATCGGCACCGAGCACATAGGCGCCGGGATACCGCGCCGAAACCGTCGACGCTTTCGCTTGCGCCAGTTCGAGGACGGTTTCCCCGACCGAACGCCCGGTCTCCCGAGACCGGTCCTTGATCACCCGTTCATCGATGTCGGCCGGCTCGACGGCAAAGGACAAACCCGCGTTTTCGAGGATTTCAGCCCGCGACCGGCTCTGCGAAGCGAGGACAAGGCGATGGTTCGGGCTCAGGAGAGGCTCTCCCGTCTTTCGTTGTAGAGCTGCATGATCGCCGATGCGGTTTCCTCGATCGATTTGCGGCTGACGTTGATGACCGGCCAGTCGTGTTTGGTGAACAGCCGGCGTGCGTCGTTGATTTCCTTGGAGACCATGTCGAGATCCACGTAATCCGTGTTTTCGTCCTGGTCGAGCAGCTTCAATCGCTGACGGCGGATTTCGACCAGGCGTTTCGGATCCTTGGTCAGACCGACGATCAAGGCGTGATCGGCCTCGAACAGGGCCTCGGGGATCGGGCAGCCGGGAACGAGGGGAATGTTGGCGGCCTTGAGACCGCGGTTGGCGAGGTAGATGCAGGTCGGCGTTTTTGACGTCCGCGATACGCCGAGCAGGATGATGTCGGCCTGGGTCAGATCCCAGGTCGACTGCCCGTCGTCGTGGGCGAGTGCGAACTGCATGGCGTCGATGCGTTCGAAATACTCCGCATCGAGGGTATGTTGGCGGCCGGGACGGGCCTTGATTTCCGTGTCGAAATATTTGGCCAAAGCGCTGACCACGGGATCGAGGAGCCCGATGCAGGGCACGTTGAGGCGCTGGCATTCTTCCTCGAGCGCGGCGCGGACTTCTTCATTGACCAAGGTATAAAGAACAAACCCCGGCTTTTCCTTGATCGCTTCGATCACCCGTCGGACCTGTTCGCGAGACCGGACCATGGGCCAAAGGTGCTCTTCTGTCTCGATATCGTCGAACTGGACCAGCGAGGCGCGGGCCGCCGTGCAGATGGTTTCTCCGGTCGAGTCGGAAATCAGATGAAGGTGAAATGGATCCATTGACGAGGGTGCTCCGCTCTTCCGGATAGAATGTGGATAATTAGTCATTTTCAAGAGATCAACGATTTAATACCCGAAAACCCGGTCGTCGTACCCCCAGTAACCCGGAACCGCCGGTAATTTTCCCTGGCTCTTGATAGTTTTTGATCGTCCCGACTTGTCCCCATGATTCACGGAATTTATGGAAAGATTGTCCCGTTTGGCAGCCGGACGAATTGACCGAAAACCGGCGATTACCCCTCATCCGTCCACAAAATGGCCCCCTATCGGACCGAGCCCGCCCCGACCGTGAAGGAATCGGGATAACTCTTTAATCCCCGTTATCCACCCCGCCAACAACTACAACAATCTTTTCTTATTATTTATATACATTATTAAGGGGGTTCGCCCATGTGAGCGGTGAAGTCCTAAACTTGCTGGGAATTTGGTAGGAGGTGCATCCTTTGAGGTGCTTG
>Ga0066187_1000568_pt1 | contig 12030 bp, 8 predicted proteins | sample WorMetexBAHAMAS1_FD_58706 | JGI IMG/M metagenome (GOLD analysis project Ga0066187, IMG submission 58706) | Marine gutless worms symbiont microbial communities from Max Planck institute for Marine Microbiology, Germany - Inanidrilus exumae... | ecosystem: Host-associated > Annelida > Digestive...
CGGGTGCAGATCGACGGCGATGACATCCGGGTCGTGGTCGAACAGGTCGCGGTAGAGGGCCAGGTTGTGCCGCACGTCATCGGACGTCGCGGCGTTTTCGAGGTCGCCCATGTGCTGGCTGAGGATCGCCTGGCCGCCCCTGGTCAGACAGAAGGTGTTCTTCAATTCGCCGCCCAGGGCCAGCACCCGGGTCTCGGCGTCGAAACCTTCGGGCAGTCGCAGCGGCGCGGGCGCGTAGCCGCGGGCCCTGCGCAGCAGGCGCGGCCAGCCGAGATCGACCCGGATCACGGAATCGTCGATGCGGTTGGCGATGTCCCGGTCATGCATCAGCGCCGCATCGGCCACACCGGCCAGATGGTCGCGGGCCACGGCGTTGTCCGTGCATTGCGGGTGGCCGGAGATGTTGCCGCTGGTCATGACGACGGGCCGCGGCATGTGCTGCAACAGCAACTGGTGCAGCGGCGTCATGGGGAGCATGAAACCCAGCCGGTCGAGCCCAGGCGCCACGGCATTGGGCAGGGCGGTTCCCGCCGCCTTCAACAGGACGATCGGCGCCGCGGGGCCGGTCAATGCGCGCTGTTCGTCTTCCCAGACCAGGGCAAAACGCCGGATCACGGCGACGTCGCGGGCCATCAGGGCGAAGGCCTTGCCCCGTCGGCGTTTGCGGGCGCGGAGGCGGCCGACGGCCGCCGCGTCCGTGGCGTCGCATGCCAGGTGAAACCCGCCGACGCCCTTGATCGCCAGGATTTCGCCCTGCCGGAGCAGTTCCGCGGCGGCTTCGATCGGGTCTTTCGTTTCGAGGACCTCCGGCGGCGTGCCCAGCCGCTCGATCCAGGCCCGCGGCCCGCAGGCGGGACAGGCGATGGGCTGGGCGTGAAACCGCCGGTCTGCGGGGTTTTCGTATTCGTCCCGGCAATCTCCGCACATGGCGAAACCCTGCATCGTCGTCCGGTCCCGGTCGTAGGGGGCCGAACGGACGATCGAAAAGCGCGGGCCGCAATCGATGCAGTTGGCGAAAGCATAACGGTGGCGCCGCGCACCGGGGTCGCGGACTTCGGCGGCACAGGCCGGACAGGTGGCGACGTCCGGCGTCACCGCGGCGCGCATGGCGCCGACGGCAGAAGCGACGATCGTGAAGTCGTCCGGCGCGGGCCCGTCGATGGGCGTGCGGTCGATCAGGTCGATGCGCGCCAGCGCCGGGGCTTCGCGCCGCAGCCGATCGGCAAACCGGTCCACGGCCGCGCCCCATAGACGGATTTCGACACCGTCGCCGGTGTTGCGCACGTGACCGGAAAGGCCCAACTCGGTCGCGATGCGCCAGACCGCGGGACGGAAGCCCACGCCCTGCACCTGGCCGCGCACCGTAATCGCCTCGCCCCTCATGAAAGAACGCCGCCGCTGTTGAAAGAGACTGCCATCACGCGCGAAGTGTGCGCCGGGGCCCGGCGCGCCGCAATGACCCAAAATGGCGCGGCCGGCGCTGTCGGACAGTCCATCGCGGAGTTCGGAATTTCCACATTGCGGAATATGTTCCACAGTGTGATGGATGGTGACGTATCACCTTATATATAGACTCACGCGGGCGCCCAGAGCGGCGGTCCGTCAGCGACAAAGGCGCGTTCCCGACAGCCGGTTGTCGAGGGGGAGCCACCAGCGGAGGAGGAATCGAAATGGCGAAGATGCGAGCAGTCGACGCGGCGGTGCGTGTCCTGGAAAAGGAAGGCATCACCTGTGCCTTCGGGGTGCCGGGGGCAGCGATCAATCCGCTTTACTCCGCGCTGCAGGCGCGGGGGTCCATTCGTCACATCCTCGCGCGCCATGTGGAAGGCGCCTCGCACATGGCCGAAGGCTACACCCGGGCCGAGGCCGGCAATGTGGGCGTGTGCATCGGCACGTCGGGACCGGCCGGAACGGACATGATCACCGGCCTTTATTCCGCGTCCGCCGATTCCATTCCGATCCTTTGCATCACCGGGCAGGCGCCGCGGGCGAAGCTGCACAAGGAGGATTTCCAGGCCGTCGATATCGAATCCATCGCCAAGCCGGTGACCAAGTGGGCGGTTACCGTGCAGGAACCCGCGCTTGTGCCGATGGTGTTCCAGAAGGCGTTTCACATCATGAAGTCCGGCCGCCCGGGCTCGGTCCTAATCGACCTTCCGGTCGACGTGCAGACCGCGGAGATCGAGTTCGACGAGGAAACCTACGCGCCGCTTCCGGTCTACAAGCCCGCGGCGACCCGCCAGCAGGCGGAAAAGGCGATGGAAATGCTGAACGCGTCCGAGCGTCCGCTGATCGTCGCCGGCGGCGGGATCATCAATGCCGACGCGTCCGACCTGCTGGTCGAGTTTGCCGAAACCACCGGCATTCCCGTGATCCCGACCCTGATGGGCTGGGGATCGATCCCGGACGACCACGACCTGATGGCCGGCATGGTGGGCCTCCAGACCAGCCACCGCTATGGCAACGCGACCTTCCTGCAGTCCGACTTCGTGTTCGGGATCGGCAACCGCTGGGCCAACCGGCACACCGGCTCGATCGAGACCTATACGAAGGACCGTACCTTCATTCATGTGGACATCGAGCCGACCCAGATCGGCCGCGTCTTCGGACCGGACTTCGGCATCGTCTCGGACGCCAAGGCCGCGCTGGAGCAGTTCATCGCCGTCGCGAAGGAATGGAAGACGGCGGGCAAACTCAAGGACCGCAGCGACTGGGCGGCGCAGTGCCTGCACCGCAAGCAGCACATGCTGCGCAAGACCCATTACGACCAGGTCCCGCTGAAGCCGCAGCGCGTCTATGAAGAGATGAACGACGCCTTCGACCGGGACACCTGCTACGTCACCACGATCGGGCTGTCGCAGATTGCCGGCGCGCAGTTCCTGCATGTCTACAATCCGCGCAACTGGATCAACTGCGGCCAGGCCGGCCCGTTGGGCTGGACACTGCCGGCGGCGCTGGGCGTGCTGGCGGCCTGTCCCGACAAGAAGATCGTTGCGCTCTCCGGCGACTACGACTTCCAGTTCCTGCTGGAGGAGCTGGCCGTCGGCGCCCAGCACAAGCTGCCCTACCTGCACGTGGTGGTGAACAACTCCTACCTTGGTCTGATCCGCCAGGCCCAGCGCGGCTTCGAGATGGATTTCGAAGTGAGCCTCGCGTTCGAGAACATCAATGTCGAGGAACACGGCGATGCCGTCCCGGGCTACGGAGTGGATCACGTGGCCGCGGCCGAGGCGCTGGGCTGCAAGGCGCTCAGGGTGAAAAGCCCCAACGAGTTCAAGGAGGCCTTCGCCAAGGCGGAAAGCCTGATGCAGGAACATCAGGTCCCGGTGGTGCTGGAGTTCGTTCTCGAGCGTGTCACCAACATCGCCATGGGCACTGAGATCGACAGCGTCAACGAGTTCGAGGACGTCCTGTGCCTGGATCCGACGCTGACGCTGGAAAGCGGCTGGGTCAGCATGCGCCCGAACGACGAGGCAAAGGAGGAAGAGCCGGAGACGGTCTAGGGTTCCGATGGGCCACGCCGGTAAACCGGGAGTGCGTTTGCCACGCGGCTAAATCGGGTGTCGTCTCCGGGCAGGGCCTCGTGACCTCCGACGATCAAAAGGCCGTCGGGTCGCAGGCGCTCTGCCAGGCGGTCCAGGATCTGCCGTTGCCCATGCGCGTCGAAATACGTGAAGGCCGTGTTTCGGCAACAGATCAGGTCAAACGGCCCGTCTGGCCACGACCGGCGCAGATCCTGCTGCAGAAACACGACGCCCGTCTTCATCGCATCGCGCAGGACGAAGTCCTCACCGTCCCGGTCGAAGGCCCGAGAACGCAGGTCCGGCGGGAGTTCCCGCACCGAGCCTGCCGAATAGCGCGCCGCCTTGGCGCGCGCGATCATCTGATCATCCGCATCGGTTGCGACGATCTCCAGCCCCACGGAGGGCGTGGCGGCTTCGGCCCCTTGCGTCCATGCGAGACGCAGGCTGTACGCCTCCTCCCCCGAGGCGCAACCGGCGCTCCACAGCCGTACGACCTGCTGGTTCCGTTCCGCCGCCAGCGCGGCGCGTTCGGGAAGGCCCACTGAAGCCAGCCACTCGAACACGGCCCGGTCGCGCCACAAGCGGGAGATCGGAATCCGGCAGAACGTCTCCAGGCACTGCCATTCCTCCGCATGATCGGCGAGGTAGCCCCGATAGGCGGCGCGGTCCGCCAGGCCAAGCGCCCGGATCCGGCGTGTGATCCGCTTGCAGACCGTGCCCCGGACCTTGCGGAACCCGGCCCAGCGCATCCCCAGGCGGGGCAGACACCATTGCAGGAAGGCGACGCACTCGCTGTCGCGCATGGCTGAAAACCCTCGAAAGCCGGTTCATCATCGGGCCGGGCACCGATGCCGCCATTGACGTCGCTCAAGGCGCCGGTCGCCGCCGCGGTGCTAGGTCCGGTGCATGACGCCGTCCTTTCACGCCACGCTGGTCAACGGACGGCAAGGCGACCCTGCGCTTTACGTGGATTTCCGGTTCGAGAAGCGCGCGCTCTTGTTCGATCTCGGGGACCTGCATGCGCTTGCACCGCGCAAGCTGCTGCGTGTCGGGCATGTGTTCGTTTCCCATACCCATATCGATCATTTCATCGGGTTCGACCAGCTTCTCCGGCTGGTTCTGGGCCGGGACATGCGCATCGCGGTGTTCGGGCCGGCGGGCATCATCGACGCGGTCGAGGCAAAGCTCGGCGGCTACACCTGGAACCTGGTCGCCCGGTTCAAGACCGACCTGACCTTTCACGTCACCGAGGTGCTGTCGGCCACCGAGGGACGCATCGCGACCTTCCGCCTGAAGAACCGCTTCCGGCAGGAGGAGGGGCGTGCATGCGCGTTCGAGGAGGGCATCATCCTGACGGGCGACACTTACCGCGTGGAAGCGGCGGTTCTGGACCACCTGATCCCGTGTCTGGGTTTCGCACTCGTCGAAAAGGCGCATGTCAATGTCTGGAAGGACCGTCTGGAGGCGCTCGGGCTGCCGGTCGGCCCCTGGTTGCGCGACCTGAAGCAAGCGGTCCTGGACGGCCATCCGGATGAGGAGCCGATCGCGATCAGGGGGCTTCGCGGCGAGGAGCCGTCCGTCACGGAAATGACGCTCGGCGCGTTGAAACGCTCCGTCCTACAGACCACACCCGGGCAGATAATCGCCTATGTCACCGACGTCGCGTTCACGCCATCCAACGCCGACAAGATCGTACGGCTTGCCCGCAAGGCGGACACGCTTTTCATCGAGGCGGTGTTCAAGCGCGAGGACGCGGCCCGGGCCGCGGCCCGGGCGCATCTGACGACCGAGCAGGCGGGCCGTCTGGCGAAGGAAGCGAATGTCCGCTGTGTGGAGCCGTTTCATTTCTCGCCGCGCTATGGCGGCGACGAGGAGGCCATGCACGGCGAAGTCGACAAGGCCTTCCGGGCGGCCGCCGCGACCCGCGGGGCCGACACCCCATCCTGAGGGCCTGCCTTGCGCCGCGTTAAGGCCCCAATCCCCCTCCGATGGTATGCAGATACGGCCACGCCTAGGGGGAGACGAAAAATGTCGCGCAGAATGGTCCAACTGGTTTTCGCGGCAATCCTGCTGACCGTTTCACCGGGCGTGGCCCTGGCCGGCAAAATCAGCGTCGCCAACAACGGCGCGCCGCTTGGCGAGGCGACCGTTTCCGTGGAGACCTTTGGCGGCGAGCAGCTGGCGACGACCCGGACCAGTCCGGGCGGTGTTGCAGACTGCACTATTCCCCAGACGGCCGCCGGCCAGCCGCTGGTGTTCAAGGTGACCGACAAGGCGGGCACCGTCACCGAACACTATCTCGTACAGCCCGCCGACAAGCCTTGGCATGTGGTTGCGATGGACACCCGGGGCGGGATCGTCGGCTACAGCAAGGAAACCTATGACCATTTGAAGGCGGCAATGGAGCCGATCTACGTCGGCAAGAATTCGGAAGTCGGCAGCGGCGCCAAGGTGAAACAGGCGATAAAGCAGAAGGTCGGCGGCGGTTCATTCGGCGGCGGCAAGGGCTCCTTCAGTCTGGGCGGCGGTGGCGCCAGCATGGGCGGCATCAGCCCCATGCAACTGGGCAAGGCGGATCGCGGCGACCGCGATGTCGAGATTTTCGACGATCCCATCGCCGATGCCGACAAGCGCATCTTTACCCACCCGGCCACTGGCATGAAAGTCGCCGTCGGGGCGCAATTCCAGCCCGAAGGACTGCTGGTCAGCAGCGGCATCATCGAGGCGCCCGGTCAGGGGACGTACCAATCGATGTCGCTGATGGACGAAAACGGCAACATGGCCGGCCCCAGCCGCATCATGATCCACCAGACCTATATGGACTGGTGGCTCCAGGTCCATTGGTGGCGCGAGACCTATGTCGACGGCCAGCTCGTCTCTCGCGAAGAAGGCGGTTGGAGCGACGAGGGGCGCATCCTGGGCGACACGTACAGCCAACCGATCGGTTCGGACGGTCTCTGGAACCGGGCGGGCTTTGGTTCGGCACTCGGCGGCATCCAGGATCTGGGCGTCGTCTTCCCGACAAGCAAGAGTAACTGGGAGGATTTCAAACTGCCGCTCGACCTCTCGCACCTCGACGCGGTCGACCTCGCCAAGCCGACGATGACCCTGGTCGGACATGTCACGCAGCCTGAAGAAGACCCCGTTACGACGATCGGCTTCGGCTACGGGCTGGCATCACCGTCGGTCGAGAGTTTTATGCGTCTGGTGCAAGTTGGCCAACGACTTGATGCCGTAGAGACCCTGATCGACGAAAAGCAGGCGCAAATCGCACAATTACGGAAAGGCCTGTCTTCTGACCAGCAGGATCAGGAGCGGATCAAGCAACTTGAGTCAGAGATCAGGGACCTTGAGGACGAACAGGGGCGCCTTGAAGCGGAGCGGGCCGGCACCTTCAGGCCCGTCGTCGACATGCTGCAACCCGTTGCGATTCTGTCCTGATCGAGAACAGGTCGCCTGGGCCGCGCCGACAAACCTAAGGGCCCGTGCCCTATCTGACGTCGTTGGTCCTAGCTGCGTTGCGCTTCAGCGCCCATTTCTCGAGCTTGTCGTTGTAGTTCTCGATGAAATGGTCCGTGCCGAAGGACATGAGCTGTCCGGTGATGCCCTTCCAGCTGAGGCGCAAGACCACGCGCACCAAATCCAGTGTGACCGCCATCAGGCGCGTGATCGTCGCATCGGAACCCATCTTCACCTGCCCGTCCCGGGTCAGGTACCGCATGTCCCCCACATGCTGATAGCCGATATACCCCTTCGAACGTTTGCGGAGGAAGTCGACCAGCCAGCCCAGGCCGATACGCGCCAGGGCGTTTCCGGTGAAACCACTGAACGGCACCATCGCCACGACGTCGTGGCCGTTGACGACGCGGTAGACTGGCACTTTCAGGTCTTCCGCCCATTCGGGATTGCCCACCCGTGGCGAGCCGAACGTATAGACGGCCGCAATCGGACGTTCCGACTTGAGCTCGGCCTCCAGCTCGACCGCCGCCACCGTCGCCAGGGCCCCGCCAAGCGAATGCCCGGTGATGAACAGGGGCAGTTCCTTGGTCGATTTCTCCCTGATCGCACGGACCACGTCGTGCCGCACGGCCAGATAGGACTCGAAGAAACCCTGATGCAGCCTGTCCGGCTTGCCGTCCTTGTCGTCGTCGGCCAGTTCCGCAAACCGCGCGTCGGCATCCGTCGCGAACCAGTCGGTCGTGTTCGCCTCCGACCCGCGGAAAGCAAGGACCGTCCTGTCATCAGATTCAACCAGAATGGCCTGGGTGTCGGTTTTGGCCTCTTCCTTGAGCGCTCTTCTTTCCTCCGCGCTCAGCGTCGCAAAGCGGGTCATGGTGGCGTTGAAGGTCGCCAGCAGTCTGAACCCGCCTTTCCTTAGTTCCGTTTCCAGATGCTCCATTTCGCCGTCTTCGAACGGCACATAGGCAAGGGCGCTGAGCTGGCACATCAGCCACGCCGTGCGATCCGAATAGGCGGCGCGTTGGGCCGCCGGCGGGGTCAGGAGGTGGCGCGTTTCGTCGGTGACGTTGAACGACGCCTTTTTTCTTGCCGTCTTGCTCTGGCATTGCAGGCCTCCGACTGCGTGACACCGGTCCGGACGCAGACGGCCCGGACGGCGTTTCATGGTCATTCCTGGTGCGACCGCCTTGAACTCACGCTGTCCGCACCGACGCGCCTTGTCTCATGAATATCCGATTTCAACGCGCGAGTCGGTGCGGTAGCGCACACGATAGGGGCGTGATTCTTCTTGCCGCAAGAAGAATCTGCCGCCGCGCCGTTCCGACGTCGGCCTAACTGTCGGGGGTCGACTTGGTCAGTCGCCGGCGAAAGCGCCGCAGGGCGATCCACACCGCTGCAATCGCAAGCGGTGTCAGGGCCGCCAGGGTGATGGCGGAATCGAGCCCCGGCAGGAAGGCCTCGCCCCCCTGAAGAACGTATCCGGCCAGCCCGACGGCATAGTAGCTGACCGCGGCGACCGACAGGCCCTCGACCGTCTCCTGCAGTCGGAGCTGGAGCCGCGCGCGTCGCTCCATCGAGGAGAGCAGCTCCTGGTTCTGTTCCTGCAATGCAAAGTCGACGCGCGTGCGCATCAGGTCCGCGGTCCGGGTCGCCCGCCGCGACAGGTCGCCGATCCGGTTCGAGACGGCTTCGCAGGTTCGAACCGCAGGTGCTAGGCGCCGGTCGATGAACTCCGCGATCGTCTGAAAACCTTCGATCCGGTCTTCGCGCAACTCCGCGACCCGTTCGCGCACCAGTGCGTAGTATGCCTGGGTGGCGCTGAAGCGGAATGCGGTGGTCGTCGACAGGGTTTCGATATCGGCCGACAGGCGCGTCAGGCGGCGCAGCAGGTCGGCTTCCGACTCGCCGCCCGCCTCGTCCGCTTGGTTCATGGCGAGTGTCACGCGCGCGAGCGCGTCGTCGATGACCGAGAGCCGCGGCCCCGCCTCGCGCGCCAGCGGCAGGCCCAAAAGCGCCATGATGCGATAGGTTTCGATTTCTAGAAGGCGCTGAATGATCCGACCGGCCTTGCGTTCCGGCATCGATTCATTGCGGATCAGGATGCGGCTGTGGCCGTCGCTGTGCACGCGGAAATCCGTCCAGACCTGGGCCGAACTGGCGGAGACGCGGCTGGTCGTGAGGCTTTCCGGCACGAACACCTTCGACAGGTCTGTGGCGGTGGGTTCGGGGTCGTCGGCGCTGAGCATCGCCACGTGGGTTGCGACGATCAGTTCGCCGGGCGTCGCCGACAGCCATTCGGCCGGAACATGCTTTGGGGGTCCGTCTTCAAAGGCGGCGCCGAACGGCCCGTGTTCGAAGAAGGTGTAGGCCGTGAATTCCGTGTGCCGCTCCCACTTCAAACGCACCTGGCCGAGATCGACCGCATAGTGGTTCGCGTCTTCCGGCGGTGGTGCGGCGCCGAAGCGTTGGCATAGCGTCGCCACGTGCACGCGGTCCTGTTCACGCTCGCTCTCGGCCCGCAGTAGCGCATAGTGCGTGATCCGCTCCGGCGCGACGGAAGCCTGGAACGGGCGCGCATGCATCTCGTTGACAAGCTCGTAGCGTAGCGGGTGTTCGCTGCTGCCGATCATCCTGGGGTCCTTGCTGAGAAGAGCGTGTCTGCGACGAGCCGGTTTTTAGGGACGCGTTAGGATACACGCGACGTCAGCGAGCATAACCCAAAACAGAGTATTGGCAGGCAGGCAAGATCGGAGGGTCTGGGTTCAGGCGTGGATCCGCTGGAAGAGGTTTTGCAGCGTCTCGTAGTCGTCGAATGCGACGGCATGCGCGATGGCGGAGACCGGCGATTTGCGGTAGCCGCGCGTGAACAGCGCGAACGTGACCCCCGCGGCGGCGGCGGTCTGCGAGTCCACTTCGCTGTCACCGACGAAAAGCACCTCGTCCCGCGTTGCCCCCAGTCGACGGTAAACCGTGCGCAACGCCTCCGGGTCGGGTTTGCGGACGGGAAGCGTGTCGCCGCCAACGAGTTGCGCGAAGAAGGGCGCAAGACCCGTTTCTTCGAGGACCCGCCAGGATAGTGCGGCGGTCTTGTTGGTGCAGACGCCAAGCGCGATCCCGCTGGCCTTCAGCGCGGAAAGGGCTGCGGTCACGCCGGGGTATGGTTTGGTATGCGTCGCCGGCGCTACCTCATAGCTGGCGACGAAGCGGCGCAGCGCCTCTTGTCGAACCGGCGCATCCGGCGCCACCCCCGCCCCGTCCAGGCAGCGCGCCACCAGGGTCGGGATTCCGTTGCCGATGGCGGATACGACGTCTCTGCGGCTGGGCACGGTCAGGCCCAGCCCCGCCGCCATTTCCATGGCCGCGGCGTGCAAGTCCGGGGCGCTGTCGACAAGCGTCCCGTCCAGATCGAAGACGACCGCCCTCATGCGGCCTCCCTGGCCTCGGTCGCGGCGGCGCGGATGGCCCGGATGTTCGCCGCGTAGGTGCTTGGATCGTCGGCCGTGCCGCCCCTGAAGACGGCCGACCCCGCCACCAGAACATCCGCACCGGCGGCTGCGACCCGCGGTGCCGTCTGGGGCGTGATGCCGCCATCCACCTGGATGTGGATCGGTCTGTCGCCGATCATCGCGTGCAGACGTGCGATCTTGTCGACCTGCGAGCCGATGAAGCTCTGGCCGCCGAAACCCGGATTGACGCTCATCACGCAGAGGAGGTCGATACGGTCGAGGACATGGGCGACCGCCTCGGCCGGTGTCGAGGGGTTCAGCGCGACACCCGCCTTGCAGCCCAGATCGCGGATCGCCTGCAGGCTGCGGTCCAGGTGCGGGCCTGCCTCAGCGTGGATCGTCAGCATGTCGGCCCCCGCGGCGGCGAACGCCTCCAGATAGGAATCGACCGGGCTGATCATCAGGTGCACGTCCATGACCGTCGCGACATGGGGCCGGATCGCCTTGCAGACGACCGGGCCGATGGTGAGGTTCGGGACGAAATGCCCGTCCATCACGTCGACATGGATCCAGTCGGCGCCCGCCGCCTCCACGGCCCTGCATTCCGCGCCAAGGTTGGCGAAGTCCGCGGACAGAATGGAGGGGGCAATCGTCACGGAATTGTCCGTCATCCCTGGTTGTCCTTTCACGTCGGGTCCAGGCCGCCTTTGAAGACGCGGCTGGCGCGAATGTCGGCCTCGTCGATTGCCGAGAGGCCTGCCGCGTCGAGCGGACCTTCTGCGGTCTCGAACAGGCGGTTGGCCTGGCGCAGCCGAGCCCGGTCCAGCGCGTTGCGGATCGACCGGGCGTTGGCGAAATGCGGTTGCGTGCGCCTGGCCTTGATGTAGTCCTGCACGGCTTGCTCGGCCTGTTCCGTCAGGGTGTAGTTCTGTTCGGCCAGCATGTGCCTGGCGATCTGAAACAGTTCCTGGTCGGAATAGTCCGGGAAGTCGATGTGGTGCGCGATCCGGGAACGAAAGCCGGGGTTGCTTTCGAAGAAGCGCTCCATGCGGTCGCCATAGCCCGCGAGGATGACGACCAGGTCGTCGCGCTGGTTCTCCATCACCTGCAGCAGGATTTCGATTGCCTCCTGGCCGTAGTCGCGTTCGTTCTCCGGCCGATAGAGGTAGTAGGCCTCGTCGATGAACAGCACGCCGCCCATGGCCTTCTTGAGGATCTCCTTGGTCTTCGGCGCGGTATGGCCGATGTACTGGCCGACCAGATCGTCGCGGGTCACGGACACCAGGTGGCCCTTTCGGACGTATCCCAGGCGGTGCAGGAGGTTCGCCATTTTCATGGCGACCGTCGTCTTTCCGGTGCCGGGGTTTCCGGTAAAGGACATGTGCAGCGTCGGCGTCTGGTGCGCCAGGCCCAGACGCTGCCGGGCCCGGTCGACCAGAAGCAGGGCGGCGGTTTCGCGGATGCGTCGCTTCACGGGTTCAAGCCCGATCAGGTCGCGGTCCAGCTCTTCCAGCACCTCCCTGACACCGGATGCCTCGTAGTCTGCCTTGAGGTCGACGGCGGTCGCGACCGGTTCGGACCCCGCCGTCGCCTCCTCGATG
>Ga0066187_1000569_pt1 | contig 12030 bp, 4 predicted proteins | sample WorMetexBAHAMAS1_FD_58706 | JGI IMG/M metagenome (GOLD analysis project Ga0066187, IMG submission 58706) | Marine gutless worms symbiont microbial communities from Max Planck institute for Marine Microbiology, Germany - Inanidrilus exumae... | ecosystem: Host-associated > Annelida > Digestive...
GTTTAGTATTCCGTTCAATGGTGATTTGAGATCATGGCGGGTGATACGCTCAACATCTTCACGCAATTTCTTCTCCTGAACAACGGCCAATTGCGCTTTAACCCTCGCAAGAACAACAGGCGGAGTGATAGGTTTTGTTATGTAGTCAACACCACCAACTTCAAATCCCCTCAATTCATCCTCAGTCTCTGATTTTGCAGTGATAAATATTACAGGGATATCCTTGGTAGAATCATCTACCTTGAGTCGCTGACATACCTCATAGCCATCCATATCAGGCATCATGATATCCAAAAGAATCAGATCAGGTAGGTTCTTTTTGGCAACTTTGAGGGCCTGAGGTCCGTTTTTTGCAATTAAAACTTTATACTGATCCCCAAGTAACCATGCAAGCACTTGCCTATTCTCAAGAGTATCATCAACTACCAGTATTTTTAACATAATATCACCTCCTTGAGTTCTTTAATTTTTTCAATGGCATCTTCATATTCAACGTCCTCAATTAACTCTTGTATCCGTTTGTAGGATGATTCAACGGGTGTTCCGGCAACCATCGAGACAATATTCTCCACAACAATAGATGCCTGAGCATCATAATCGTCCAATAGGGTAAGAAGATCTTCCAAAATCTCAATTATGGCTTCTTTATCATACTCCCCAGGCGATTCTTCCACTCGCTCCTTCTCTAAGGACTGGATTGTTTCAATCGTTATTCGAAGGTGTTTAGCAACACCGGGAAGAATCTTTTTTGCCTGAGTAAGAAAGCCCTCTTTAAGATATGAATCCAGTTCTACTGCACAATCCTGCAAAACTTCAGCCCCGATGGTTCCGGATACACCTTTGAGGGTATGCGCTAGTCTCTCAGCTGTTTTCAGGTCATCATTGAATATGGCCGCTTCGATTTCCTTTATAACACCGGCCTGCTCAGTAACGAATGTGGACAACAACTTTCTGTAGGCTTTAACATTGCCCCCAATTCGCGCCAATCCACCTTGGGTATCAATACCTTCGAGACGAGGCATTGACTCGTCAGGTTCCGAAGAATTTGCCGTGTATTGTTCAGGCAGATCCCTCTCTTTCGGGGTTATGTATTTGGCCAACATACGGAACAGCTTCGCCGGCTCAATAGGTTTTGTAATATAATCATTCATACCAATATCCAGAACCCTACTACGCACTCCGCTCATTGCATCTGCAGTCATCGCAACAATTGGTAGATTGTCATACTGAGAGTCTTTTCTTATTACCTCTGCTGCCGCGAATCCATCCATTTCAGGCATCTGAAGATCCATCAGTACCAGATCATAGGAATGAGATCGTACCAATTTAAGTGCTTCTTTCCCGTGGCGTGCCACATCCATTATAAAGCCTTGACCTTGCAAAAGCTCTACGGCCACTTGTTGATTGAGCTCATTGTCTTCGACGAGAAGCAAACGCGCGCCTCTAACATCATCAAAACCCTCAGGAATCTCAGCAAATCTTTTTTCTCTGTCGGATTTTGATACATCAGAGAGATTAAAGGTTGAGATTATGGCATCCCAGAGCAATGACTGTATGATTGGTTTAGGCAAATACCCCAAGCCTATCTCCTTGATTTGGTTTATTGTTTCAATATCATCTCGCGCAGTCACCATAATAATAGTTGGTTGTTTAATTGAAGTATCAGCTTTGACTTGTTTCGCTGTTTCGATCCCATCCATGTCTACCATCTGAATGTCCATCAAAACCAAATCAAATGATTCTCCCAGGCTCTGAGCTTTCTTCAACTCATCTATGGCCTCGAAACCTGATGATGCTATCTGGACCATAAACGAGAAATCTTCCAGATATTTCTTAACAACATCGCAATAGGTCTGACTATCATCAACAACCAATACTCTGAGATCCTGAATTTCTTCAGGAATAATCAGTTTTTTACGTTTCGTTCCTCGAATTTTAAATGGTAAAGTAAAATGAAAATCAGATCCCTTACCAAGTTCACTCTTGACGCCGATATCTCCTCCCATAAGTTCAGTTAATTTTTTGCAGATTGCAAGACCAAGTCCTGTACCTCCATATTTCCTCGTAGTAGAGGTATCGGCTTGTTGAAATGACTCAAACAATTTGGCACGCTGATCTTCGCTCATACCAATACCAGTGTCTTTAACTGAAAACCGAAGTAAGGCATCATTCTCATTATCCTCATAAACATCAACTGCAATAATTATTTCGCCCTCCTCAGTAAACTTAATGGCGTTAGTGGTTAGGTTTAGAAGGATCTGTCCCAGCCGTAGAGGATCTCCGAGTAATACCCTTGGTACTTCCGGATCAATGGCCATTACTAATTCCAATTGCTTTTCCCTTGCTTTCACGGCAAACATGTTGGAGAGATGGTCCAAAACCTCGCTCAAATTAAAATCAATGGCTTCAATATCCAATTTGCCCGCTTCGATCTTGGAAAAATCAAGAATATCATTGATGATGCCTAACAAAGATTTGGCAGATTGGTTAATCTTGGTAATGTAATCTTGCTGTTTTGGGGTAAGATCCGTGTTCAGCGCCAAATGACCTAATCCTATGATGGCGTTCATCGGAGTACGGATTTCGTGGCTCATGTTGGCGAGAAAATCGCTTTTGGCTTGTGTGGCTTCTTCAGCTTGCTTTTGTGATGCTTCTAGATCTCTCATCAATTTTTTTCGCTCAGTAATATCCTCCTTTACTGCCACAAAGTGTGTTATTCTCCCATCTGAATCTAAAATAGGGGAAATAGAGGCAGATTCCCAATAGGTTCTTCCATCGTTTCTCCTATTGATGAATTCTCCCTTCCAGATATCACCTGACAGTATCGTCTGCCACAAATCTTCATAAAACTTTTTTGGATGCTGTTTGGCTGCTAAAATTCGTGGATTTTTCCCAATGACTGCTTCAGATGGATAACCAGTGATTTGTGTGAAAGCTGGATTCACATATTCTATGGTGCCTTCTTTATCTGTTACCACTACGGAGGCAGGGTTGAATCTAACTGCTTGTGAAAGTTGCCTCAACTCTTTTTCAGCCTCCACCCTGTCTGTTGCATCACGTACAAATCCGGTGAAATGGAGTTCTCCACCAATCATTGTTTCAGATACGGACAGATCCATGGGAAAAGTTTCCCCGTTCTTCCGTTGACCAATAACCTGCCTGACTTTGGCTAAATCTGAATCACGAGATTGAAGATACCTTTTCATATACCCGTCGTGATTGCTTCGGGAGGGCTCTGGCATTAGAGTATTAACATTTTGCCCGATAACTTCAGCGCTACTGTAATTAAAGATTCTTTCAGCTGTTGGGTTGAACACTAGAATGATCCCCTTGGCAGACAAAACGATAATACCATCAACTGCGGAATTGATAATATTACTAAGGCGATTTGTACGTTCTTCGATGCTTCTGGCCATGTTGCTAAAGGCAAGCGCCAAGGCACCCACCTCATCTTGCGTTGAAATCTCAATATGGTGATGAAGATCTCCTCCTTCCATTTTCTTGGCCCCGTTTTCAAGTTGCTGTAGGGGTACGATAATCCGCCGTTTCAATAGAAAAGCTAAGTAGACGGCAAATCCAATGCTGATAAATATCAACACTGTAATGCTATTGATTATGGCTTTATTCCATTCTCGAATATGATTCAGTTCATTGGTAGTGCGCCATTCCAGAAGTGTAAAAAACTCTTCAATTGGCCTCATGATCTTGGCTTTAGCATCATGATATTCTTCCCCATACAGAATCTTTAGCGCCATATCCATGTTTGGTTTGTCCTTTATGGTAAAATCACCATTTTTATCTTTAAAGATTCCTTTGACAGCATTAAATGCTGCCAGTTCCAGATTGACTAGGTTATCTGATAGTTTTTTGGCTTTGGCCAGTTTAAGCTGTTCTTCTTCAGATGCTCCAAGCTCAATCATCCGTTCTTCTATGCCGTATGTTTGACCATCATTATCTAACATGACAAGTCCTGCGATCAAAAAATCCCAGTAGGAACTGGAAAAATCCTTAGGATGGGCCCGTTTACCATCTCGGATATCAATGATAGTCTGAAAGTGATGCTCGTATGCAGGATTCCCAGTCGCTGCATAGGCTCTACCTAAGCGAGTCAGGTTATCAGAGGATTGTTTAAGCTCAAGGGCTAGACTGTACATCTCAACATATTTTTCCTCGATTGCAGACTGCTGTTTTCCCCCATCTTGTAGCATGGTGACAAACACGCCGATGGACACAAACAAGCCAGCTAGGACAAAACAAACAACAATTAAAGTGTCTCTAATAGTGAGTTGCTTGGGTCGTCCCTTTACAAACCAGGCAATCAAGAGAATAACAGAAATGACTCCAAACATAGCCGCAATATAATTAAGAATGAAGCCTGTCTGGTCAAACTCCACTCTTTCAGGTAGAGCAAGTTTTTCATATTTATTAGCAACTAAAGCATCGGGACCTGTCCATTTAGAGACGATTTCATCGATTTTCCGTTGGCCTAAGGCGTTTAATCCTTTGTTTATTATAGATGCACACTCTGGCCAATCAGCACGTATCCCTGACACGGCAGGAGTTTGATATTTAAGAGCAATATATGCAGGCTGAATATTGGCGAGCACAAATCTATCAACCAAGTAACTATGAAAATTTATACCAACTGCAGCGTCAACTTTACCCTCATATAGTAATTTCAGCATCTCTACTACATTTTGAATTTCGACAATGTCAAGATTATCTCTGTGGGGATCTAGAAAACGATTGACCAAGTGGGCTCCTTTCAGGGCGGCAATTTTCTTCCCTTCAAGATCCTTAATTGTGTTGATCTGAAATGAGGCGTCATTTCTGACGTAAACAGTAGGGGCAATACGCGCCAATGCCTTTGTAGGAGTGAGCTTTAATTTTTCGACCAACTCAAGGCTTGCTCCAAGCAATCCGTCAATCTTGCCAACTCTGACATCCTCTATTATTGAAGGCCAGTCTTTAATTACAATTTTAATCTCGAGGCCAGTGTAGGATTTCAGTGCCTGGTAAATATCCACTAGTATACCAGAAATATTTCCATCCTCTGCTCTAATCAATGCAGGGGGGTGATCCGGATGAAATCCAAGTGTAATTTCCGGGTGCCCGTTCAACCAGGCTTGTTCCTCTGGTGTAAGGTTAATACTAGCATTTGCCACCTGGGCAATGCTCACAATTAAAATTGTCAATAACAGAGTGGTAGTCTTCTTCATGACTTGCGCCTTTCGGGATAATTTACCTGCATTCATAAAAGCCTTTATTCCTTAAGGTATTATGATCTTCGGCAATTAAAATAGTTGGAATCTTATATTCTTTGTCATCGGCTAATGTTTTCATTATCAACTCCAGATGCTTATTCGTATGGTTCTTTTTTATGTGGAAGTGATCCTTTACAATCTGCCGGGCGGCCTCCCCTGGTTCGTGAGTTTAATTTAATGGCAAAAACAAATTTTGTCAGTCGGGAGATTATGACAATGTGGGTGGGGAATGTTTGAAAAGATAAAATCGTGGTGACGATTTTATGGATAGTGACGCTGTCACTTTTTGGTGAATGACTGTGGGGATGGTCTTAATAAGGTTTCGATTCGGTAAACGGTATCAAATTTCAGTGGAGGTTAAGCCATGCTGAATGGCGAACTTTACCAGACCGGGAATATCCGATATGCCTAATTTCTGCATCAGACGGCTGCGGTATGTTTCTACGGTTTTTGGTGAGAGAAAAAGGCTTTCAGCAATTTTCGCGCTGGATTTACCTTCGACAACCAATTGAAGAATTTCCTTTTCTCTCGGGCTGAGTTTCTCAAGCGGGCTGTGGTCTGGTATTGCTTTCCGAAATTCTATGTAATTATCAATAATTTTTTCTTCTATTTGTTGACTCAAATAACGACGACCGATATGAACGGCACGTACAGCCGTTATGACTTCTTTACCGGCCGACTCTTTAATCAGATAGCCTTGGGCCCCTGCCTTTAGGGCCTGAAAAATATGCTCGGATGTGTCGTGCATGGAGAGAATGATTATCCGAATGGAAGGGGCTGTTTCGGATATCCGGGCCGTTGCTTCAATGCCGTTTAGCTCCGGCATGGCGATATCCATCACCACAACGTCCGGATCCAATTTCCGAACCTGGCGAACTGCATCGCGTCCGTTCGAAGCGGCACCCACCACAGTAATATCTGGCTGCCCTTCTAAAAGCGCCCGCATTCCGTCGCGAACCACCGCGTGGTCGTCTGCCAAAAAGACCTTTATCGTCATGCTTGGGATCCCTTTCTTAATTCAATAGCAACACTTGTCCCTTTCCCAGGTTCTGAATCTATATCGAATTGCCCGCCCAAGGCCTGGATTCTCTCTTTCATGTTTAAAATTCCCAAACCTGTAGGTATGCCGGCATTTTTTAACGCCTTAAAATCAAAACCGTCACCGTTATCAGAAATGCAGAGCCGAACTAAGTTATCGCTCTCTTCAAATGCCAATACCAATCTTTTTGCATTTGAGTGCTTGGCTGCATTAGTCAGAGCCTCCTGGGCAATTCTGAACAGAGCCGATTCAACAGACTCAACCGGGCGAGTCGATATCTCGTCCATCTGCATTTTGACGCGTATACCTGTACGCTCTGAAAACCGATTTCCATACCAGCGTAGGGCTGCAACCAAACCATAATCGTCCAGTAACGAAGGGCGAAGTTCCGCCATGACATCGCGAATCTTTTTGGTTGTGTCCTCCACAAGCTCTATGGAGTCTTCCAACCTTTCAATATTTTGATTCAAGACTTCTGCAGGCATTTCATTGTGTAGGATGCTCAAATTTATATTGAGCGCTGTGAGGCTTTGGCCCACCTGATCATGCAACTCTCTGGCCAAAGCTTTGCGCGCCTCTTCTTCTACCTCTTGGAGCCGGGTTGCCAGAGAACGGAGTCGGTTCTCGGATAGCCTCAATGAAGCTTCCGCCTGTTTACGATCCGTCACATCACGGCCAACAGACTGGTACTCAAGCAGGTGGCCATTTCTATCGAAGATTGCTCTGTGCGTCCATTGGTTCCAAGCTGATTTCCCGCTTGGTAACATTATACGGTGTTCACTTGTACTGACCTGGTTTTCAGTGGTTAGAGCATCTATTCTCGCCTGTACGGCTTCGCGGTCTTCTTCTTCGATCAGGTTGACAAAGCCGGTTCCGACACATTCGTTTTTATCAAGGCCAAAGTAATCACAGTAAGCCTTATTCGCAAAGGTTATAATACCGCCCGGTTGCCACCTCATAATGAATTCGGTTTGGTCTTCTACGATATCTCGATAGCGAGCTTCGCTTTGCTTCAGCTTTTTATTTACATTGGTCAGTTCAGCAGTACGCAGTGAAACACGTGCTTCCAGCTCCTGGTTTATCTTTTTAAGGGCAGTTTGGGCCCTTTTTAGTTCGGTAATGTCCCAATTTAGGCCAACTATACGAACCGGCTCTTGGGCATCGTTCCAATTGACATCTGCATAGGCTTTAATAATACGGATGGTTCCATCAGGACGGACGATTCTGAACTCTGTGTCATAATCCTTTTCACCTCGAAGGACCTGTTGCACTTCGAGCTCGGTACGATCAAAGTCGTCAGGGTGCACGGTTTTTCTCCAGGCTTCATAGTTATCTCCGAATTCGTTTTTGTCAATGCCGTACAATGAGTAGATTCCATCATCCAAGTGCAAAACATCTTTTTTAATATCCCAATCAAAGATCCCCATTTGTGTAGTTTTTGTGGCCAGGGAATAGCGCAAGTTGCTTTCCATTAATGATTCTTCTGCTTTTTTTCGCTCGATCAACATGTAATTGAAGGCTTCGGCCAATTGACTGATTTCATTTTTTCCTTCTACGTCGACAATGATATCTTTGTCTCCTTTACCGAAACGAATAGCTGAGATTTCAAGGTGGTGCAGGGGATTGATGATCTGTCTCCTAAGCAGAAAAAAGATGATGACAGCAAACCCGATGGTAAGGCAGATCAGTATTGTAATCCCAAGCAGCAGTGCATTATTTCTAGCACGTACATGGTTTAATGCGTTGGTTGTTCTACCTTCGAGCTGGATAAAAAAGTCATCGATGGGTTTCATGATTTTTGATTTGGCATCGTGGTAGGCTTGGCCATGAAGCAACATCCGGGCCATTTTCAGATCCGGTTCTTTGTGAACAGTGAAGTTGCCGTTGGCATCCTGAAACTTGCCTTTTACAGCATTCATGGCAATTTCTTCCAGTCTTATGAGATCATCGGACTCTTCTTTGGCCAGAATCAATTTTTCCGATTCTTCATCGGATAACCCAAGCTCTCTAATCCGACTCTGGATAGCGTATATTTCACCCTTATCATTAACACTCGCTTTATCTGCGGTAATATGGTCCCAAAAAGCATGGGTCATGTTAACAGGATGGGGCCGAAGTCCGTCTCGAATTTCAGAAATTATGTAAAAATAGGTTTCAAATTGAGGATCACCAGTAACCGCATATGTCCGGGCAAAGCGGGTTAAGTCGTCCGAAGATTGTTTGAGTTCCAGGGCCAGAGTATAGGAATCAAATCGGTGATTTTCTATGGCTGTCTGTTTTTTATTGCCATTTAGCAGTAGGGTAACCAGGATGCCGATGGTTACGATTAAACCGGAAAAAACAAATGAGATCAGAAATAGCGTTTCCCGGATGGAAAGGTGTTTTGGCCTGCCTCTTATCAGCCAGAATGTTATAACAGAAACCAAAATTAAGGAGAAGAAAATTGCAATTATCTGAATTACAAAACCGACCTGGCTAAAGGGAACGCTCTCTGGCAGGGTGACCTGGGGCTCCGCCCCCTCAGGCACCCAGATCCACTTGGAGAGCATCTCGGTACGTCTTTCATAGTTTATGCTGTTAAATGCCTTGGCGAGAATGGGAACCAACTCCGGGGCATCCGGCCTGATGGCAGCAACAGTATCAGTTGTAAGTTCATCAAACACATGAATTGGCTCGATATCAGTGATAGCGTATTTGATTAGCAGGAAGCTGTCGACCTGAAAACCGATCATCACATCCGCCTTTCCCTTCATTATAAGCTTCATAGCCTGAAGTGGACTGTCAGCCTCGACGACAGTAATCCGATCATGGCGGCTTTCGAAATACTTGTTTAAAAATATAATATTTTTAAAATAGGCTACGCGCAATCCGGTCAGGTCTTCAACCGACGAAATTTTGAATGGCTGTCCTTTTTTTGTGAAGGCTGTCACCAACATTTTGAAAGGTGCCTTGGTTGTCAGGAGTCCCAGATTCTCCGCCGCTGTTTTGTTCATCAACCCAACAATATCGATATCCGCCTCAAGGGCGCGCTGATGGATCGGGCGCCATTCGTCATCGACAAATTCAACCCGCGTACCGAGGCGTTCTCCAATTGCTTGATAAAAGTCTGGAACTATGCCGGAAAAAGAGTCGTCAGCTTCTTTGATGAGCAACGGTTCGAACTTGCTGGAATGCCCCACCCGAAGCACCGAATGTTCGGCCAGCCAGGCCTGTTCTTCTTTGGTAAGCGTAATCGCTTTCTCCTTCTCCCATAACAGCTCACGAAGCCCCCATTTTTTTTGTAGTACATGTCGGTCTTCCAGGGAAATGACCGCCAGCGCCTTATCGAGGAGAGAGACGAGTTCCGGCCAGTCTTTGCGTATCCCAAAGGCCTGTTTATGGAAACCAAAAGGAGTGGGACCGGCAACCTTGAGGTTGACTATGCCCAGAGTCACGATGTGGTAGTTCGCTACCGGCAGGTTACCGATGTAGGCGTCGGCATCGCCCGATGAGACCAGGCGGAGTGCATCCGGCGTATGCCCGTCCACTTCCATCACGTTGATGCCCGGATAGCTGTCACGAATTTTTTTCACTACTGCGAAGCCCTTTTCAACGGCAACGGTTTTTCCAGTCAGATCGTCCATATTGCCAATGGATTCGTTGTCGGCCCTGGTGAATATTCTGGAAGGCAGCTCCAGGTAGTCCCCGGTAAAGGCCATAAACTCCCTTCTTTCCACGGTACTCATGGCGGTGAGTAGAAGATCCACCTCGCCGTCCTGCTGCCTGACGTGCTCCAGCCCCTCCGGCCAGGGGATACCGGAAACGTAGCGGACTTTAAATCCTGCCAGAGCGGCAATCCGGTTCATCAGATCTATTGAATAACCGGCGGGTTTTCCCTGATCCATGAAATGGAAGGGAGGGAAATTGCTTACCCGCACCACTATGGGAGCCCGGGATTCGAGCCAGGCTTTTTCTTCCGGGGTAAGTTGTATTGGTTTCAGGCCTCCAAACCATTTGGCATGCAGCCTTTTATACGTTCCGTCTATTATAACCCTGGACAACCCTTCGTTAAGCAGTGCCAGCAGCTCTTTATTGCCATCTGTTACCGCGAAAGTGAAATCCTGCTTGAAGCCGTCTATCTGTAATACCGGAACAACATTATCTATTCCCAGATTGTCCAGTACTCGTGTGCCGACTATTTCATTTGTAATGATTGCATCATAACTGCCTTTTGAAAGGAGGGTGAATGCCTCCGCGAAAGAGTCTAATGTGATGATATTTTTTGAAATCTGGTTTCTATTAGCGAATTCTTCCGCATTGTCTTTCCTCTTCACAACAACCTGCAGCTCCTCAAGGTCTTCTATTCTTCTGATTCTATTATCCCCCTCTCTGGCATAAACCTTACCGTAAATAGTTATATAGGGTACAGTAAAATCAAAATTAGCTTCTCTCTCCGATGTTCTGCCAACAACCGGCAAGGCATCTAAATTTCCAGCTGCCAATTCCCCTTTGATGGTTGCCCATGGAGCACTGTAGAATTCGACATCCAAACCTACCGCTTTGACACTCGCCCTTAAGAGCTCCACGGAAAACCCGTCAGCTTCTCCGGCCTTATTGGTTGTGGAAAATGGAGGGAAGTCGTAGTCTGCTGCAGACATTATTACTGGATGCTTCGCTATCCAGGCTTTTTCCTCTGGTGTCAACCGAAGGGTTGTCGAAGGTATTTTATCAGTTTCTACCTTCTCGGTAGCAAATACCTGGCTGCTTGAAATGGCAACACAAAGTATCAAAAGCAATATAATGAAATATTTGCGGACGTTCATGATGGATACTCCGATTGTGGATCGAGTATTCTAAATAAATATTACCTCTTTTCCATTGGCCATTCTCATTCTGCACTTGGCTGGAACCGACTTTAATAAAAACGCCTTACAATCAATGGCGGCTTCAATTATCAAGATAGATTTTAGGTAGAATCAACTGAAATCAGGTTCTGATGCTTATCACTCCTATTCAAGACTTGGGGAACAAACAGAGCGTTTCCTATACACCATATAAAGCATGAGCCGATGGATACTAATCCATACGTCTGGTATCCTTTATAACCGTTATAGGAAAATTTCATTTGCTTGCCACGGAGAGGACTATAGAGAATTCGTCCTGCCTGGTCAAAATCCTTGTTTTGGTTCAAGACGTAAGCCAAAGTATAGAATAATTCGGACTTGGATTCAATAGAAAGGCCTTAAACAGCATTTGGATCGATTCATCGGGCTGGGCTTTGGCAATGAGGGTGCCCAGACTATAGGCCGGTAATTGCCTGACGGTTTTTCTTAATTTCCCTTTTCAGCTTTTTGAACTTAAGGAGCAGATCGTCAAATTTTGGTTTGCTTGCCATTTATCTTTTCTTTCACTGCGTGATTTCATCTATGCGCATGTTTATACCCAAGCTTGATAGAAGAATTTTAGTTACCATCTAAACTATTCGTTATTAGGAAAACTGATATGAATTGTAGTTTCAAGTTGCTCCGATGTATCTAAAGCAATCTGCCCACCTAAAGTTTCAGCAATCAACCTTGCGGAATAGGTTCCCAGCCCTGTCCCTCCTGATTTTCCGGCTGTGGCATACTTCTCGAAAAAAGTATCACGGATTTCCACCGGTACTGCACCTTGATTATGGATACTGATAGATATTCCTTCTCCTTGGTTCATAGCAACGGTTATGGTCTCTTTTTTCGGTGAGGCTTCCAC
>Ga0066187_1000570_pt1 | contig 12029 bp, 10 predicted proteins | sample WorMetexBAHAMAS1_FD_58706 | JGI IMG/M metagenome (GOLD analysis project Ga0066187, IMG submission 58706) | Marine gutless worms symbiont microbial communities from Max Planck institute for Marine Microbiology, Germany - Inanidrilus exumae... | ecosystem: Host-associated > Annelida > Digestive...
AAGCACCTCAAAGGATGCACCTCCTACCAAATTCCCAGCAAGTTTAGGACTTCACCGTTCCGAAACCCAAACGGGGCAGTGGAGCGAGTGACGAAATCGATCATGTTGCATAGAAACCGAAAAGCGGACGCTATTGTCGATCTGATGCGGGACGACTTTCTTGACGATTTTCGCGGCCGCATGGATGCGGCGGTGGCCATACGATCGAACACTGCCGAGGGCGCCACATGTGCGAAGGACGGGTTGGTAGCGTTTCGCCGTGAAATACACAGTCTCAAGGGGACCGGGGGATCCTTCGGCTTCCCGTCCGTTTCGTTGATCTGTCAGCGTTTCGAAGAGTTTCTCGACCGACTGGAAGCATCCGAGTTGGGTGACAGTGGCGAAGTGTCCGCATATCTGGACCGTCTGTTCGACATTCTCGAACGCCGTCACGACCTTAAAGGCGCCGAATTGAAAGCGACCTTGCAGATGCTTCCTTTACGGCCCGATTGATCCCACTGGACACTTTCAAGATACCCGGATTCCTGGCCACGCCGGCCCACATTACTTCAAAGTTGATTGCGTTTTCTTTGCCATCATGGTTTCGGCGCAACCGAGATCATGTTGCCGGGGTGGCGATGCAACCGTCCTGTCAATTCGAGTTCCATCAAGACCGTCGAAAGGGCGGCGGCCGGAACGCCTAATTGGCGAACGAGGTCATCGACCGACGTCGGGACCGGACCCAGTATCGACTGTAACTCACGGTCGAGTCCGCCGGGTTCCAGGAAATTTCCTGGGTGATTGGTGGTGTCGCAGGTGCTTGGCGTCGAATCCGTAGGTGTCGCACTGGGGAGCGCCTGGTTCGCGGGCGGCGGTGTTGCCGCCGTGTTGGTATTGTGATTGTGAGTCGCCGGCAGTTCCCGCAGAACGTCGTCGGCTGACTCGGTCAACACAGCGCCTTGGCGAATGAGTTCATTGGTGCCGCGGCTGCGCGGGTCGAGGGCCGAGCCGGGAACGGCGAAGACTTCGCGACCCTGTTCGAGGGCTAGCCTTGCCGTGATCAGAGAGCCGGATCTCGGCGCCGCCTCGACGACGACGACGCCGGCCGTTAGACCGGAAATAATCCGATTGCGCCGGGGGAAGTGGCGCGCCATCGGCTGTGTGCCCGGTGGCACTTCGGATATCAGCACGCCGTCGGATGCGATCGCTTTGTATAAGGAGCGGTTCTGGCGCGGATATATGACGTCGATCCCACCGCCAAGAACGGCGATTGTGCCGGTAGGCAAGGCGCCACGGTGGGCGGCGGCATCAATTCCACGAGCCAGGCCGGATACGACGACAAGTCGATGCGCGCCCAAATCACGGGCAAGGGTTTCGGCGATGAGAACCCCGTTGGCGGATGCATTGCGCGCACCGACGATCCCGATGCCGGTTCTCTGCAGGAGTTCTAGGCGGCCGATGGCGCCGAAGAAAGGTGGTGGATCCGGGGTGTGGGCTAGCGCGCGCGGGTATGCGGCGTCGCCGACGTTGATCAAGGTCGCGCCGACGGTCTCCCAGAGCACCAACTCGGCTTCGGCTTTTTGGTGCGTGCACAAGGAATACCGTCGGCGGCCGCTCTTATGGGCCAAATCGGGAAGAGCGTCTACGGCATCAACAGCCGAGCCAAATCGTCCAAGAAGGCGATGGAATAGCATCGGGCCGATGCCGTTCGACCGCGCTAGCCGGACACGGGCAATTTGCTCTTTATGCGATAGTGATAAAGTAGGATCATAACTCATAAAGTGTAGTATCGGAGACAAAGAACGAGCCTGTCAAGCGGCTAGGCGGGTAAAGCTGGATCAGGAGGTTGGAGATTCAGGCCGATCCGCTTCCGACGGCTGTTTCTTTTGGCCGATCTTACTTTCCTCGCCCTTGATAAGCCGCGCAATATTCTCGTGGTGACGAAGGAAGGCCAGAACGGCGAGGCCGGCGGCAATAACGGCCAGGGCCGGATAACCCATCCACCAGGCGAAGAGCGGCGCCGCCGCCAGCGCGGCCAGGGCGGCCAGGGACGAGTAGCGGAACGTACCGGCGACCAGCAGCCAAGTTGCGCAGGCCGCGACGCCGACTGGCCAGGCGCCGACCAGCAGAACGCCCAACGTGGTGGCCACGCCTTTGCCGCCCTTAAAGTTGAGCCAGACCGGGAAATTGTGGCCGAAGACGGCGAAGAAGCCGGCAATCAGGCCGACCTCAGGACCCCAGACGGCGCCAACCGCCCAAACGGCGGCCGCACCCTTACCGGAATCACCGATCAGCGTGAGTAGCGCCAGGAATTTGTTGCCGGTCCTCAGAACGTTGGTGGCGCCGATGTTGCCGGAACCAACTTGGCGGATATCCCCCATACCGGCGGCGCGTGTCAGGACGAGCCCGAACGGAATTGATCCGACCAGATATCCTATTAACGCAGCCGCCGCGTGGAGCGGGCCGAGAACTGAAAAAAAACTCTCGATGGCCGTCATCGCGGCCGCTCGAAGACGACCCGGCCGTCGATGACCGTCATCATCGTACGTCCTTGGACGGGTCGGTTGTCGAAAGGCGAGTTTTTGGATTTCGAGTTAAGTTCGGCGTCGGTCACTTGCCAGGCCATGTCGGGATCGAAAATGACCAGATCCGCCGGTGCCCCGGCTTCCAGCTTGCCGGCCGGAAGGTCGAGCAAGTTGGCGGGTTTGCGGGTAACCAAGTCGAGTGCCGCTGGGATGTCCATGTGTCCGTTATGGACTAGTTCCAGAGTCACCGGAAGCAGCGTTTCGAGCCCCGTGCCGCCGAACGCCGCCTCGGCGAAGGGGCGGCGTTTCGATTCTTCATCCTGAGGGCGGTGGTCGGAAGCGATGGCATCGATGGTGCCGTCCTTCAGGCCCTCGACGACGGCTTGACGGTCGCTTTCGATTCGTAGCGGCGGTGATAACTTGGCGAAGGTCCGATAATCGCCGACCGCGAATTCGTTCAGTGCGAAATAGGGCGGCGCCGTGTCGCAGGTAATTGCCAATCCGCGTTCCTTGGCCCGGCGGACGGCTTCGATGGCTGCGGCGGTCGACAAATGCATGATGTGCAGGTTGCCGCCGGTCATTTCAACAATACGGATGTCGCGCTCGACCATGATGACCTCGGCCTCGGGCGGAATTCCGGTAAGGCCGAGGCGCGTTGCCGTTTCTCCGGCGGTCATGACGCCGCCGGCCGCAAGCGATGGATCCTCTGGGTGTTGGGCGATCAGCAAGCCGAAGGTCTTGGCGTAGCTCAAGGCGCGCCGCATCAGCTGTGAATCGGCGATCGGCCGAAAGCCGTCGGTGAAGGCGACGGCACCTGACTCGGCGAGCATGCCGAACTCCGAGATCTCCTCGCCCTTCAGGCCCTTGGTCACGGCGGCGTAGGGGTAGACTTTGGCGAGGCCCAGCTTGCGGGCCCTGCGAGCCACGAATTCAACGACCGACATGTCGTCAATCGCCGGATCGGTGTTGGGCAGGCAGACAACGGTGGTGACGCCGCCGGCGACGGCGGCGCGCCCGGCGCTGGCCAGTGTTTCCTTGTGCTCGAACCCGGGTTCGCCCAGGTGCGCGCGCATGTCGACCAGCCCGGGGGCCAGGCAGCGGCCGTGGCAGTCGACCAGCGCCGCATCCTCCGGCACCCCGTCTTCGAACAAGCCAGCGGCACATTCAGCAATCATTTCGCCGTCGGTCAACACGCCGCCCTTGGCGTCCATCCCGGTCGTCGGGTCGATCAGGCGGGCGTTGACGTAGGCGGTGCGTTGCGGGTGATCGGACTGAGTCACGCTCAAAGGTTCCTAAGCTCGTTTAGGTCGAGGTTTTCCATCAGCACCTCGAGGCAGGCCATGCGAACGGCGACTCCCATCTCGACCTGTTCGCGAATGACGCTGCGCCCGAAGTCGTCAGCCACCTCGGCATCGATCTCGACGCCCCGGTTCATCGGGCCAGGGTGCATGATCAGCGCGTCTTCCTTGGCGTTGCCGAGTTTGTCGTAATCGAGGCCGAAAAACGAGAAATACTCGCGAATCGACGGGAAGAAGTTGCCGTGCATGCGCTCGCGTTGCAGGCGAAGCATCATGACGATGTCGACGTCCTTGAGGCCCTGTTCCATGTCGTAGAAAATCTCGACGCCGAGCCGTTCGGCGTCCGTTGGAATCAGCGTGTGCGGTGCAATCAAGCGGACTCGCGCCCCCATGATGTTGAGAAGATGGATGTTGGAGCGCGCTACCCTCGAATGCAGGATGTCGCCACAGATGGCGACCGTCAGGCCGGAGAGATCTCCGCGTCTGCGACGAATCGTCAAGGCATCAAGAAGCGCTTGTGTCGGATGCTCGTGACTGCCGTCGCCGGCGTTGATGACGGCACAGTTCACCTTTTCCGCCAGCAACTGCACGGCACCGGAGGCCGGATGGCGCACGACCAGGACGTCCGGATGCATGGCGTTCAGCGTCATCGCCGTATCGATCAGGGTTTCGCCTTTCTTGATGGAACTCGTCGACACGGACATGTTGATGACGTCGCCGCCGAGGCGCTTGCCGGCCAGCTCGAATGACGTGCGGGTCCGCGTCGAATCCTCGAAAAACAGGTTGATGATGGTTCGCCCGCGCAGAAGACTTTTCTTCTTGTCGGCCTGGCGGTTCTGTTCGACGTAATCTTCCGACTTGTCGAGGAGGTAGGAAACCTCTGGTGGGGAAAGACCTTCGATGCCTAAGAGATGGCGGTGCGTATAAGGTCGATCGTCCGTCGGAATGTCGTTCATGAGTGGCGACTATAAAAACGTCGCCTGCCCGGTGCAAGTCGCCGATGACGGCCATCGGTGGATGCTGCCCGATCATTTCCAACTCGATCAGTGTCAAATATTCGTCGCGCCTTGTTCATAGAAGCTTCCTTTGATTCCGCATCAGCATCGCGACACGGTTTCGCTTGGCCTTCCAGGGGGAGACAACATGGCGTCGCAGAGCGCCGATACTCTCGCAAGGCCACCTTTTTTTTCCACGGCGTATGATCAAGAGGTCGAAATGACGAATTTTCCCCGGAACCGGGCCGGTATCGGAACGGTTGTTTCCTTCGGCACCATGCTGCTCGCCTCGACGGCCATGGCTGCCGCGTGCCCGCAAGCCACGGTCAAGGACATGAAAGGCCTGAAAGGCGCCTTTCCCCAGCAGTTCGAAAAATCCGAGTTGGGTTGTTCGCTGCAGTTTAAAGAGAACCCGGCGATCAATGAACTGAATAAACGGATCGTCGGCAACCCGAGCGCCTTGCCGCCGGTCGCCGATCGACTGCCGGTGGACCCGCTGATTGTCGCGCCCTACCACGAGGTCGGCAAATACGGCGGTACGCTCCATGGTCTCTCCAAGGGCACCGAGTCCGGCACCTCCGACCTCCTCAGCCTGCGTCACGTCAACTTCGTGCGTTATTCCGACGACATGAAGACAGTCGTGCCGAACATCGCCAAGTCGTGGTCCTGGAATGCCGATTTCACAGTCCTCACGATCAAGCTGCGCAAGGGTCACAAGTGGTCGGACGGTCACCCGTTCACGGCCGACGACGTGGCCTTCTGGTACAACGACCTGATTCTCGATAACAACATTTACGAGAAAACCCCGGACCGCTGGCTGTTCGCCGGCAAGCCGATGAAGGTCGAGGCGGTCGACGAGACGACGGTTCGCATGACTTTTCCGGTGCCGACGCCAGGCATCATGAATCGCTTCGCAGTCGACTACGGACAGCCGTTCCAGCCGAAACATTTCCTCAGCAAGTTCCACGGTAAATACAACCCGGACGCCGACAAACTGGCCAAGGAGAAAGGCCTTAAGGGCTGGGGCGAATTGGTCAACAAGTATTACGGTGGGTCCGACTGGAAGGACGTGCCAACGCCGCTGCTCTCCAAGTTCGACACACAGGTCCTGCCGACCTTGGAATCGCATATCGTTGTCGAGGACACCTCGACCGGCCGTCATCTGGTCGCCAATCCGTTCTTCCATCAGGTCGACACGGCCGGCAACCAGTTGCCCTACATCAACGAAATCTCCGAGCTCTACGTGAAGGATCTCGAGGTTCAGAACCTGAAGATCACCAACGGCGAGGTCACCTACAAGCAGCAGGCCGTGTTCATCGAGAACTTTCCGCTCCTGAAGGAGAACGAAGCCAAGGGTGGCTACAAGGTCGAATTGGCGCCGGCGCTGGGCGTGAACGTCTTCTACGGCTTCAACGTCACCCACAAGGACCCGGAGCTGCGTAAGGTCTTCTCTGACATCCGTTTCCGACGCGCCATGTCGCTGGCCATGAAACGCGACGAGATCAACGACATCGCCTGGCTCGGTCAGGGTAAACCGCAACAATCGCTGCCGGTCGAGCACACGACGGTCAGCTTCGTCGAGCCGAAACTCCTGGAGAAGGACATCCAGCATCAACCGGATGCCTCCAAGAAACTGCTCGATGAGATGGGACTCAAGGATTCCGACGGTGACGGCGTCCGCGAGCGTTTCGACGGCAAGCCGTTGGTCGTCCGCTTGGTTTATTCGAACCAGGGCGCGCCGGTGAAGATGCACGAGCTTGTGCGCGATTACTGGAGTGCCGTCGGCGTTCGGGTCGACCTTAAAGAGGTGTCGTCGGACGAATACCGGGCCGCCGGTAACAATAACGATCTCGACGTCACCGTCTGGAAGAACGACGGCATCGCCGGTCCGACCGTGTCCCAGGATAGCACTGCGTGGGTGCCGGCCTTCGGTGACTACTTCAACCCGGGCAACGGTTTCGAATGGGCCGCCTGGCGGGCCTCCGACGGCAAACAGGGTGTCGAGCCGCCGGCTTCGGTCAAGAAGCTGTGGGATCTGTCCCAGAAATTCATCCAAGTGCCGCTGGGTTCGGAGCAATCGAACGCCATCGGCGCCGAAGTCATGAAGATTCACGCCGACAACCTGTGGAAAATTGGCACCGTCGGTGAGATCAAGGACCCGGTCGTTCATCGCGACGATCTGAAGAACTTCCAGATGCTCGCAGTCAAGACCTACGACTTCTACTGGGCCTACCCGTTCCGGCCGACCCAGTGGTGCCTGCAGAAGTAAAAGGTTGATGGCCCGGCCGCCCCTTCCGGGCGGTCGGCCGCCCATCCGCAGAGGTCGGTCCCATGTCGCGATTTTTCCTGCACCGCTTTGTCGGCATGCTGGTCACCATGGTCTTCGTGTCGATCATGGTGTTCGCCATCATGGAACTGCCTCCGGGCGACTACGCGGACCGCTATGCCTTCCGCAAGTTCTCAGGCACCGGCGTCAACGTCACCCAGGGCGACATTGAGAACATCCGCCGCGAGTTCGGCCTCGACCGGCCGGCACCGGAACGTTACCTGACTTGGATCGGCAACATCGTCACCGATTTCGATTTCGGCCAGTCCTTCGCCTTCGAAACCTCGGTCAACGACGTCATCGGTGAACGGCTTCTGCTCACTCTGGCGATACTCTACAGCACCCTTGTGCTCACCTATCTGTTGTCCATACCCATCGCCATTTATGCAGCCGTCCATCGAAACTCGAGCATCGACTACGGGCTAACGGTGATTAGTTATCTGGGCTTGGCGCTACCCAACTTCCTGCTGGCGTTGATTATGCTTTATTTCAGCGTCACCGTTTTCAACATGAACGTGGGAGGCCTGTTCTCACCGGACTACGAAAAGGCGCCTTGGAGTTTTGCCAAGGCCGTCGACCTGCTCAAGCACCTGATTATTCCTGCTGTCGTGCTGGCCTGGTCGGCGACGGCGCTACAGCTGCAGACCGTGCGCGCCACTATGCTCGACGAATTGAACAAGCTTTCGGTGACGGCGGCCCGGGCCCGCGGTCTGCCTGAATGGAAGCTACTGCTCAAATACCCGGCCAGGCTTGCCATCAATCCGGTCGTCTCGACCATCGGTTTCGATGTCAACCGGGCGTTCTCGGAACTGCCCATCGTCGCCCTGGTCCTCAGCCTACCGGAACTGGGCGAACTGTTGATCCAGTCATACCTTGATCTCGACATGTATGTCGCCGGCGCCATCTTGCTGATGCTGACGTTTTTCATCGTTTTGATGAACTTCGTTTCGGACATCCTGTTGGCGATGCTCGATCCCCGCATCAAGCTGGAGGGAGGCTGAACCATGGTCAATGGTACCGCCGCCGCCACCGCAGATGCGACCGCCGCTGAAACGTCGGCAACCAACGAAATAGACTTGAAGTATTACACGGCGTCGCAATGGCAGCTCGTCTGGTGGCGTTTCCGCCGCCACAAGCTGGCCATGGTCGGCGCCTATATCTTGATCGCCATGGCGCTCGCCGGCGCCTTCGCCGACGTTCTCGCGCCCTACAAGGGAACGACCCGGGACAACGCCTACATTATGGGGGCGCCGCAGCTGCCGATGCTGTTCGACCACAACGGTTTCTCACTTCGGCCCTTCGTCCACGGCATCAAGACAGAGCGCGACCCGGTGACGCTTCGCAAGATCGCCAAGGTCGATCCACAGACCCGCGTGTACGTGCGATTCTTGGTCGAGGCGGAACCTTACAAGCTACTCGGCTTGATTCCTGGCGACATTCGGCTGTTCGGTATGGAAGGTGATGCCAAGCTGCACCTGTTCGGAACCGACAGCCTCGGGCGTGACGTCTTCTCGCGTACGCTTTATGCCACCGGCACGTCGCTTTCCATCGGCGTTCTCGGCGTCCTGGTCGCTTTCGTATTGGCCTTGATCATCGGCGGCGTCGCTGGCTATTTCGGCGGCTGGATCGATTATGCCATCCAAAGGGTGACGGAGATCGTTCGGGTTGTGCCGGTGATCCCACTTTACATGGGGCTGGCCGCCGCCTTCCCCCGCGAGTGGTCGAACATCCAGGTTTATTTCGCCATGATGATCTTTGGCCTGGTCGGTTGGCCTACTCTGGCCCGACGCGTGCGTTCGCATTTGCTGTCGCAGCGTGGCGAGGATTATGTGCTGGCGGCCGAGCTTTCTGGTGCTCGGCCCGGGCGGGTCATCGGCAAACACCTGCTGCCCAGCTTCACCAGTTATATTATTGTCGACCTGGTCATCAGCTTCCCCTACATGATCCTGTCGGAAACGGCGCTCAGCTTCATCGGTCTCGGCCTGCGTCCGCCGTCGATCAGCTGGGGAATCATGCTGCAGGATGCCCAAAACATCCGCGCCATCGAACAAGCGCCGTGGCTGTTCATTCCAGCCGGCTTCGTCGTCCTCGCCGTGCTCGCCTTCACCATCCTCGGTGACGGCCTGCGTGACGCGGCCGACCCCTATTCGGTGAAATCCTAGTGCCATGGACGCATTGACACCAACTGTCGAACGGCCCGTCGTCGACGTCAGAGATCTGAGGATTTCGTTCCGCACCGACGAAGGGCTGATCACGCCCGTCGTCGGCGTCAATTTCCAGGTGTTCAAAGGCAAGACCCTCGGCATCGTCGGTGAATCGGGTTCCGGAAAGAGCGTCTCGACCCGGGCCATGATGAAGTTGCTGCCGAAAAACGCGATCATTGATCCCAAGTCCGAAATCCTTTTTCGCAACGGTGGCGGCGAAGCCTTCGATATCGTACCGCTGAGCCCGGACAGTCGGGAAGTCAGAGACATTCGAGGCGGCTCCATCGCCATGATCTTTCAGGAGCCGATGGCATCATTCTCTCCGGTCTATACCATCGGCAACCAGATCGGCGAGGCGGTGCGTCTGCACCGGGTTATTGACCGGGCCGCCTCGAGCCCCATGGCGGCCATGGGGACTGTCGGTGATCAGATTTCCGAGAACGTGCGTTCGCACGCCAAGATGTCGAAAAAGCACGCCCTGGAAATAGCCATCGAGATGCTCGATCGGGTCGGCATTTCCAACGCCCATCTCAGGGTTAATCAATATCCGCACGAGCTTTCCGGCGGCATGCGCCAGCGGGCCATGATCGCCGTTGCCCTTTCGACGCGCCCAGCGGTGCTGATTGCCGACGAACCGACGACGGCGCTCGACGTCACCATTCAGGCGCAGATCCTGGAACTAATGAGGGAACTGAAGGACGAGTTCGGCATGTCGATCGTCTTCATCACCCATGACATGGGGGTCATCGCCCAGGTCGCCGATGAGGTGGCGGTGATGTATCTCGGCACCATCGTCGAACGCGGCCCGACCAAGGATTTGGTTAATGACCCAAAACATCCCTATACGGTCGGTCTGTTGGAAGCGATTCCGCGCCTCGACCGCCGTGAGAAACGTTTGCGTCCGGTTGGCGGCGATATACCGGGCCCCATGGAGAGGCCGAGTGGCTGCCCGTTCCATCCGCGCTGCCCGAAATTCCGACCCGGTGAATGCGACCGGGCAGAACCACGGGCCAGACGTCTCGGCGCCGGACGCTACGTCGCCTGTTTCCTCTACACTGAGGAGACAGCTTTATGAGCACCGAACCGCTGATCCGGGTCGACAACTTGAAGGTCCACTTCCCGATCCAGGGTAAGGGTCTGTTCGGCGGCGTCGCCGGCTTCGTGAAGGCCGTCGACGATGTCAGCTTCGCCATCAATCCGGGTGAGACCTTGGGTCTGGTCGGTGAATCTGGATCCGGCAAAACCACCGTCGGCCGCGCCATTCTTCGGGCCCTGGACGCGACGGACGGCAACATGGCCTTCCGTGTCAATGGCTCTGCTGTCGACCTTCGCTCCCTGAAAGGGGGCAAGCTGCGTCAATTCCGCAAGCATATGCAGCTTATCTTCCAAGACCCATACGCGTCTCTGAACCCGCGCATGACGGTACGCGATATCATTGCCGAACCCCTGGAATGCCTGAACTGGGGCAGTCGCAAGGAGATCGACGAACGGGTCCGCGAGATCGCGGCGCTTTGCAAGATGAACGTCGAGCATTTACGTCGTTTTCCGCACGCCTTTTCCGGCGGCCAGCGCCAACGCATCTGTATCGCCCGGGCCCTGGTCTCGTCGCCCGAGTTCATCGTCTGTGACGAAAGCGTGTCGGCGCTGGACGTATCGATCCAGGCGGAAATCCTTAACCTACTGATGGACCTGCAGGAGGAATACGGCTTCACCTACCTGTTCATCGCCCACGACCTGTCGGTGGTCGCACAGATCTCGACCCGTGTTGCGGTCATGTACGTCGGGCGTTTCGTCGAATTGGCGCCGACCGAGGCCATTTTCGAGCAGCCGCTGCATCCTTATACGCGGGCACTCCTGTCAGCAGTGCCGACCATGGATACGGAGCATGCCTTCGATCCGATCCGCCTCACCGGCGAAATCCCCAACCCGGCCAACCCGCCATCGGGCTGCCGTTTCCACACGCGCTGCCCTTTCCGCGAAAACCGTTGCGAAACGGAGAACCCGGAATGGCGGGAAGCCAGGCCCGGCCACTTCGTCGCCTGCCATTTTGCCGAACAGTTGCAGACCGCGGCCCCTTCGCAGGAAACGGACAGGTAAGTGCGGCGCGACGCGGAAGCAACGGGGTCGCTGAAGATAAGGGTCGGTCCACGTTACCAGGACAAGGATTTGACCTTCGGGTTGAAAAGAAGTTCGAAAACCAGATCCTGATTCCCCATCTCGACGCCATCAATGAAATCACCTTCTTTCAAGCCGGCCGCTTTCGAACAGGCCTGACAGGCGATAACGCGCCCGCCGTCCCTGACGAAAGCCCTGAGCATGTCATGGATCGAGTCCTTCATTAGGCCGTGGGTATGGGCCGCGCGTTTCTTGTCGGCCAGGTATACACCGCGTACGTTTAGCCAGATGGCGACCGGTTTGTGGCCGGCGTTCAAGACCTTTTTGTGAGCGAACATCACCGCTTTCGTCGCGGCCCAGGTGTCGTCTGTCGTCAGGTTGACGAACAGACCCGGTTTGCCGTGGCTATCGGCCAATGTCACGGTCGGCGTACCGACGATGATGACGGCCAATGCCAGAACCAAACTCGTGAGAGCTATTCTTTGCTTTTTCATTATCGGGTCCTTTCATTCCTGCAGGTAAAGCTCCGGTGGTCAAGTCCGACTCTTGCTGGATAAATTCGTAGGCTTGGCGACCTTCGAGGCGCT
>Ga0066187_1000571_pt1 | contig 12028 bp, 10 predicted proteins | sample WorMetexBAHAMAS1_FD_58706 | JGI IMG/M metagenome (GOLD analysis project Ga0066187, IMG submission 58706) | Marine gutless worms symbiont microbial communities from Max Planck institute for Marine Microbiology, Germany - Inanidrilus exumae... | ecosystem: Host-associated > Annelida > Digestive...
CAGCAGGGCGTGCATCAACAGTCAACAGTCCCTGTTAGATGAAGCCGATTGCACCACAGCATGACGACACAGGTGCGGCTGCAAAGATCCGATGCAGATGGACTGATAGGAATCAGTGCGGGCGATAATGGGCCCCAGCATCCAGTCCAGGGCCCAGAAAGTTACCCGGTCAGTGTTGCAGTTGCTGTGGCAGGCGTCCTCCAGCCATTAGTATTTCAAATTTGCAACAGACAACAGTTTTGTTTCTAAACTATAACCGTATTCGGCCGAATACGGACGCTAGGTATTCGGTATTCGGCCGAATAGTAAAATAACCGTAATCGGTACAGCCCTAAATTTCATTTCGATATGCGTGAATGCTACATCAACCTTTGACTGTAATCTGATATTACAGTTGAACATTTCAACTAGGTGCAATCCTTACCTGTAATACAACCTTGTGCATTCGGTCGACGTCGGACAGGTATGCCTGCGTGTTGGGGTCGGTGTAAAACAGGTGTAGCACAGCAGAAGAAGCATGACACGCTTGAGTGATGACAGCTCCGAATGGCCACTTTAGCATGTGCAACAAGTCGCTTCGTACAACCACGTACTGTACCAGCACTCCACCACTTGCCATGTACTTCACACCAAATCAGTTATTTTTTATGAAAAATCGTTCGACTTCGACAATGACCGATGCCAGTAACGGAACGTAGAACGCGCAACGACTTACATTCTCTTGTGCAAAACCTGACGTTATAAACTCCAAATAAAGAAACTAACAAACTAAAAGTAAACAACGTTGTCTGTTTACAAAGTGTCTACTCATCAAGTTACCGAACACCTTGCCAATTTTAATTGTTGAAAGCTAGAAATTCGGAAGTAGGAATTGGTTATCTCACCTCGGTCTCGCCTTGGATGGCCTTCCAGGACCAGGGCTATGCGTCTGGGAGGTCTAGGGCTAATCAGAACTAGTCCATAAGTAAAGACGACATACATACGTCAAATTACGTGTTGCTTGATGATGATGGACTGCCTAGCAACCAGCTGTAGACGGCGTAGACGCCCATAGGCCTATATCACCATCATAATCAAGATATTTTACTCTCCAACACAACATAAAACACCGACTCGATCAAGTCTATTCTTGAAGGTGTTGACCGACAGATGTCACTTCAATGACCTCTTGCGGCAGTTTGTCCATGGAGCTGGAGAAGTCTCATTGTCGTACAACATCTAGATTTAAACATCTTCAGTGAATGTCCTCGTAAACCAGTGGTAGCATCTGCCAGCCGGAAAAATGTAGGCCTACTGGGATCGACAGTCGACACGCTCCTTTCCAGCTAAAATCTTGAATGTCGCGATGAGGTCTCCACTCTCCACATACTCTCCATCTCTCCAGCAAATACAAACCCAATCTCTTCAACCGCGTCTCGTTGGCAAGATTCTTGAAATTAAGCCTTGAACTATTTACTGTACCATTCTTGTTGCCCGTCTATGCATGTGTTCCAGACATGTTTTATCTTTTTTCAGATACGGTGACCACGCTTGTAAGTTATACAGTATTCTAAACATGGTCTGACATACGCTTTGTAAATTCAATATCTTTAAAATGTCTTCTTACCAATCTCAGAACTGTCTGTGTCTGTGCTTTCTTTGCTGCCTGCTCACATTGTTATGTTGCTTTCGTGATGCATAGTCCCAAGTCGTCCTCAACCATTGTGGCTTCCAACTGTGTCACCTTTTCACCCTCTGCCATTCTTTTCTGTACTTCGTTGCAAAATCATGCCCACTGAAAACTGAGCCAAGAATTAACGTGGAGAATAATGTTTTCTTGCAGAAAACACACAAACAAAAGTAGCCAGTCGTTAAAGACAAGCACAAAATAGAGCCAAGAACTTGACGTGTCAATAAGCGGGTAAAAGAATTAAGCATTTGAAATGCCTGACGCGGTTTGCCTACAAACTATACAACTTTTATGGCACCAGTATGATGATTAATGGCCGTTTACTGTTTACAGGTAAACATACTACATACCCAATGTGAAAAAATAAAAACAATTTCAAAGTCCTGTCAAAAACGAACCCCCCAAATGGCGGTTTTGGGAAAATGGGATCTACAGCTTGATTTTGCGACCTCAGAAAGGCACATCTTGCACAGAACCGCGTCTTTTTACGTATTTTCCGTCAAAATCTGTGTGGGCGTTTTGGCTTAAGTGATGCTAAGAATCTCACGAAAATCACTGAGTTAACATTTCGACGCGCGAAGTCACGTATGCGCAGAAACGAAACCCCTTCGACGACCTGTATAACATTTCTGGTAACTATCCCGGACTTGTATCACTTATGCAAATTTTGGTGATGATTGGTTAAGGAATTTGGGAGTGGCGGGGGTCGAATTTTGCCCTTCCCAAGTTCCCATTGACTTTGATCATCACCCTTACAACACTCTTGCACTACAGTGTGACTGTGTGATTATGCCAGACTAAATCGTGTCTAAACTGTAACAACCAAAAACCTAAAATGTAGTTTTCTAAACTGTAACTTTTTCGAGCTGTCTGAAATTCCTTGAAACAAATAACGTAACTTACAATTTAACTATTCCTGTTGCTGTTATTAACAACGAAAAACAATGATAAAACATTAACTTAAGTCAATAATGACAACACATTATTATAATAATAATGTCAACAATAACTAATAATAATATTAATAATAATAGTTATGCTAACAATAGTAGTAATGATAATAATAATAAAAACAACATAAATTACTATAACATCATTAGTTTATTACGTATTTCGATAATCAGTCAGGCATGTGCATAACTCCACTACCATGCATTACTCCTGTATATAAAGGTCACCTTGATTCAACATCTCACTTCAAACACAGAATAACCAATACATAATCTCAAACAAAACTGTTTATTTTCAATAATTATATACAGCTACAGAGATAAAGAGAAAGCACGAAGACAACGACACAACGCGTTTTATAGATGAACATCTCGATTTAACAACAAACACGTGCTGACTAGAAGAAGTTGTTGAAGTCTCTCTCAGTCTCTCTCAAGGTAAAAACTAGAACCACGTATATCAACAAAACGTGCACATACCAGAGCGTACAATGTAGAACGTTAAGAAATGGTCGAAATATTCAAATGCCAAAATAAAACTATTGGACCAGCCAATGAGTAAATATGTGCTCAAGGAAGTGAACATCGCGAGACAAAAAATCTCTCCCGTGTATGCAGCGATTCAGCAAACGTGCGAAAACTGGAAACTCGCCTTGCGACGACAGCTCACGACACTGCAGCCAGTACTGAATACATAGGGGAAGACGAGTGTCCCACCGCTATCGCTGCCCTAAAATTCCCCCACAACCAAACCTTCTGGATCAGAGAATGCGCCCGCAAATGCAGCTGACAGAAAGGTACAAATATGCAAGAAAAGTACAAATATGCAACGTTATCAAGATGCCTGAAGGGCGACGGCCTGAATGCCGAATAATGTCGAAGCACTGTTACACTGTGTAGAAGTGCCACAGAAAAAAACCTCGTTCCCAACTACATCTAAGTAGGGATCAAAACTCGTCCAACTTAGCCATTAGCTATTTTCCACAGACGTTACTTATTACATTCATGTCTTTGTGAACATATTCTTCAATGTGAAACCAAAGTTTAACGGTCACTATAACGATAACGAGAAACAATAATCATTTCTGGGAACAAATATATCACTGCATGGAAACAGTGCCTTCATATGTCCACTCCATGCTGAAACAGACCGCAGACGTATAGAATGTTAATACAAGAATGTAAGCATCCCTTCATATTTTATTCTGAAAGCAGCATTAAAATACATGTAGCAGGATGACCGCTGTCTAAGAAATGCAGAATTCCTTGACATTTTTGTGACTTTATGCAGCACTGCTACATGTATTGTGTTACTGACATCGTGCACTTAAGCCGTGTTTTTTATGCATGAGCAAACTCCGGTTGGTTACCCGTGACGTCATGCAACCAACCTGAAACCAAGCAGTCGATGAAAAAAGAACCAGACTGGTTAACCAAACGTTCATAGCTCGTTCAACCAATGTCAGACTCCGGTTAACAGATCACAGTTGTGGTTGCTTGACCCAGTTGCATAATTATCGCCCAAAAACAGTAACCAGGTTTACAGGTCAACCACAACCAGACTTTGGTTATACTCAAAAACAGGGCTGTAATTATTACTTCACCCGCGGGAGCGGTTGCAAATTTTGGGGGTTTTCTTCCCCACTGACAATGTACAGCATAGCATTTGGGACCATACAAAAAGGATGGACCGATCGAGATGCCGTTTGGGATGACGAGTGGGTGGATTAGGCCCAAGGAACAGTGTGTTACATGGGGCGGAGATGATCGCCTAAGGGGGAGGGGCAATTTTTGGGAAAAACGAGCCCAGCAAGCCTAACACTCTATATTGGACTGGTCCATGCAGCGGCGTGCACACGACGGGCAGATGCTTGATTGCAAGCATTGGACGAGTCTATTATCGGCCATGAAGGGGTGGGATTGCACATCCCAGGTGAAGTCTGATGTCTACGATTGCCTTGTTGATAGTAGGAACAGTATAGCATAAAGTGCACGATGTGGGTAACACAGCACAGAAAGGAGTACTGCAGAGTGCATAATCACGAAAATGTCAGTGTATGTGCATATTCCACAAAAATGTTCACGTTGACTGAATAAGCCGCAGAATCCTTAAACAGATGACATCAGTCTACTAAACACTGGTGAAGCCCCAAACGTGAAATTAGCAATAAACAGTTTTCCTGATCAAAGTTTTCCCTTGACTGCTGTCAAATTATTTGACATTTTTGGGTTTTTCAGACAAACGGTCACTTGAAGTAAGTAACCACTGTCCTAAGGTGCTGAGTCTACCTAAGGACTGCAGTAAACCGCATCCATGCAGCGTAGTTGAAGCACGTGGACCGAAGTGTCATCAGTTTAGCGTGTTGCGCAAATTTCAAACTACGATAACATCACGAGAAATAAATGTAAAAGCAAACTGCACACAGACATAGCACAAACCTCGGTGGAGGCAGGACAGTGTAGTGGGGAAAACCGCTATAGGAAATTCACGTATGCTGGTGTCAGCAGTTATCACATATTGTAATTTCCCTCAGCGGCTTTCCCCACTGCAATAAATACCCCATGATGCACACACATTGTGTTAATGGTCATTTAACAAATGAACCTGAGTTGACGGTTGTCCAGTTGATTTTCCTACTCCGATTGTCTCGAAACCGCGCATGGTCACGCCACAGACCTAAATTATTGGTATCATCTTTCACATTATTCACCGTGACTTACTGGGATGATCCCAGTGTCTAGTTCTATTGACCTCCATCAATGTACAATGTCTTATCCAACCATCATCATCTTTATGTTCTACATGACCAGTCCAAACCATCTCTATCTACCGTTCTTAATCACCACACACTGCAGTAGTGTCGGGCAGTAGTAAACCATTAATAATTAACTACCGCAGTTTCCCCTAACTATTTTTAGCAGTTAAAAGTAGTTACTTCTTTGTTACTACACAGTTACTTCCCCGCTGGTAGGGGTGTGAAGTGCTTCAATCAGCAATGCTCCATTTTCATTGGCCACATCTCAACTCCTAAACTGTTACTTATACATTCTGTCTTTCAGTGTTTACAACAATGCTTTCCCAGCTGGCATTATAGGCAAGTACCCATGAAACTTTTCCCATCGCACTTATGACCTTTGAATTCCAAAGCACATAAATCCTCTAATGGTACACATGTCACCTAAATGACAAACCTCGTCTACCTTCTCTGCCAAAATCCCATTACCAATATTAGGCTCATCAACTCATCATTGTCAGCCATAGCTGTAGCCATCCACAAAAAATGACTGGCTTGCCTTAGAAACATCCAATCACAGCACTACATTGCTAATGAGTCCAGTTCTGGCAGCTGGCACACATGACCACTCACTTCTTACACACACACACACACGACAAGACCGAGCTTGTCCATACAATCTGTTCCGCTACCTGCAAGACAATCAAACTCAACGTTTGCCGCGACTGTAGGTTCAGTGTCAACCCAAAATCACCTTGTTCCTTATCCAAAAATTTTGCAAAAAAATTAACTACCCATAACTATTCAAGCAATCATGTTGAAGGAAAGACCAACGAACAAACATGGGCAAAACATAACCTCAACCTCCTTGATACAGACTGTAACTGGACAAAACAGTCCACAGATCCACCGTGGCAGTTACTAAAAGACAACGACGGTGTCCGGCAATTCACAATCATGTTAACAGATGACCAGTGCATGCGCAGTTGCATTTTCTGACTAGTAAGTAGAACTATTTACAACAAAAATATTAGTAATAATAATAACAAACTACGACATCGTCATCATGTACGTATAAATATACAGCACGTAGTCAGTCACAGATAGAAATACTGTCGTCGTCGACGACCTTGGAAATGCCAGAAAAACCTAGAGCTAAGCAGTCCCACCGGGGGACCACCAGTCAGTACATCGAGATTAATCAGGCAGAAGAAGGCGGAAAGTCCATCCACAATGGAGCTGTGTATAACACAAAGAAAAGGCGCAGACGAAATCGTGTATACAAATTATATGTCTGCAGTGTACAGTGCAACAGTTGGCCATTGAGTCAAAGTGGAAAGCTATGTGCTACAACTAAAACAGCCGTAACACCTAATCAGGATATTATTAGCACACGGAGAATGCACCGCGGCGTAGTAAGTGCATCACACGGTCCTGCGGCACTAGTGCATGCGGCGGAGAAGTGCACGGTCAAGTTCACGGTGCATGACACGCTCGCCATACAGTGCAATCTGTTCAGTGGCAGCAATATGACCACCAAACTACGCAAGGAGTCTCAGAAAGGAGCGGCCAATTCCACACAAAATAGACACGCACAATCACACATGGGCAAACAAAAACAAATAGCCTAAGCGGGCCATTCGAATATCCCCACAGAACACATTACACAATGACTCAGAAAAATCGCAGCATAACAGTTCTGCCAATGAACAGAGAACAAAAATTGATGGTATTAACAGCTTATTACCTAACTCCAATGCCGACGGTTTGACAACAGGAAAGGTAGCTTTGTTAAAATCTGTGGGTGCAAAATAGCAAAAGGTGGCTTTTTTGAAAAACTAGCCCAACCTGGGGTAATTCTGGAAAAACTAGGACGGTTACAGAGAAAGCAGAAATAGTCGTAGTATATTATTTCAAGCATAAGCTGCTCCGCAATACTGAAGAGGTGGAAAGTAATTCGGAAAACATATTACATCGGTGTAAAACATAAGGATCACAATAAAAACACAGTGCCAGCAACTGCAAAATTCCAACAGACATAATCAGTGCCATCTATTGTTCCAGCATAAATAGTAACGTTTTGCACAATGTATCAGATTGCTATGATGTGTGTAATAATGCAGACATACAGAAAACGACAGAGACTCCTATACAGTGTGAGCATGAAAGACACTCTCTCCTATACCTCCAAACAAACATATTCCTGAATAATGTTTTGTTTTTAGCAATATCACAATCATCATCCAGTTCAAAGGCAAATAGTATGCAAATTCTTCGTTCTACTTTTTAAACTGTCGTCTTTTCTAACTGGCCAAATTGCATTTGTATTCAGGAAGGAAACTTATTATTTTCCAATTTAATTCTTGGCTTTGTTTTCAGTGTCTGTGTCACGCTTAAGGGAATCTTATGCTATTAATTTTGGTAAGGTGTCTGTCAGTCTCACTGGGTGGGGCTTGTGTTGTCAGCACATGCCGCAGCTGAGGGCTCCGTGGCAGATTGCAGTAGCCCTGAGCAGTAGCGAAGGAGAGGAGTGTGCAGTACGATGTGATAGTAGATGGAAGGGTCTTGAGTCAAAGGCCCTAGTTACATTATAACTTGAATTCCACTATATCTATGTCTCTACCTCATACTGTTTCAAAAGTATTATCATTTTTATATAAAAAATAATGGGGTCATCTAAGCCTGACTACATCCCTTTGGAGCACAAATTATCAAACCCGACTACCAAATTTGAAGTGCAATATCTTCGCCTTTTCAAAGACAGAATGGAGGCCCAAAAATTTTAAAAAGTGACACGACTCTGAACACATACCATCTATGCAGAGGTGATTTATCACAGGCTAGTACTTGTTATGTTCAACATATATACCACGTCTGAAGTCTCTAGCTTAACATGTACCTAAGAGAAGAAGATCAGTACAATTTCAAAAGGACTGCTTTTCGGTATTAGGGGTCACTCCAGATCACTGTAAATTGATACTAACAAACAGGTCAAATTTTACTTTCCACAGCGATTACATTCTTGTCTTGTAATGTTTTGGAGATACAGCAAAGACTGGTAAAAAATTGCAAAATTTACCTACCACTGTATTTCAGGCCCAGTTTAAATTTCACCAAGAACTTTAGCAGATGAAATTCAGTCTGCAGGCTATCATGTAGCACTGACTGCTGACATTCACTTCTGTCACTTTAACACAATATGGACAGACAAATGGAACTGCTACAACAGTATCGTGCGCTGCCTGTCGGCACTATGCTGACGTGCAACAGTGATAACTGATTCATGGACTGTCATATTTTAGACAACATTACTATCCTGTCCTTGGCCAGCCTGCACAGTAATAAACTAGATGCTAGTAAAAAGAGCAATGTAACACAGAAAGACACAAGTACCAGTTTCCAGAGAGAACAAATTCCACAACTTTCCAGCAGGAACAACAGGCACATACAAATGGCATAGAAGATTAAGTTTCAGTTATTAAGACTATATATGAATACTATATTTTGCAGTATGCTTCCACTCCTTACAATTAGAAAATACAAGACTATGGCTATGACTCTCAATCGATGACTAGTAATTTACTAACACTAAGTCCAAGTAATGATGGTCAAGTAATGCAAATGTCCGGGGTGAATAAGTTTTCATGACATTACCCGACTTTTATCAATTCCCTGATCTGTCGTTCCCTGACTTTTCTAAGTTTTCCCAACTAACGATCACCCTGAGTTCATTCACAAGCAAAATGAAAACGCTGGGTTCCAGCAACAAGAATGCATGCAAATGGAAAATGGTGCATTGCCATTCAGTAAACAGAAATATTCACAGGATTTGCCCTTGAGGCTCAGCCTGCCTTGTCACTATGTTTCTGAGGCACACCATGTGGGTAGGTGGCAGCCCATAAATGCTACAAAGCGTCCTGCACAGCATGTTGATTTTTCTGCATGAGTGCAACTTAACAGGCTGAAGAAATGCTATATAAAATAGTTACAATGTGCATCACAATGGGACTGTATACTGAGCATTATGAGCAACTTAACAGTACACTGAAACTGAGAGTTAATAGTACGCGCATAAATGTAAGGATAAATATTAAAAAAGACATATTTCACACAACTAAACGTTAGTTTCTCGGAACCGATCAAGTCGCTTATGACGCAAATTATGCACGATAATTCTCTAGACATTTTACCATCAATCGGACAAATTTCATAATTTTCCCAAGCAAAATAAGGATTGATCATAAAGCAAGCTTCATATCAAATATTTATAATGGCACGCTGTGGACAACGAAACAGAACAGATGAGTGGCTGCCGAACGAGACGGCAGATACGAAAGGAGATTCTGAGCCGAGATGTAAGAAGATGAACAGAAGTGTTGACGAATGCACAGATCCATTCAGACAGACTTCACTATGCACATAACACATTTAAACACAAATCACTCCCAATACCACCAACAACAATGCCATCAGTCGTGTAGTTGCAATTAGGTACAGATTTTGCATCTGGTTGTGCAATATGAACATAACCATCATAGTTAATCCAACCTAATGAACGTTTACAAACATGCAGCTGATCATTATAAAATTTTATGCAAGACATTTTTGTAAACTTCTGGATATTTGCTGTAACTTTGTTCCCACTATATTTCCCGACTCACTGTCCTTATTACTAACCACGTTAGTTACCATGTAGAGCGGTCGGTCCGCCCGCTGTGCATGCCTGTGTGCACATAATAACTTTTGAACCAAATGACCTTTGACCCAGATATTTGGCAAGCTGGTTCGAGTTCAAGGTCACAAGATGACAACTTCCATTATGGATGCAATCAAGTGACTGAAAAGTGAATGTGAAGTTAGAAAAACCACTAGGAGCAGTAGTAGTATGAGTATTCCAAAATATAATGGGATGCTTTTCTCATCCATGTCTCTCCCTCCCATCCCCTTCCTTGCCACTACTTTCTTTCCTCCTCTCCACACAGTGAATCAGCCTTCATGATATCACTATGGCCACAAGGCAGAACCCCAGATGAAACTGAATTTTATGCATTTAAACATACTAACAATACACCTGGCAAGCACGACTACTGCTTCATCTACATATATTACTGAACATCACGAAAGTTAGTGCAAAAAATCCAGGGGCTGTCCCTCCCACTCCAAAATCTGGTAGGGACACATCCCCATTTTCCAGAGTATTATGACCATGGTTGCACGTATGAGTGCTACAACCTGAGAATAGCCATCTGGCTTACACAGAAATATTTTGTTTACACTAGCTTACGAAGCAGCATAGAGTTGATTTATGTTTCTGACTGAGTTAAGGTTTAATGTCCAACTCGTCACAATAATAGATCATTTCGGAAAAGTTTTTCCCAGCTAATCAATTAGGCTGGTACAGAAGAAACTAAACCTAATACAACAAAACCTGATGTGCACCAGTAAACTTAAATATACTATATAAAAAACATGAAAAACTAAACCCATGTTGCCTTGTACCATGTCTCGCCTGGAAACAGTATGGGTCTATACTTACAACCCCGCGGGCCAGCATGGCCTGAGTTATGACATAATATCATTCCATCATACCAGCAATTCATCTCCATCATCACCATATAATGCAAGGCTAGCAAACACACCGGCCGGCCGGCGCGGAGATGACAGTTATAGAGGGCCGCTTTCGCCATCCGGCTGGCACTGCATACGAGTTGATGTCGACGACTGCGGCTCATTGGCTATCGCAGCTGCGCCACCGCTGTTCGGAAAGTACAAACTAGGCTCTGTGTTGCAGCGCTTGATCTTGTTCTTGGACTTTTTCAGCATCGTTGCCTACAACACAAACACATATATCATCATCATGCTAAACACTCACTTTTCATTCAACCGGCCTCTTTTCTCTTGCGATTGCGGGTTGGGCTGGACCGCTGAAAGGTTACCTTTGAAGATAATTGTTACAGGTTCTCCTGGTTTGTGATGTTATCTATCTGCCACTCTGTCAGCAGATTACTCGCAAAGTTCCAAACGCATTATTTCAAAATGATGGAAAGCGGTACACCACATTATACAGTATAGAACAAGCAATTAGATATTTGGGTGAGCTGGGTCTTGGTCTAGCTGTACTGCTCAAGTAACACCATAGCAAACAACCAACACACCTTCTAGGTATATGCAGAACAGTGACATGTGAAATGGAAATATCAAAGATCAAGCAACTTACATACTTGGCAAATCATTGCCAAAAGTAATTTGGCAAAAGGCCAAATTACCATCTTGTCACGTCTCGTGTTGGCAAATACATTCGTACACCGTATGCAATGGGCAAACATATTTGCCATGCACTCAAGTTCATATGTTACAATGGCACACGCTCCTCTTAAAAGTGCCCCTTCCTACGGCAGATCAGGATCCCCATGTAATATGTGGTTCCTTTGCCCCCCAAATGAAATCTCAATCGGTTCAGCTGTGTTTGCATCGCTCACTAACTGCCCAACACACAGACATACAAACAGACAGACACACAGACCACGCTACATGTGTCATCTGAAGCAACAGGCAACATGCCGCATCTATGCACTGCATGCAGACGATGCAGCATAATTAGAAAAGCTTTACAATATCTGCTAAACAAAGTGAGACAATAATGGTAAAAGACTATATATATATATATATATATA
>Ga0066187_1000572_pt1 | contig 12028 bp, 15 predicted proteins | sample WorMetexBAHAMAS1_FD_58706 | JGI IMG/M metagenome (GOLD analysis project Ga0066187, IMG submission 58706) | Marine gutless worms symbiont microbial communities from Max Planck institute for Marine Microbiology, Germany - Inanidrilus exumae... | ecosystem: Host-associated > Annelida > Digestive...
AAGCACCTCAAAGGATGCACCTCCTACCAAATTCCCAGCAAGTTTAGGACTTCACCGTCGAAAACGCCCTGCCAGATTCGCATGCGGCGCCTCGAGCAGAACGGTTACATCCAAGGATACGCGGCCATCGTCGACCCGGTGAAACTCGGTGCCGGCCACATCGCCTTCGTGCAGGTGACGCTGAACGACACCACGTCGCGTGCCCTCGAGGCGTTCAATGCGGCCGTCGGCGCCATTCCGGAAGTCGAACAATGCCACATGATCGCCGGCGGCTTCGATTACCTGCTCAAAGTTCGCAGCAAGGACATATCGACCTATCGCCACGTCCTGGGCGAGCGGATTTCATCGTTGCCGCATGTCTCGCATACCTCGACCTTCGTCGTCATGGAAGCGGTCAAGGAGGCCACGGCCCCCCTGCCGGCGGAGATCGCAAGCCGACCCGATTGACGACAAAAAGACCGCTGCGTGCTATAATACCGCTACGCACTCTCCTTACGGTACGGTTGTTCTGAGAGGAGAAGCACTCCATGGTCGTCAAGGTTGTCAGCAACCTCGCCGAAGAGGCGAAAGTCCGATTCGGCTGGCTGATCCTGTTCGTCGCCGCCATTTGCCTGGTCGGCTCGGTCTCGTTTTTCTTCTCGGAGGACCTGGTGATCGCCGGTATCGACATGGCCGGCGACGAGGATACCTTCGGTTGGTACTTCATGGCGCTGTCCTTCGTCTTTGCTTTCTCCGGGTTGTTCCTCGCCTTGTCGCTCGGCGGCGACGACTGAGGCCGGTTCCCGTTTCCGCCGCGTTTCCTTTCGAGGCATTTGCCCGCACCCATCCGCATGAGCGGCGGAATCGGAAATTTCACGGCGCCGGTTTACGGAACACTTTATAATTCCTAAATATGTCGAAACGTAACCGTGCCGGCCGCGGTGCCCCGCTCCCGAGCCGGCCCACGACATGGGGAAGACAATGGGATATTCAGACGTCGAACAAACGGACACCGGTTTTCTCGTCAATATCGAGGACTGGTCGGAGGAGGTAGCCCGGGAGATCGCCGCAGATGACGGTCTCACGGAGTTGACGGACAAGCACTGGGACTTGATCAATTACCTGCGCGACGAATACGTCAACAACGGCGGCAACCAGCCCAGCGAACGGCACATGGTCAAGGCCATGTCGGCGGCCTGGGGCGAAAAGATCAGCGCCGGCGACCTTTACGACCTGTTCCCCAAACAGCCTTCCAAACAGGCGACCAAGATCGCCGGGCTTCCGGAAACCAAAAGGAAAGGCGGCTACTGAGTCGCGGCGCCCGGCCGGGGATTAGCGGCGCGCCAATCCCATGGCCAGTCGAAGGTGCCGCGCCACAAGCCCTCCCTGCGGGACTTGGCGAAGGTCTGTGCCCGGAGATAAGGGTTGTCGGCGATCGGCTGGGCGAACGCCCGGCCGTCGACGACCATCTGTTCGTTGACGTTGAGCCATCCGAGAAAACAGTTGGCGGCCAGACGCCCGGCGGTGGCGCCGCCGACGGGTTTGCAGGTCAGTTTTCTCGTGCCGACCACTCCGATCAGGGCTTTTCGCGACAGGGCGCCACAATCGAACGGCTTTTTCCTTCTGGAATGGCAGGTTTGACCGAGTTCGGGTGCGTCGATGCCATGGAGGTCGATTTCCGACGAACCGATAACCAGGGTATCGCCGTCGACGATTTTGGCGGTGCCGGATATGGGCTCGCCCGCGACGACTCCGATCGGACACAGAATAAGACCGGCGACCAACGATAGCGCCAGGAGCGGCACGCGGACCCCGAGGAGCAGCCTCGATCTGGTGTCAGAAGGGAATACCTGGTTTTCGCTCATTGGCCCCGCCCTCCATTGGTGCGACCCGTTCGGCCGGTCTTGTGATCCGGCCCGCCAGCCAAACCGCCCCGTCATCTATATGCCTTTTGAAAGCGCCCTTGTCGATGCGGTGGGGCGCCTCGTAACCGAAGTTTCACCGGCGGGTTGATTTTCGCTCGCCGCGTTGCCTCCCCAGTTCGGGGGCGTTACAGTCACCGCCACCTATTCAGCGAAAGGTTTTCGATCATGTTACGGCTTCGGTTTCTCGCGCTTGCCATCCTGACCGCCGCGGTCCCGTTCGTCTCCCCGCCGGCGACGGCCCAGGAGAAAGACGTTTATCAACTCATGAAAGCGACAGAGAGCACGGTTTGGCGTCTCAATAAAGTCACGGGCGAAATCGCCGTCTGTACGCTCAAAGGGGCCAATCTCGTCTGCACGACGACCGCCGAAGCCCTATCGCCCAAGCAAGCGGAAGAGAAACGGAAGATGGAGGAAGCGGCGCGCAAGGCCGCCAAGAAGGAACAGCGCCAACGGGAACTGGCCATGCTCGACCGAATCATCCAATTCGTCCGCGACTTGATCGGAATGGCCGCCGAGGGCGAACAATAACCGCTCCTTGCCGCTCGTCGGCCGCTTGCTGGCCATAAAGCGGCGTCGCCATTGATTATTTCGAAAAGCCCCTTTATGTGTGTGGCGTTCTGAACGGGGGGCTTCGACGCGTGGCTGACATTCTTCCGCAGCAATTGCTTTTGCTCGAACTCTTGGTCATGTCCGGCGACATCGCGGTGGCCCATGACACCAAGACGACGATCCTCGGCCGGACCCTCGAGGAATGCGAGTCCAAGGGCTGGACGGTCAGCAAGATCTTCGGCCAGGGTTTCAACAAGGTGAGTATCACGGAGCGCGGCCGTACCATGGTCTCCCGCGCCAAGGAAGCATCCGCCTGACCGGAGGCGGTGCCGACATCGAACCGTTTCCAACGGTTGACGGCGTAACTCCTCCTAACTAGACTGCGCTCATATTCGATTTATCGAATATGATTTGCAACGCAGCCGTTTCAGGGATGGCGGCGTTCGAATAAGGAGGCTTCAATGCAAGTGATCGACCTGCTCGATCGAACCGGCCGCTCGCCCGTAACCGCCCGGCCGGAAGATACGCTGCAAACGGCTGCGACCCTGCTCGCCAACAACAACATCGGCGCCATGCCCGTGCGCGACGGCGAAGGCCGCCTGGTCGGCGTTCTGTCGGAACGGGACATCGCACACTGTTTCGCGGACCTGGGAAACAAGGTTACGGATCTTCGTGTCCAGGACATGATGTCGCGCGACGTGGTGACCTGCTCGCCGACCGACGACGTCAACGACGCCATGCGAGTCATGAGCCAGCGCCGCATTCGCCACCTGCCGGTCGTCGAGAACGGCGGTCTCAGCGGCATGATCAGTTCGCGCGACGTCATGGAAGCGATGCTCGAGCAGACGGTCCTCGAGCGCGACGTGCTCCGGGATTACGCCATCGCCGCACGCTGAGCGTCGGCGGGCCGGCGAAATCTGTCCAGCCAGATGATTGGTCGTCTTTGAGGACGGGCCGCTGGCCGGACAGCACTCATTTTTTGGTGCAGGCCTCGCGTTCGAAATCCTTGAGATAAACGGCCCGCAGGCGCCGGTCTTCGCCTTCCTGTTTTAATTGGGCAAGGGCCGCGCGGAATTTGTCTGCCAGGTCGGGTGCGGTGCCGCGGCTGAAGACCATCCATAACGGTTTGGAGAGCTCGTCGACACGAAGCACCGGTTCGATTTCGTCTCCGTCGAAACCGATGCGACAGGTGTTGGCGCGTGCCACGAACGAAGTCAGCGGCATCATCGCGAAGCGATGGTTGAAGAGCATTTTGATGCCGTGGCTGTAGTGGGAATAGGTGACGAAATCGTAGCCGTGCTGGAGCCCCTGGGAGCGCAGCATTTCCTCGGTATTGCTGCCGGTTTGAACGCCGACCCGGTATCCGCTGCCGCGCATATCCTCGATTGATTCGGGATCCTTTATCTGCCGGTCCCTCAATCCGAAAAAATACACCTCATAGGGAGACACCTCCCCGACCCATAAAAACTTGTCTTCGCGCTTTTTCGTCCGCGACAGCGAAAACATCAGAACATTCGGCGATTCGGTCGCGATCTTCATGGCCCGGCGCCAGGGCACGATCTCGATGCCGGTTGTGGTCAGGAGCGTTTCGCCGGCCACTCGATCGATGACCAATTTCGCCAAATCGGTCACGTATCCTCGTGCCTCACCGTCCTTGGCGAACTGCAGGGGAACGAACTGCGGAGCGACTATGCGGACCCGCTGGCCGTGCTCGGCGGCAAATGGCGCGAAAGCCATTGGCGCAATCAAGGTAAAGAAACTCGCCAATAAAAGTCGATGAAGGTATTTACTGGACAACACCGCCGACCTCCTGGCCCCACACACGTACATCTCAACCGAACCCGGTATCACCGTGATATTTTCATGGGTCGGCACGCGTTCAAATCTTTTTCGACCGTAAGCTTCTTCTGTCTGTCACTTGTTCGCCCGTGCTGCTGGGCATAACCTGTGTCTCGGGCAAATCGGCGGACCGTTATGAGCACGAATATCGACCTCAGCGGACTACGGGTTCTCGTCGTCGATGACGAAGAATTCTACAGGGGCCTTGTTGTCCGCCTGCTCAAGTCGCTGAGCATCGACAACATCATCGAGGCGGCGGACGGCGCCGCCGGATTGCAGGCCCTCGAAGGGCGGCCCGATCTCGTCGTGCTCGACGTGATGATGGAGCCGATGAACGGGCTCAAGTTCCTGAAAGCGGTCCGCATGGGCATGAGCAACGCGCCGCGCGACCTGCCCATCGTCATCCTCACCGGATCATCCGATGAGGCGGTCATGGGTGCATCCCTGGCTCTCGACTGTGACGCCTTCGTGCAGAAAACCGATGGGCGTGACGCGATCGAGGACCGGATCGTCCGCGTGACGACGACGACCCGCGAGGTCAAGGACACGATTGCCTACCAGACCGTGCGGCTCCCCGATGTCGCTGTGCCGCAATCGACCGGCTCCGCGGCGAATGCTGCGGATAGCGGGACTGCCGAAAGCCGCGACGTCCCCATCTACGAGGTCGAACCCGGCGCCCAGCTCGACCGGGACCTGCTGACGCCCGAAGGGCATTTGCTAATGGCCGCCGGCACCCGACTCGCCCGGCGCGACATCGACCGCCTTTGCGACATTTCGGAAATCGTCGATCTCCCCAACCTCCGGATCAGGGGCACCTGACCCGAATAGCGCGAACCGCCGTTGATACCCGTTCACAGGGTAATGCTACAATTTTGCGGCAATTCCCCATTAATTTTAGTAGAATTCATGGGTCTGAAAACCAGTCACCCAGGAGGACGGGATTATGGGGACGCGGGATAAGAGATCGCGCTTGAAGAAGGAACGCGAGGCCATCAAGAAAGCCGTGGTCCACGAGCACCACGCCGAGCAGAAAAAGCGCCGGAAGATCAATAACGAGCTCTATGAAAAGGAACTGGCGGCCTTGCAGGTGGAGTTGGTGAAACTCCAGGAGTGGGTGAAATACAAGGGCCTCAAGGTCGTCGTCATCTTCGAGGGCCGCGATGCCGCCGGCAAGGGCGGTGTCATCAAACGTATCATCGAGCGCCTCAACCCGCGTGTCTGCCGCGTCGAGGCCTTAGGCACCCCGACCGAACGCGAAAAGACCCAGTGGTACTTCCAGCGTTATGCGGCGCGCCTTCCGGCCGCCGGCGAGATCGTGCTCTTTGACCGCAGCTGGTACAACCGGGCCGGCGTCGAACGGGTCATGCATTTCTGCACCGAGGAAGAACACACGGAATTCCTGCGCTCCTGTCCCGAGTTCGAACGGATGATCGTGCGCTCCGGCATCATCCTCATCAAATACTGGTTCTCGGTCAGTGACGAGGAACAGGAGAGGCGTTTCCAGGCCCGTGTCGGCAACCCGCTGAAACGCTGGAAACTGAGCCCCATGGACATCGAATCCCGGCAACGCTGGGAAGCCTATTCCCGGGCCAAGGACGAGATGTTCGCTTTCACCGACATCAAACAGGCGCCCTGGTACGTGGTCGATGCCGACAACAAGAAACTGGCGCGGCTCAACTGCATCCACCATCTGCTCGAGATGATCCCCTACGAGGACCTGACGCCGGACACCATCGAGCTCCCGGAACGGACGGAAGCGAAAGGCTATATCCGCCCGCCCTTCACTGATCAGACGTTCGTTCCGGACACCTCCGGGACGGTGCGTTCGATCGTCAGGGCGCCCAAGGAAAAGAAGAACGGCGGTAAAAAGGACAACAACAAGAACGCTGGCAAGAAAAACGGTGAGACGAAGGCAGAATTGAAAAAGGCCGCCGAATAAGGCCCACCGTTTCCACCGGTCTCGCCGGGCCGCCACGGCCGCTCCTTCACGGCACACAAAAAGCCAGGAGGGACCGGCCCCTTGCGGGGCCGGCGAGTTTCACAGGGAGGAAGAGATCAGACCGACGCGGTGCGAGTTGGGAGAGAGAGGGAGGGGTCTACCGCTTCGATCGTCTCCATAACACCAGGAATCCGCCGGATTCTCAGTGACCACCGTCACATATCGACAAAAATCGCCAAACGGTACAGCGAAAGCGGCTTCGAACTGGACCCTCCCTGTCCAGCGGTTAACATTGGCGGCCGGTGAACAGAGCTTCGCGCGAAAGGCCATCGATGATGGGATTGGACAGGACCGGGGGGGCGTGGAAGAACCGGCGCCGGCTGGCCGCGCTGATCGGCGCAGCACTCATTTTGTCCGCTTTCGAGACGCGGGCGGCGGATCGCCACGCCGGCTACTATTATCCGGCACCGGAAAAGGTCGAGACCTATCAGGCCCGGACCCGCACCTTGCCGGGAATGACCGTCAAGAAGCGGGTCGCCTTCGTGACGGCGATGTCGCAGCAAATTCTTGAGCGCCCCTATGCGCCCCACGTCTCCCTGTTCGCAAAGGGCGAAAACAAGGAAAAGTTGATCATCGTTTCAAATACGCCGGGCCGCCTCGACACGATCTACCGGGTCCGCGCCTACCTCGCCACCCTGACATCGAGCGCCCGACTGACGCCGATATTCAGGGAGTTGGGAATGGAAGAGACGCTGACGTTCTTCGACCTCTTGAAGATGCTCGGTTTCGAACGGATCACCATATCGGACGGTGCCGCCTTTACCCACCAGGTGCGGTTCGAGTGACGATAGATATGCGTTCCATCGATACGAGCCTTGCCGGCTTTTCAGGCCAATGACCTGCGTCAATGCGGGGCCAATAAAGGGGCTCCATAATTGGCCTATCCTAGATTAGGAAGGAGGTTAAGAAACTGACACCCCCGACCAAACCGACAGGCAGTTCGCTTGGCTAGGTAGAGGCTCAACATATATCGTTGGGCGGTGCGAGAAGCACCCACAGAGGGAAGCCCCGCCGTTGTTGCGGGGCTTTCGGTTTTCGGGAAACTTGAGATCGCGGCTGGACCGGCGGGCTCGCCAGGCGCCGCTTAGCGCAAGCTCGACAGGTTGGCGATCAATGCGTCGTTTTCCTCGCGGATCGCCGTCGCGATCTTGTGGGCTGTATCCTGATCGGCCTCGCAACATTTTACGGCGGCGTCGACGGCACGATGTTTTCCTTCGAGCATGGCCTTGATCACCGCCGTCTCGACGATGTCCTCGACCTTGGCAATTTGTTCGTCCGTTAACGGCGAAACAAGAATTTCGTTGATTGCCGACGTCGCATTCTCGGCAATTATCCGCAGCCTATGCATCGAACGTAACCTCCCTAGTGGTGACCCCCCTCGCCGGCGGAACAACCGCCGCCAAGGCGTAAAGTTACCATCACACAGTTTGGTCAAAAACCCAAATTCGCAAGCCGGTCGGCCGCGGCGCGATCACTCGCCTTCGGTCTCGATGTTGATCGTCCGTCCGCAGTGTTTGCAATGAACGGCGTCCGGGTCGTGGCGCTTGAGGCCGCAGTCGGGGCAGTCGTATCGCACCTTGGCCGGGCGGAAGATGGTCTGCAGAAGCCGCAGGAACAGCGCCACGCCGAACACCATGATGATGACGGCGAGCAACCGTCCGCCGCTGCCTTTCAGCGTCACGTCGCCGAAGCCCGTCGTCGTCAGGGTCGTCACCGTGAAATAAAGCGCGTCCACGTAGGTCCGGATGTCCGGATTGACGTTGACCTGGAAGACATAGACCAGGGCCGTGATCACGAAGACGAAGACGACGAGATTGATGATGCTCTGGATGATCTCTTCGTTGCGCTTGAAGAAATCGAAGCGGCCCCGGAGGTCGCGAAGCACGTGATAGGAGCGGATCAACCTGAGCGCCCTGAGGACCCTGAGGAACGCCAGGTTCTCGACGAAGGCGGCGGCGAAGAGCGTCAGGATGACGACCCCGTCGGCCAGCGTCACCAGGTTCAGGAAATAGCGCGACTTATTGGTCGCCACCACGAACCGGGCCCAGAAATCGAACAGCAGCACAACCCCGATCCCGGCATCGAGGAGCAGGATCCACCGCGCATCGGGCAGCATCGACGAGACGATGAAAAAACAGATCGTCACGATGTCGAAGGTCATGAGCGCATAGCGAAAGCGCTCCGAGGCGGGATCATGGCCAAGGTAGAGATGGCGCAGGGTGGCCTTCAAGTTCATGCCGTTGGGCTCCCGTCGACCTTTCCGCCTTTCTAGCCCAGGGACAACACATTCCGCTTGATTTAAGTCAACGAGAGAAAACCGCCGACGTGTAGAATGCCTGGCATCGCAACGAAACCTCCTCGCGGATTTCGGATCGAGCTTCAGCGCATGACAACCAGTGTAGGTTGAAGGCCGTGCAACAAAGTCGAAAGAACAAGATCATCGAGACCTCGGTACTGTTTCAAGGGCTCTCGAATTCCGGTCTTGGCGGCATCCTCGAGCGTTGCCGGGAAACCGAATTCTCGTCGAACGAATACCTGTTCAAGGCCGGACAGCCGGTCTCCCGGGTCTATCTCGTCCTCGACGGCGTGATCCAGCTCTACCGCGGAGCCGACAACGGCAAACACGCGGTTCTCGGCATTCGCGAACGCGGCGATGTCCTCGGCGTCACCTCGGCCCTGTCGGACAGCGCCCACTACTCGACAGCCAAGTCCGTCGGCCGTTCCAAGGTGCTGGCCATCCCGCTCGAAGTGTTCGGCGAACTGGTCGGCCTCGACCCGGCCCTGCCGCAGCGCCTGTTGCGCCACGTGGCCGGCAACCTGCACGACATCTCCGAGCACATGGAGCGGCTGCAACTGCTGCAAACCACGGAGCGCCTCGCCAACTACCTGTGGAAGATCGCGCCCGACAAGGGCGGCACCACCGAGATCGTGCTGCCCTGCGAGAAGGGCCTGATCGCCACCTACCTCGGCATGGAACGCGAGAGTTTCTCACGGGCCCTGAAGAAACTGCGCACGCTCGGCGTCAACACCAAGGGCCGGCGCATCCAGATCGAGGACCCGGACGCCCTCAAACGTTTCTCGGCCAACGCCGCCTGAATCGACCCGTTCCCTTAACTCGACGGCGCGCGCAACAGGCCGCAGCGGTCGATGGCGTCGATATGGCGGTTCAGGAAACCGACGATGTGCTCCTGCTGAACCGCCCGCAGGTCGTCGCGCTCGAACAATTTGATCCAGCCCGGCAACACCCGCTCGCCGATCGGGTACTCGATTTCGTTCTCGATGTGGTGGCGTTGGCCCTGCGAGGTGGCGTGCAGCACCTTGGCCAATGGCGGGTCTCCGGTGACGGCGACGTCGGCGAGCGCCTCGCCGTGGACGTTCCACAGGGTCGCGTCGAGGAGGTGGAGGCGGTCCGCTTCGCCATGGACCAAGGCGTTGAAGGTATTCTGTTCGAACAGCAACCATTCCGATTGCGCCAGCACCCGATCCCGCCAGCGCCCGATGAGCGTCCCCGGCCTGACGACCAGGAAACCGGTGTTCAGGTAGGGTCCGGACCGGTCGCTGTCGAGATCGTCGATCAGTGCCTCGAAGGGCGCCAGGTCAATCCCGAGACCGGTGAAGTCGTCGATGAACCCCTGCACCGTCCGCTCGGGCACGTCGGCGCAGGCGGCCACGGCCTGCCCGGCCGCCGCCATGTCCTCGACGACGGCCGCGACCGCCGCCTCGATGGGCTGCAGGAGAACCATGTCGGCGTCGAGCCAGACCGCCGCGTCCCAAACCGTATCCGTTAGAAAGTCGAAAAACCCCGCCTTGCGCGACCATGGATGGCCATGCGGGCGGAGCGCTTCCGGAACGGGGAGCAGGTGTCCGGCACCCTCCCAGAAGGCCCGTTCCGCCACCGTCATCCCGAAATCACAAACGCTCAAATGCCGCCCCGGCATGTGGCGCGCGAAGGAATCGACCAGCATGCCGGTGTTGAGGAAGCGGTTGGCGTCCGTCCCCGTCACGTATCGGATGTCCATCGTTACCCCTAGCACAAACGTCACCGACCGTGTTGGCAGCAAACGGCATTTGGTTCAAGATCATCAACGGGAAACAAGCAAAAGAACACCAACGGGGACCTTCATGGATATCGGAAACCTCATCGCGCGCCACGCCCGCTACCGGCCCGACCACACGGCCTTCGTCATCGCAGACAAACGCTTCTCCTTCACCGAGCTCAACGCCGCCGTCAACCGGCTCGCCAACGCGCTCTTGGGCCTCGGCATCGAGAAGGGCGACAAGGTCGCCACCGTGCTCAACAACTCGGCCGAACTGGTTTTTGCCTATTGGGCGGCGGCCAAGACCGGCATCGTCATCGTGCCGGCCAGCACCATGCTGCAGGAGGGGGGCCTGGCGACCCTGCTCAATGATTCCGATTCGGTCGCCGTCATCGCCGACCCGGCCTTCACCCAGGTCCTGCAGAACATCCGCCGGGACCTCCCCAAGATCACGGATGGCCGCCTGATCATCACTGGCGGCGGCGAGCGGCCCAGCGGATTTGCGTCTTTCGACGACCTCTTCCAGGCGGCGAGTGCCGGCGAGCCCCCCGACGCGCGGCTCACCGACGACGACGTCTACAACATCATGTATTCGAGCGGCACCACCGGCGCGCCCAAGGGCATCGTCCATACCCATTACGTGCGCGCCAACTACTGCACCATCTTCGCGTCTTCCTGGCGCATGACGCCGGAAAGCGTCGTCCTGCACGCCGGCTCCATCGTCTTCAACGGCGCCATGCTCGATTTCATGCCGTGGATGTTCATGGGCTGCACCTACATCCTGCATCAGGCCTTCGACGCCGCCGCGGTTATCGAGGAAATCGCGCGCTCCAAGGTCAGCCACATCATCATGGTGCCGTCGCAGATCATCGCCATCCTCAACCACCCGGATTTCGCGCCGGAGAAGCTCAAGAGCCTGGAGATGATCCAGAACGTCGGTGCGCCGCTGCTGCTCGAGCACAAGCACAAACTCAACGACCTGCTGCCCGGCCGCTTCTACGAGCTCTATGGCCTGACGGAAGGTTTCATGACCGTGCTCGACAAGCACGACGCCATCCGCAAGGCCGGCTCCGTCGGCGTGCCGCCGGCCTTCTACGAGATGAAGATCCTCGACGACGACGGCACCGAATGTGCGCCCGGCGAGGTCGGCGAGATCTGCGGGCGCGGGCCCATGCTGATGCCCGGCTACTACAAGCGCCCGGACCTCACCGAAAAGGCCATCGTCGACGGTTGGCTGCATTCCGGCGACGCCGGTTACGTCGACGAAGAGGGGTTCCTGTTCCTGGTCGACCGCATCAAGGACATGATCATCTCCGGCGGCGTCAATGTGTATCCCAAGGACATCGAGGAGATCGTCATCCAGCATCCGGACGTCACCGAGGTCGCCGTCTTCGGGGCGCCCGACGACAAATGGGGCGAGATCCCCATCGCCGCCGTCACCGCCGCCGAGGGAAAGGCCATCGACGCCGAAACCCTCATGGCCTGGACCAACGACCGGGTCGGCGCCAAGTTCCAGCGCCTCCGCGACGTCGTCGTCCTCGACGCCTTCCCGCGCAACGTCGCCGGCAAGACCCTGAAGCGGGAGATCCGGGACGATTACATGGCGTCCAAGGGGTGAGGGTCGGGCCGAATTGCCCGGTCCCGGCTAGAGCAGATTCGATTTAATCGAGGTCATATCCTGCTGCGGCAAAGTAGTTGAT
>Ga0066187_1000573_pt1 | contig 12015 bp, 6 predicted proteins | sample WorMetexBAHAMAS1_FD_58706 | JGI IMG/M metagenome (GOLD analysis project Ga0066187, IMG submission 58706) | Marine gutless worms symbiont microbial communities from Max Planck institute for Marine Microbiology, Germany - Inanidrilus exumae... | ecosystem: Host-associated > Annelida > Digestive...
TCAAGGTGGGGAAATTTACTTCGCCCATAATCAGGGAGTTTTACGTCGCCGGTAACAGCACGGTTTGCCGGACTGGCGCACGCGTTGGATATTCCGCGATTCCGCGGGCCGGGTGACCGAGGTTCCCGTCGCCGGCGATATCATCATCTCCAGCGTCCTCGGCCTTCGCAAGGCCGCGCTCCAGGGACTCGGGCCGGTACTGCTGGCCGATTGGCTGATCCGTGATCATCTGGGGGACGGCCGCCTCGTCGATCTGTTCCCCGATCACGCGGTGACGGCCACGACCTTCGATACCGGCGCCTGGGCGCTTTATCCGAGCCGCGCCTTTCTCGCCCACAAGGTGCGAGTGGCCATCGACTTTCTGCATCAGCATCTCGGCAGGGGTGACCGGGGAAGCGGACACTGGCGCTAGATCAATGCCCGGCCCCTGTAAATCAGCTAATCTCAACCTCAGGGCGGATAACTGTGGAGCGCGTTACGCCGTTGAATTGGCAACCGCGCTGGGCATGAAGAGGGGCATCTGGTATTCAAATTGACTGGGCGTTGGGCTGGTTCCCGGTCGATCCACGGGGTTTCGGAAGACCAAAAAGGAGAACTCGCCGGGTTTTCCTCATGGTGGGTTGATCGCAGTTAGAAGGATCATGCGGGGAACAGGATGCTGAAGGGTGCAATCAGGGCGTTCCTAGTGGTGCTGGTGATCGCCAGCGCAGGCGCCTTCGCCGGCGCTTCCGCCCCTGCGGCCGAACCCGGCAAACGGCTGCGCATCGCCATCGCCGACAATTACCCACCTTTCTCCATCTTGGCGCCGGACGGTGAACCGTTCGGCCTCTATGTGGATATGTGGCGGTTGTGGAGCGAGGTCACGGGTATTTCGGTCGAGTTCCGCGTCAGCACCTGGGCGGAAACACTCGAGGCCGTGCGCAACGGCGAGGCCGATGTCCACTCCGGCCTCAACATGAACCCGCAGCGCGAAGGCTACTTGGACTTCTCCGAACCCATTCATGAATCGCGCAGCGCGCTCTATTTCCATGGCGACGACCTGTTGTCGTCGATCGATGACCTCAAGGACCGAAAGATCGGCGTCGTCAAGGGGACCCACCACGAACAGGTACTGGCCGAACGGTACCCGGATATCGAAGGCGTGCCGTTCGACGATACGAACGCCATGGTGTCGGCGCTCCTGCGCGGCAACCTGAAAGCCGTTTTCTCGGAAACCGTTTCCGTGCAGGCGGCGCTCTCCCGCCTCGGTCTCGACGGCGCTTTGCGGCGCGGCCGCGAAACCCTGATGTCGAGCCTCGTCTACGGCGCCGTCGCCAAAGGCAACAGCGAGCTACTCGCCTCCATTGATGACGGTTTCCGGAAGATTCCTCGCGAACGTTTTCAGGGCGTCGAGGAAAGGTGGCTCCGCCATTCTCTCGACCACTATTACGGCGACGCGCGCGGAAGAATCCGGTTGACGGCCGTCGAGAAGACTTGGCTGCAAAATAACCCGGTGGTCCGCCTCGCCGTGTCGACCTTCATCAATCCGGTCGACATCGTCGATACCCGCGGCAACTACAGCGGCCTCAATGCCGATTTGATGGCCATACTGAGCCAGCGGATCGGCGTCGCCGTTACGCCTGAGTTTTTCAGTTCCTGGTCCGAGGTCGTCGAGAGCACCCTCGCTGGCAAAGTCGACGGTGCGTTGAGTTTCTCGAAGACGGCGGAACGCCAAAAGCACGTCCTCTATACCAAACCCTACGCCTACGATCCGGTCGTCATTGTCACACGCGACGAGACACGGGCCATCACATCGCGCAGCCATTTACGCGGAAAGACCGTATCGGCTGTTACCGGGTTGGCCTGGATCGACGATATCAAGGCAGACGTCGGCGATGGCGAATTGGTCTTGTACGAGGATGAAGGCGAGGCGTTGAAGGCGCTGGCCGCGGGGCGGGTTGATGCCCATATCTCGGCGCTGATCCTGTTCGGCAATGCGCAGAAAAAAATCCTTCGTTCCCGGCCTCAAGATCGCCGGCAGCCGAAACACGGAAGGCGGCTCTCTCCGGATTGCCGTGCACAACACGAAGACAACCCTGTTTGGCATTGTCGACAAGGCGCTCAACTCCCTGACTCACGACGAATTGTCAGCGCTTCGGGACAAGTGGCTGGCACCACGGCAGGCCGATCCCGAGGCGGTCTTGCTGACCTCCGAGGAAAGCCTGTGGCTAAAGGATCACCCGGTCATCGACATCGCCATGATGGATGCCTGGCCGCCGATCAGTTACGTCGACGAGTTGGAGCACCCGAAAGGTGTCAGCCCTGCACTCCTGGAGGCGTTGAACAAGAAACTCGGCGGTGTCTTGCGGCTCAAACCCGGGCCGTGGAAAGACAATTTGGCAGCCGTAAGGTCGGGCGAACTACCGGCGCTCTTCGATATCACACCGTTGCCCAGGCGCGAGAAGGACTTCAAATTCACCTCGCCCTACTTGTCCATTCCCCATGTTTATGTGGCCCGCGACGACGCGCCTTACGTCGGACGCGAGAAGGATCTGGCCGGCCGCACCCTGGCGCTCGAGCAGGGGTTCGGCAACGTCGAGTGGTTTCGCAAGAACCACCCGTCGATCGCGGTCCGCGAATACTTGAACACCAGCGAAGCGCTCGGCGCCGTATCGCGCGGCGAAGCGGACGCCTACGCCGGGAACCGGGCGGTGGCGCTCCACATCATGGAGCGCGAATTGATCGGCAACCTGAAGGTCCACGGCCGCGTCAGCAAGCAGCCGGTCGTCCTCGCCATCGGCGTGCGCAAGGACTGGCCCATCCTGCGCGATATCCTGCAGAAAGCCTTGAGGGCACTCACCGAAGCGGAGAAGACCGCTGTTTTGCGGAGCGTCACGTCGGCGAGGCGTGAAGTGCCGGAAGGCACGGTCGAATTTAGTGAGAGGGAACGGGCCTGGATCGTTGATCATCCTCGGCTTCGTGTCGCGGCGACGCCGGATTGGCCGCCCTTCGAGTTCCGGGACGAAAAGGGCGACTACAAGGGCGTCACCGCCGACATCATCCGTCTCGCCGCCCGGCGGGCCGGATTTGACCTCGACATCGTGTACGACAAATGGGACCGGCACCTGTCCAACCTGGCGGCCGGCGCCATCGACGTGGCGCCCGGGCTCTACGACACGGAGGACCGGCGTAAGTTTCTCGGCTTTACCAGACCCTTCGTCGAACTCAACAACGCCATTTACGCTGCCGTCGGAACGGACGACATCCACGGCATCGACGACCTCGACGGGCGCCGGGTCGCCGTCGAGCGCGGCTACGCCATGAACGAGTTGCTGGCCAAAAAATACCCCGGTATCGAGCTGGTCATCGTCAACAACACGCTCAGCGCCTTGCAGTCGGTCGTCGTCGGGGAGGCGGATGCCTATGTCGGCAACCAGCCGGTCGCCAACTACCTGATCCGCCACAATCTGCTGGAAGGCATCCGGCCCGTCGGTTTCTTCACCGAACACCAACAGTCCCTGCACATCGGTGTGCGCAAGGACTGGCCGATCCTGCGCGAAATCCTGGAGAAGAGTCTGGCCTCGATCACCGAGGAAGAACAACGGGTGATCTGGGAACGTTGGGTGAGCCTGGGTTCCGCCGAGAACGGAAATGCCACGGAACCAACCGACGCCCGTGCCTTGATCTTCACCATCGGCGGTGTCGCCATCGGGTTCATCCTGTTGTTGGCCCTGGTCCGTGAAGTGATGCGCCGACTGGTCGCTCGGGATGCCTCTCGCCTTTATGAGTCGAAAGAGGTCAAGGGCACCGGCCTCTTGCTGGTCGGCGTTGCCCTCGCGGTGGTTATCCTGGCCGCTTGGATCACCACGACCAATACGGAAAAGGAAATGCGGGCTGGCGTCGGCCAGAACCTGCGGACGGTGCTGAACACGACCCATGAAGCGATCCGCGCCTGGGCCGCCAACGAAACACGGATCATCGAGGACGTTGCCCGGGACGCGCGCCTGGTCCGTCTCGTCGAGGCCCTGCTCAATGTGCCGCGCACGCCAGCCGTCCTCAGGCCGAGCGGCGAGCTGGCGGCCATGCGCCATTGGTTCACCGAGCGGTTCGGCAAGGACGGTATCAAGGGCTTTTTCATCATCGCACCCGACATGGTCAGCGTCGGTTCGCTTCGCGATGACAATGTCGGCACGGTCAATGTCATCGCCGACAACCGGCGCGCCCTGTTGCGCCAGGTGTTTCGCGGCCAGACCAAGTTCATACCACCTCTCGAGGCCGACCCAACGCTGCAAGGCGATGATCCGCACGTGGGTGCCACGATGTTCTTCGCCGCACCGGTCCGCAACCGGGACGGTGAGGTGATCGCCGTGATCACCCTGCGTCATGACCCACGGGACGATTTCAGCCGTATTACGCAGCTCGGGCGGATTGGACGCACCGGCGAGACCTACGGGGTTGATGGCAGGGGTCGGCTGGTGACGGCGAGCCGTTTCGATGCCGAGTTGCGGCACATGGGGCTGATCGGTAAAAACACTGAAGGATTACTCAATCTGGTGATCCGCGATCCAGGCGGCGACCTCAGTGACGGGTACCCGTTGGCGGCCGATCTCACCTCCCTGGCGCCGACGGAAATGGCATCGAACGTGATGCGGCAAAAATCGGGTCTTAACGTCGATGGCTATCGGGACTACCGCGGGGTCCGAGTGGTCGGCGCTTGGTTGTGGGATACGAAACTGGGAGTCGGACTGGCCACCGAAATCGACGAGGCGGAAGCCATGGCATCGTTCTGGACCATCCGCCTGACCATGCTCGTCATCCTCGGACTGACGGTGGTCATCGCCTTGGGCCTGACCGGTCTTTCCGTCTGGGTCGGTCAGAATGCCAACAAAGCCTTGCGCCTGGCTCGTGACAACCTGGAGGTCCAGGTCGAAGAGCGCACGGCCGACTTGGCCGAAGCCGAGGAACGCAATCGCCTGTTGCTTTATTCGGCCGGCGAGGGGGTGTTCGGGACGGACCGGGAAGGGCGCGTCATGTTCATCAACCCGAAGGCTCAGGAGTTGCTGGGGTACGGGGCCGAGGAACTGATGGGCGAGAAGGTTCACGCCATCATTCACCACACACGAGCCGATGGAAGCCACTACCCGGTCGAGCAGTGCCCCATGTACAAATCCTATACCACCGGTGAGTCGCACCACATCAGCGACGAAGTTCTGTGGCGTAAGGACGGAAGCAGTTTCGAGGTGGAATACCACAGCACGCCCGTGTTCAAGGATGACGAGATTAGCGGTTCCGTCATTACCTTCATGGACATTTCCGAGCGCAAGGAAGCCGAGCGCAAACTGCAGGATGCCTACAACATCATCTCCGAGAGCATCAACTACGCCGGTAACATCCAACAGGCGGTCCTCACCGGCGAGGACATGATCGCGGCAACCATGTCGGACCACTTCGTTCTTTGGGAACCCCGCGACGTCGTCGGCGGCGATATCTACTGGTGCCATTTGTGGGGAGACGGAATCCTGGTGATCCTCGCCGACTGCACCGGACATGGCGTGCCGGGCGCCTTCATGACACTGATATCGACCGGTGCGCTGGACCGCGCCATGGCCGAAGTCCCGCCAGGCAAGGTCGGCGACCTCATCCAGAGGATGCACCAGATCATCCAGATCACGCTCAACCAGCACGGTGGACAGGGCGAAAGCAACGACGGTCTCGAGTTGGGGGTTTGTTATCTCGAACCGGACCTCGGGCATCTTAAATTCGCTGGCGCGCGGTTTTCCCTGTTCCTGGTCAACGGTGGCGACGTCGAGGAGGTCAAGGGCACCAGGCAAGGCCTCGGCTACCGAGGGATCGCCCCCAATCAAATCTACGCGGAGACCGCATTCGATCTTTCTTCCGGCATGTCGTTTTACATGTCGTCGGACGGCTTGATCGAACAGGTTGGCGGCGACAACAGGCGGATGTTCGGAAAAAAGCGCTTCAAGACCCTGATCGCCCAGACGCAGAGCCTGTCAATGGCCGAGCAGAAGGCCAAGATCATCGAAGCCCTGGCCGGGTATCAAGGCGACGAGGTCCGGCGGGACGATATCTCCGTGATCGGGTTCCGTATCTGAACCCGCCTCTGGGCCCAGAAAGCCGCGGCGAAGCCTCGCGAACGAGCGTTCAAGTCCACTGCTTGCGGTCAACGAGCAAACGTCGCGTAAATGCGGTCAACCACACGTAAAACCGATAATGGAAAGGTCGTCGCGGCGCGCCTGGTCGCCTTGGTAGGCGGTGAAGGCACCTACCAGGCGCCGTTTCTGTTCCGCCATTGGTGCCCCGTGAACGTCTTCGAGCAATTGGACGAACCGTCTCTTTCCGAACATTCGGTTCTTTTTACCGCCGACCTGATCGGTCAGGCCGTCGGATGCCAGATAAAAGGCACTCTGGGTTCCGACTTCGATCACCTGATTGGTGAAGACCTGAGTGAGAGGAACGCGGCGATAGCCGATGCCCGACTTGTCACCCTTGATCTCGTCGACCGTTTCCCCGTCGGCGTGGAACAATGAGAACCGCGCGCCGGCGAATGTTACGCGCCGCTTGCGCCCCTTTTTGGTCAGGCGGCAGACACCGATTTCCATGCCGTCATCGGACTCGCCGCCTTCCTGATCCTGTCCGAGCCAGCGTTTGACGCTGCGGTTGAAGTAGTGAAGCAGCATAGCCGGATCACCATCCGGGTGTTCGCGCAGGGCGCGGTCGAGGGCGCCGGTTGCGATCATCGTCATGAACGCGCCGGGAACCCCGTGGCCGGTGCAGTCCGTGAGCACGACCAGGCAACCGTCGTCGATCCGCCGGAACCAATAGATATCGCCGCCGACCACGTCGCGTGGTTCCCAAATGACGAAATGATCGGCCAACCCCTCGGCGAGGAATTCGTCGGGCGGCAGCAGGGCGCGCTGGATTTTGCTCGCATACTCGATGCTGCTGGAGATGAATTCGAAGGCCTGGGCCAGTTCCTGTTCGGCCCGTTTGCGTTCCGTGATGTCGACAGCCACGGAAACGGTATGGCCGTCCGGTGCCGGCGTGCGGGTCAACTGGATATAGCGGCCGTCGGACGATTTGTCTTCGAAGGTCAGCGTTTCGCGCCCCAAGTAGGAATCGATCCGGGCCCGGAGAATGTCGTCGGGCGTTCCGTCACCGGTCAGAACGCCGCGGGCGATCTCGTCTTTCAGGATGTCGCGGATGGAGGCGCCCGGCGCAACCAGGCCGTTGGGATCGCCGTAGTAGGTCTTGTAGGTGTCGTTTACCAAGACGATGTTGAGGTCGCGGTCGACCAGGAACATGGCGCCCGGCATGTTATCGAGGGTCAGACGCAGCTGCGCCTCCTTGGCGGCGATTTCCTGTTCGGCCCGTTTGCGTTCGGTGATGTCGGTGGTGACGATGACGGCACCGCCGCCCTCGATGGCGGCCTTTCTGAGGTCGATGATGCGCCGGCCGCCATCGATCGCCATTTCCGACTGGATGAAATCGGGACTAGCCAGATTTTCCAGGCGGTCGGCAATCAAGTCCTCGGCAATACCGTCACCGTAATCGCCACGATCGGCGTGAGCGCGGATGGCACGCGCGACCGGTTCGCCAACTTCGATGGATCCCGCCGGCAGGTCGACCATCTCCACGTAGCGATCGTTGAACAACACGAAGCTGAGGTCCTTGTCGAGTACGTAGATACCGTCGGTCATGGTGTTGAACGAGAGCCTAAGCAGGGCCTCCTTGGCGGCGATTTCTTCTTCGGCGCGCTTGTGCTCGGTGATGTCCGTATAGGTGGTCACGAAACCCTGGTCATCGGGCAGGGGGTTGCCGCGGATTTCGATGACGGTGCCGTCGGGTCGGGTGCGTTCGAAATGGTGGGCCTCGAACTTGCGGGCGAGATCGACGCGGCTTCGCACCTGTTCTTCGGTGTCGCCTTCGCCGTATTCGCCGCGTTCCGCGTTATACCGGAAAAAATCCTCCAGCGGCGTTCCGGTCGGAAATCCGTCGGTTGGAAACTCAAGAAGCTCGCGGAATTTCGTATTGAGCGCCAACATGGTGAGATCACCGTCCATCATGGTGATGCCCTGGTCCATGGTCTCGAGTGTGACTTCGAGAATGGCCTTCTGCTTGGCGACTTCGGCTTCAGCCAATTTGCGCTCGGTAATGTCGTCGATCCAAGCCATGATCGCATCGCCGCCGTCGTAGTCGATGACCTTGGAGCTGAGGATGACCCATACGGGCGAGCCGTCGGCCAGTTCCCATTCGACTTCGAATCCCGAAATCTCACCGTCACGTTTTAGGATTTCCACATAACGGTTTCGGTCGTCCGGGTTACGGTAAAGGCCGGCCACATCAATCGTACCCGAGTGGGTTTCCGGCTGGCCGATGATTTTCTTGAACGCCCGATTGGTAAGCAGGACTTCGCCGCTAAAACGCACCAGGCAAAAGCCGATCGGGCTGACGCGCAGGAGGGAGCGAATCCGTTCTTCGCGTTCGAGGATCTCCTGTTCGCCCTGTTTCAACTCTTCGCGGGCCTCGTTGATGCTGTTGATATAATCCGAAACGTCTCGCGAGGCGGCGTGAAATCCCTGGGCGATCTCGCCGATTTCGTCGCGGTCGGAAAACCCCGTGAGATCGACGGCCTGGCGGGTCTCCCGAAATTCCTTGATCGACCGGTTCAGGCGGGCGAGCGGCAGGGTGATCGATGTCGAGAGCACGAGGCCGATGACAGCGACAAACAGGGTCAGCCCAAATCCGATCAGGACAATCGACTCCCTCATTTCTTCGATCGGCATCTGTATTTCGGCCATGTCCTTTTCGGCCAGGAGAGCCCAGGTGGCGCCGTGGAAGACGAACGGCTGAAACGCCGAAAGGACGGGGATGCCCCGGTAGTCGTCAACGATAAGGACGCCGCTCTCACCGTTGAGGGCCCGTTCCACCGAGCGGGTGCGGACCTCCGTGGCGAGAATGGACGACGTTTCGGAGAACCGGGAGTCCGAGTGCATCAAGAAACCGGAACCGACAACGTAGGTTTCGCCCGAGGTGCCCATGCCGGCCGTAACTTGCATAACTTCGTTCAGCCGCCCGATCGGCATCTGCATGGCCAACACCCCGATGACGCGGCCCTTGTCGATGACGCGGCGCGCGACGAAGGCGGCCGGTGCGTTTCCGCTGGGCTCATAGCGCTGGAAATCGACGAAGGCTGTTTCATCGGCGGCGTCCGCGCTCAGCGCTTTTCGAAAGGCCCCAGCCAAACCCGTTTCCGCCCAGGCTCCGGTATTAAGGTTCGTCGCGAAATCCGGTTCCTTAAATACGCTGTAAAGGACTTCTCCGGTCGGTGCGATTAGGAACAGGTCATAATACCCCTTCAGTTTCGTGGCGACCTGGAACCACGCGTGATGATCGTTGTGCGTATGGAAATACCCGACGGCGCCTGGCGAGCGGATCGATGTCAGGACATCGCGGTTACCTTCGGGTGTCGCTGGCGAAAAGATACGACGCAGCGCCTGTTCTTCCAGGTAACGCTTGGCTTGGTCCAGTTGTCCGAAAGCCCTTCGGAAGTCGGTGAGGGCGTCGATGACCTGGGCATTCGCCGCCAACAGTTCCAGATCCTCGTCGATCGACCGGAAATACTGGCTCAGCGCCGCATGCCGCGACTCGCGAAGGGCGACAAGTTTTTGGGTTGCTTGGGTACGGACCTCCTTCGAAGATTCGCGATAGGAGTAGACGCCGATTGCAACGGCGGCACAGGCGGCGGCGAAGATGACAATAGCCGGTAGCCGGAATGAGATTTTCCAAACGAAATCGAACAAAACGTGCCTGTTCCGGCTGTCGAATTTCCCCAAAAGGTCGCGCCATCGTGCGTCAATAGGGTTGAAGGCGTCAATGGCTGTTCGCTGCTTTGGTTGAGTTGCGCTGATCGATGTGGCGATTGAGTGCTGGAGCGGGCGCCTTTGTGACGCCGGCCGTTGAGATCGAGTCTTGTTCTTGGCCCGCGATTCCAATACCCATCAGGGCAACAATCGCATTTCGGTAATGGAGTACAAAATGACCGGCCAAAATTCCGGCGTCGATCCAGACGGACTTCTCGAATACTCCGTGGTTTTCACGGAGCGTTCCTTGAACCATATGTCGCAGCGCTTCCAGGGCGTGATGAACGACATCTCGAGTATCCTCAAGAAGGTTTACCGGGGCGATGGCGCGGTCGTGGTGCCCGGTGGTGGAACCTATGCCATGGAAGCGGTGGCGCGGCAGTTGGCGACGGATCGCCGGTGCCTGGTCATTCGGAACGGGTGGTTCAGCTACCGCTGGAGCCAGATTTTCGAGGCCGGGAACATTCCCTCCGAGGTCACTGTCCTTAAGGCGCGCCCGATTGATACCGGGCGCCAGGTGCCGTTCGCACCGGCTCCCATCGACGAGGTGCTCACCGCCATCGAACGTGACGAACCGGACCTGGTTTTTGCGCCGCACGTGGAAACGGCGTCCGGCATGATTCTGCCCGACGACTACATGCGGGCCGTGGCCGACGCCGTCCACGCCGTCGGTGGTCTGTTCGTTCTCGATTGCGTTGCCTCGGGTGCGGTTTGGGTCGACATGGCTGCGATCGGCGTCGATGTCCTGATCAGCGCGCCGCAGAAGGGGTGGAGTTCGTCGCCGAGCAGCGGCCTCGTGGTCCTCAGGAACGATGCCCTCGACCGGGTCAAGTCGACGACCAGTTCGAGTTTTGCCTGCGACCTCGGCAAGTGGCGTCAGATCATGGAGGCCTACGAAAACGGTGGCCATGCCTATCACGCGACGATGCCGACCGACGCCCTGGCCAGGTTCCGCGACACCATGAAGGAAACAGAAGCCTACGGTTTCGAGAAGGTTCGTGCCGAACAATTGGAATTGGGGAGGCGGGTCCGGGCCCTTCTGGCCGAGCGGCAGTTCAGGAGTGTCGCCGCGCCGGGATTTGAAGCGCCGGGTGTCATCGTTTCCTATACTGACGATCCGGACATCAAAAACGGCAAGAAATTCGCGGCCGAAGGTCTGCAGGTGGCCGCCGGCGTACCGCTGCAGTGTGACGAACCAGAGGATTTCGGGACCTTCCGGATCGGCTTGTTCGGCCTCGACAAGGTCCACAATATAGACCGCACCGTGGAGCGACTGGGAAGCGCCCTGGATCGAATTCTCTGACGTAACGGCGCCGTCACCGGCCGTCGACCGGATGGCGTTTAGTTGGCGCTATCGTCGGGAATGACGGCCGTGATCTCGATTTCCAGCTTCGCACCGGGTTCGATGAGGCCGGCGACCTGGACCACGGACATTGCCGGGAAATGGCGCCCGATGACGTTCCGGTAGGCCGCACCCAGGCGATCCAGTGAAGCCAGGTACTCGTCCTTGTCGAGCACGAACCAGGTCATGCGGACGATGTGTTCGGGACGGGCGCCGGCTTCGGCGAGAAGGGCCACGGCACTCTCGAAAATGCGCCGCGCCTGGCCGGTGAAGTCGTCGGTCTCAAAGACTTCCTCCGGACTCCAACCGACGAGTCCGGCCAAAAAGACCATCTCGCCCTTGGCCTTGATTCCGTTGCTGTACCCCTTGGGCCGTGCCCAGTCGGGTGGATTCAGTATCTGCATAAGCGTCTTTGTCCTATGCGTCCGTCCGCATGCCAGCGAGGTGTTTGTCCTCGAACAGGCGTGATCACCGACCCCCCCCAATCCATCGCTCAGAACTCTCGTGCATCGATCTCTTCGATGATCTTGCGGCTTTCCTTGTAGTCCTGCAGGAATTCGACGAGGGAGACGACCTGAAGGGCGTTGCCGCCGGTGCCGAGCGGGAGGCGCAGGAACCGTTGGAAACCCTGGTGAGGGGATTTCTCTCCGCGCGTGAACTCCGACATCATGCCGATCGGCCGTTTTTCCCGGACGACCAGTCGATTGGCTTCTCGAACAGGGTCGCGGATCTCCTCCGGTTGCAGTTCCGCGAAGGTTAGAGCGCATTTGAGGAACGTTGAATCAAAATTAACGGTTTTCTGATTCCCTGACC
>Ga0066187_1000574_pt1 | contig 12010 bp, 12 predicted proteins | sample WorMetexBAHAMAS1_FD_58706 | JGI IMG/M metagenome (GOLD analysis project Ga0066187, IMG submission 58706) | Marine gutless worms symbiont microbial communities from Max Planck institute for Marine Microbiology, Germany - Inanidrilus exumae... | ecosystem: Host-associated > Annelida > Digestive...
GCATAATCAAGTCGACTGGAAACCAAAGCTGCGGCGATATCTGCTGCGGTGGACTTGTCTCAGACAGCACGTATGTGGCGAAATGTACGGATGACTGAGAGACGCGCTTGTTTGGTATGCTCCCACATTGTAAGATTGGTATCAAGAGTAACGCCAAGAAGTTTAATGTTAGTTACCAACTGAACAGGTGTGCATGCCAGCGACGTCGACAGATGTTAGGCTACTGTGTGAGGATGGATGCCCTCTATGCCGAGCCTAGCAGAATAGCACTAGACTTGTTCGGTCGTTTTTGTCTCCATCCTCTTTAAATTTAGTGGTTTGATGACAATATAGCGGAATAATTGCCGATAAACTTTATTATTTTATTTGCTATCCCTTCTCGTCGTGGAATAACGGCAAACACTGTTATGTGGGTTGGCACAATTTTTTTAAATTTAGAGTTTTTTTGCCCCTGATTTATTTTATGGTCACTTTAAGGAAGTAATTGTTGTGTTGGGGTTGGGGCTAAAGCCATTTCACGTGGAAAACTTTCGACAGTGTCAGCCTACAACTTGACATACGTCGAAGAAAGCGTTTCTTTTATTTTGCTTTATTTACTTTGTTTCTTTTTTCCCTACCGTTTCATTGATGAGTGTATTGGCTGTTGCAACATTGTCTTTGTATGTGTACATGTAAATGTGTAAATTAGTTAAGATTTAGTTAAGTTATTTATCTTATTACTTTGGTTTTATTATTATGCTACCATTTATATGGTTGATGAAGATTATCAAAAATGAATAAAAATTGAATATATAAAAACAGAGATAGACCTACGTAAAATTGGCGCTCCATATATGGCTAACGAAAGCGTCAGTTGACAGAGAAAAAGAGAACTGGAAACAACGGCCGGGTGACAGAGGGGAAGGGATGAAGAATGAATCGAATTCCGGTTTGGATGAATGAAGAACTACAGGACAGTTTCGTGCGCGGATTTCTTCATTAACGCTAACAGCCGGCGTGGGAGTTGGCTCGCCGACAAGATGGAAAGGATACCGTGTACATAAATCACATGACCGTCTGTCGGTCAGGACAAGCGGACGTACCGGCCGAGAGATAATGATGCCTGCCTCCGGCCGGGTCCCGGGCTCCCGGCCGGACAGCTCGGCCGTGGACTCGGCCGAGTAATTATTCGACTAGAACCGGGCAGACATAAATCACTCGCAGTCTCGCGACGTCGAAACTCGTGTCCGACGTCGTCGTTGGAAGAAAGCGCCTGCTTCGAAGGTGACCGTCACAGTCGAGGCGATGCACCCGCCGAGCCTGCCGGCTGATGACGCAGAAAGGATGCCAATTACGGCTCGTCTGTCTAAGGCCGTTAACACAACTATAGCCTACAAAACGAACGCGATTTTGCTACAAGGCTACCATAGTTATTATGCAGTGTCATAATTTAGAATTTTAGTAAGGCGGGAAGGGGCATCCACCGTCTGTAAAATTGAAATGCTGCATTTCACTCATGACTGTCAACCGAACGTTACTTCTAATTATAAATTTGTCCGTTTTTGAGTTAATATTTATGAGAACTATTCAAAGTGGGCCTCGGTGGAAGGCTTGTGAACACTTCTAATAGTCATAGTTTGGTTCATATGCTGTTTTTCGATGAAGTTTGTACTAGACAGCTCTCACTAGAGGTCGAACTGATCACTTTAGCAGCATTTTAATCGATCGTGAATTTTCGGTGGAGCCCAAATCTCCACACGAAGAAAAGGAAATAACAAGAGAAATTTCCGGCTGGCTGTTAGGCTATTTATTCAGTTTCTAATTCAGGTCTGCTTTTCAGCAATAATTGGCCATCCCATTCTTAGCAGTTGCTAAGCTCGTTTTCTTCCTGTGGCTTTGAACTTTGACCAGGGCCCTGGACCTTCGAACCTGACCCATGCATCAAGTTGAACCAGCGTGCCAAATTCCGGATCAGAAGTCATTTAGGCCTGGCTCAAAAGTTATTGTCCGGATACAGACACACACAGTGGTCGAACGAAGAAAAAAAGCAGTGAGGGGGACGACACCGCGGCGCCGAGACTTCGACGCCGTGTATTATATGGGGTCCACAACCACAGTGGGGGAAATCCCCGCCGTCACCATGGTAATTCGAGCACTGGACACACATACATACACCGGACTGATTGCTCTACCTGGACCACTAAAGTGGTCGGTAAGAAACGTTCGCCATCCTTCAGTTCCTAGATAATATCAGCAACTGTTTGGCGGTCTCTGCTGCTAATTGTTTCGACGATAATAGGGCGCTGTTGTTGTTTCGTGCGTTGTGTTGTACAGCGGCGATCTTCCCGAGCGACTACGGCGCCGCGTCGTGTATTCACCCTCAGCATCCGCAGCAGCTGTCGAACGTCGCGGCGTACGGCCGTGTCGGTCCGCCGCGCCAACCTCTGCAGTCGGCGTCGAACATCGGCCGCACCAACTTCACCAACAAGCAGCTGACTGAGCTCGAGAAAGAGTTCCACTTCAACCGCTACCTGACGCGTGCGCGGCGCATCGAGATCGCCGCCGCGCTCGGACTGAACGAGACGCAGGTGAAAATCTGGTTCCAGAACCGCCGCATGAAGCAGAAGAAGCGCCAGAAACTCCAGCAGCAGCAGCAGCAGCTAGCCGCCCCCAGACCAGAGTCCTTCTCAACAGTCGCGCCGCTGGACAGCTTACGGTCAGCGGCGTCGTCTACGCTGGTCAGCCACGGACGGTCATCTCCTATCCTGGTCCGCAGTTCACTGGACACACAGATGTCGCTATTACGACGTCACGACGCCTGTATCAGCGTCACGTAGCAGAAAGTTTTTACATGGGCGTCGCTAGGTCCAACAAAGTGAGGGGTGTCCCCTCCCCAGTCGGAGTGGGGTATAATTTTTATTTTGAAGTGGCGTGTTTTGGCTCATTTTGAGCAAGCTGGTGTGGAGATTGCCTTGATGAAACAGCCTACAGTTCTGACGTGTTCATACTGTTATAAATCGATTTACTACCGAAACTGGTTAACACGTACAGGCATCTGAAATTTCCCAGTCAAGTGTACCACACGCCTATAATGCCACACACAAAATTTGCCCATTTCATTATCACTCAAACTAAAACAAACTCAGTGGATCGGCGTCAGTCTCATGAACACCCTCTGAAAAAAGTGGGGTTGACATGTCCACCCCAGTCCACCCCATGGCGACGCCCAAATTAACGTCAGCGGTGGTGCGTGGTCTTTGAAGAGGTTGTGGGTCAGGCGCGATTTGCGCTGGCCGCCGTCCGCTACCCGAAGTATCATTACCGAGCGACGCACTCTTGACGCTTAGGCCATCTGCAAATGTAAAATAAGATAAAAGAAATGCTGCAAAAGTTAACATTTATCTTACTGCAGTTGCGAAGTACTGCATTGAATACGTTCATGTATGTATGTGTGTCTGTCTGTCTGTCCGCGAGGAACAACGCGCTCTATCTTTATCCAATTTTTTGCATGTTGCCTATAGCCGTGGCGAGGTCCTCCTTAGGCGTCGTTGCGATACGTTATGTACTTCCGGTTTTGTGGATGACATCATATTTTCTTTCTATAATTAAGCTTACTTATTTACCGCACAGTCGGACAGAATTCGATTTCCTATTATTAAAGGGCATAATTTTGACTATTCCAAATATTCGCAAACCGAGGTAAAAGGCGAACTGAGAAATTTAACGATTAATGGGAAGAATTACCGAAACGCACGCCGGCATAGCTACTGTTACTATGGTAACGATGAACGTTTGTGGAGAAACAGATATACTTTGATGCATGAACGTAGGAAAGCGAAATTAGTTCAGCGTTAATGAGACTTAGGTTAAGGAAGTATATACAGTTAAGGGTACGATTGCACACCACGGGTGAAGTCTCATATATACGATTGCCTCGTTTTATTTTGCATGAGCGGACGGCCTTATGCATGGTCCGGTATATGCCATGGCCCGATGTCTGTCTGTTCGTCATAAGCCGGCGTTCTTTCGAAATAGCTGTTTTTCGGCACAAGGGCTACCCTTGGTTTATCTTGCACTGTGTTATAAGAGAATTCAGCTATCTCCATAAATACGGGTACTTCTTTCTGGAACATTTTCCCACACTCAGAACTTAGCCGATTTTCTGCCTTTTTCATCACAGCACGTCAACCGCGTCGCAAATGGTGTCAACTTAGTTCGACCGTCACGAGTTTATCACGCTGAGCGTTCACCTTTGTTTACAACACGCTGAACCTAACGCAGAGCGTCGCGCGGTTCCTCTGCAACAGATGAGACTTGTTTTATACACGGTGCACAGAGTAAGAAAAATTACGAAACCAGAAACGCTGAAAAAGCATCCGTTGATGCAGTATGGCAAAGGCGCACAATCTTCAAGTACGGACTAAATTGTAGGCCTACGGCACCATCTACACCCCGCCCGCTGCCTCCGATTAACGTATATACATGTACATATGTTCAAACTCCATTACTTCGATTTGTTGTGGATTTAGAAGAAATTCACAAACTAGAAAACATAGGCAGTCATGTCGACATGCAGACCCACGCCGGCAAAGGCCGATGTTTCGTCATTGGCGGTTATCGGCAATAACAACTGTGCGACGTAACGGTTTTCGTACTGTGTGACCTTGACCTTTGACCCTTTGACCTCTGGGTCAATGCATGCCGAGCGACTGCTGACGACTGCTAATGAGTATATGTGTATTAAGTTTGGTGTTGATAGCTCAAGCCGTTTTCCTGTTAGAGCGCGGACAGACAGAAACACAGACGCGTCTGAACGCCCTACCCATGCCGGTGGCTATGCCGGCGTGGGTAATAACTGAAGTAGTCGAGTTGAGCAATATCGTCATTAGGCCTACATGTTTGTTTACAGTTTTGTCGATGCAGTCTATCATGCAGAGTTCTTAAACGGACGTGGTGTGCATTATATTTCTAGTCAACGACTCACTCATCTAGTCAACAACGTCGGTGTCCACTGCTCGTAGTATTACTGTAAAGTATTTGAAATTGTGATTCGAAAACAGGACATCACGCTGACTTGAAATTTCTTCGTTTTGGTGGCTTCTGATTTCAAATCGTTTTGCGCAGTTTTGGTATGGTGGTTGTGATGTCAGTTGTTCGTTGCCATGCGCATTTCAGTAATGTTCTATTTCAATTTTGCAAAAAGTATTTTCCTTATTTGCCACTCGGTTACATTATACGCGGATTATCTAAAACTATAGACTGACGCAAAAGACCACGTTCTGATAAACACCAGTTACAGTTAGTCCTCTGCACTGAATAACTCTGTCGCACATAGCCAGTTTGCGTTTCTTATCATTGGCGATATCGAAAACAAACTACACCCGATATGCGAAGTAGTTCGACGTACCGGTAGCCTGTTTGAAACTAGTGAACTACAGGTACAGGGTGGACTGAAAAGTAAGCCCCGTCTTTTTAGTCTTATGCTGATAATATAACACCACATACGTGTCTTTCTCGCATATTTAGTGTTATTGTTAGCATAAGAGTAAAGATGGGGCTTACTTTTTAGCCCACACTGTACCTGTGTAGTTTCAAACAGACAGACTACAACGTTAAAAACCTCTACACAGAAGTACACAACGACATCATGTCACGCAGTCCGACAGTGACATCGCAGCTCCAGAAGACGTCACAACAGATGTCTCTAATAGATGTCAGTAAGTGGCCTGGTTACATTAGGTTCAGTGAACCCTGCAGCCTTCGACGTCCACCAACCCAATACAACTATCCGTTTAAAGCGCATTCGGTATCAGTTTTGAAAGTCCCCCCACCCTGCAACATTGAATTTATGGGCGTGCCTTAAGCACTCAACTCAAACCCACAACACTGCTAGCGAGGGACTGACGGTGCATCTGGGGCCCCATCTTACTGCTGAATTTTGGTTCCTCAAATCATCGCTTCGCCGCTGTAAAAAGTCACCATTAGTAATTACATTATTGTTAAGCCGCATCGTAGGAAAATTAGATGCAGCCTATTACTACAGACGGAACATCTTGGTCTGTATGACTGTCTGTGTGTCTGTCTGTCTCTTGGTCACATTCGTGAGCCCTTCAAAAATGGCTGAACCAATCGAGATGCCGTTTGGAGGCTGATTCGCGTTATATTAGATGGGGTCCAGATCCCCCAGGGAAGAAGCAATTTTTGGAAGTTGTCCGGCCCACTGAAAGTATGGAGTCTCTGCTGCGACGTACACAGCAAAAGGCATCGTTCAATCCTAAATAACGACACGACGTGCGATGCTGCCTTTTGTCAAACTTCTTTGTCCATTTTTTATAATATCGTTAACGAGCGATCACCAATTTACGAGTAATCTAATCGGAGCGCAAATGACAAAAGGAAAGTTGCAAATAGTTTTGGGCGCACGGCACAGCGAGGCTATAACAAAACCACGATGCAAATGGTCAGTCGGTATATACAGGTAGCGACATCACGGCTGGCAAGTCGGCTCGGTCAGAGCTGGCACGGTCCACGTGAACGACGAATTGTCGGCGGAACGGGCTCTAGTCGGCCGCCAGCGGCGACGCCAAGGTCCGTGCTGTTGACGGCCTGTCACAGTTGCAGAGTGAACACAGGCCGAACTACCACCGTCCGACCTTCGTCAACAACAGCATCACTACCATCGACCAGCGCGCCAAGTCAACGCACTGGCGACTCTAACCAGTGGCGGATCCAACGGGAAGCCGCATGGGGTGGCAGCCCTGCCTGGGCTGGGAAAATTAAGAAAATACGTGCGAAACTGGAGGCGACTTCGGCTATCATGTAAGCAAAACTGTTGAGCATCTGCAGATGAGAGTCTTGTTTTATACACGGTGCACAGAGTAAAAAAAATTACTAAACCAGATACACTGAAAAGCATCCGTTCCACACAGACTCTCGTTTTACACAGTGGCTTCGCTCCTAGACCTTGATGGGGCTTGGTCTCTAGAGACCCCTCTGTGTGTGTGTGTGTGTGCGTGTGCGCGTGTGTGTGTGTGTCTGTCCGTTCGCATATCTAAGAAGCCCCGTGTCCAAACTTCACGAAATTTTCTGTGCATGCTCAGTCCACTTCCGACGACAATGCAACATGTCATGTACTTCCGGTTTTGTGGATGACGTCATGTTTTCACACAATGGGGCAGAATCAAACTCGACGTTTTGCGCCAGGTGGCGGCACCAGTCGGCGCCCGCGCCGACAGTACCGGGTCGAAGTGTGCTATCCTGATTGCCTTGTTCCTCCTGCGACCGTGAACTTTGACCTATGACCTTCACCTTCGAATACGACCTAGATAGTATCAAAGTGAACCGGCATGACAATTATCTGGGTCAAAGATCGTTTCGTTCTCTTGTCCGGACATGTACGGAGTGACTGCTCTATGTGGACGACAAACGTGGTCAGTAATGAGTCAGACACTGTCGTCATTTGCATTGTTAAAAAAGTACGACATATAAAAAGTAAACTAGAAGGACATTGACGCCGCAGCATCGACGTGGATGCTCAAGCCATTCATGAGATATCGTAGTAACAAGCACTGTCGGGACGAATGAACAAACGGGCGGACGTATTAATAAACTAAGACCCGTTAGCGTATTATTCATGGGCGTATCCACGGTTTAAAAAGTGGGGGGACGAATCGTGGCGAGCGCGTGGAATGGGTGTGGGGAGGGAGTGCCGCCCTCCCCACCGATTGTTGAGTTCAAAATAACAAGATTTGGTGCACTATGGGATTTTATTGCAGTTGAACTGCCTGTCTTAAACGCATAAGCCGGCAAGCCTAGACTTGGCTTGTAAAAGCTGCTATTGCATCATTGTGTCAAAAATTGGGGAGGGGGACTTTTGCATGGGTGTCCCGGCCTGAAATCTGGGGGACACGTCCCTTGTCCCTCCTGTGGATACGCCACTGGTATTATTATGAGCAACTCATCTCTAAGGCGCTCGGGTATGGCACGTGTTAACAAGAATCACACAGTTTTACCTGAAATATTCACTAGCCCCTACTGATGACCTCATTATATTCTGGCGTTTATCCACAAGTGGAACGAGCCATACCAGCCTTTACTCTCCAGCCGCAGAGCATCACCGCTCTTTGGCTGCTACTCATTTTCCGTTCCGTTGAGGGTAGGAGGCTGAGTTGGCCTGACCGACCAGTACATCTCACGCATTCATTAGTCAGCGCAACCAGTATGAAATTTTGACACTGTGCTGCAGCTGAAATTATTTGGTACAGCGTACTCTAGCATCAATAATCAGACTGGATGGACTCAATGCTAGCGTGCCTTGTCGTTGGACGCGACAGCATCCACCAGCGAAGAATGAGCTACTGTCGTCGACTTCGCCAGCTCTCGGTCGTCTACGGATGACACCAGACCCGGCCACGCCAGTCTATCCAGTCCGCGTTTCTGGGCCTCGGCGTAGACACGGCGCCGCATCACGGCCGCCGCAGTCTCGAATAGCTGACACAGGTGAGGTACGCGCTGATGGACCGGCGACTCAGCAGCCGCAGCAGCAGCAGCAGCAGCAGCTAGCATCATCGGTGACGTCGTAGTCGGCAGAGGTGCGAAATGCACCGCATGAGACTGTAATCAAACACAAATCACGCACACAGAGAGAGCTAACTGAACGCTGTTAATCGTCACACGTCAAGTAATCGACCGATAATGCTGACTTTGACCTGGGTCCAGTTTTCTTGACCCTATCCAACCCGAAAGACCCGCAGGATATTGACCCAAATCTATTCGACCAAAAAATTAAAACGAAACTTTATACCCGGCCCGATCTTAGCCGTTTTGCATGACTGTTACGGTTCCTCACTTCGGATTCAGGCTTATAAGCTCACGTACGTATGGGCAACGCAACAAAATAAAAATTATTGTTAAAGCATAATCAAGTTAGACATCTTTAAGTGATAATAAAAATACCCTTTGCGTAACTAAATACGTTTTAAATTCGGAGTACTTTTGACATTTTTGAAGCAACTAAAGCGTCGAGAGAGTTTAACAGTTTTACGTCTCACAACACAGTCTGTAATCATCCTTGGGACGGTTCAATCATTACAATAAAAGTTCAAATTCGCGCAACTGCAAAATGCATAAAAGTTAAACAGTTACATGGATTGTTAACTTGGCCGACGCGTAAGCGTAAAATATTTTCTGGAAGTATATAAGAAGTGGATAAAAAGTAACCGAGTTTCTTGTTGACCATTTTAGTGGCCCAGAGACAGTAATTGGTCCGCTGTGTGTGTGCTTGTGTCTGGGCAATAACTTTTGAACGAGGTAGATATTTGTCAGTCTGGTTCATCTTGCCACTATGAGGTCATGCTCAAAGGTAAAGGTAATGAGACAAAGTGCACGGTCACAGAAAGAAAATGTTACTAAAGTGGCCGGTGCGACCTCGAGCGAGGGCTTTCTAGTTAAATTCCTAAAAAGTACAAATTTATTATATAAAGGTTCTGTGTTCGTAAGGCTCGTTAACAGCGGTATCTAGTGACCAGCCGCCTGGCGTTTTTCGAGGATGCGCCATGTACTAGTTCAAAGTATCAATTAAGAAGATGCCACGTTGAACGATAACGAATATGATTAATCAACATCTAAAGTCATTTGATTCGATTAACTTTTAATTAAAAAGAATATTAACAGTGATCGAGAGACCTTGTGGATCGCTGGCGTCGCAGTTCTGGTGCCGTTGTCCATCGATAATCTTCGTCGACGTTTCAGTCGAGAAGACATCACCCGGGACGTGGAAGAAAGGTCGGTGCCGCTAGTTGACGTCTTTGGCAGCGCATCACGGGCGGCGAGGGATCGCCGAATTCCCATGTCCCCAGTAGTGACCGGACGGCGAGCGGCCTGGGCCGGGCGGTGGTCGCGGGTCTCACCGCCAGACTGGTCCGCCAACACGGCGAGGGGCCGGCGCAGCCCGGCGGAGCCCAGTCTGATGCCGGGGGACCTGATCATCGTCGGGGAGGTCGGCGGCGGGCGGGGCGGTTCATCGCGGTCACGGACAGGAATTAAAGCAGCGGTTGAAAGTGACGGTCTGAGCTTGCGACCACGACGTCCGACAGACAATCCAGCTGTGCAACATCACCATCATCAGCAACTCACATGAACTGGGTCGACCATGCAGAACAGACAGCTTCAAACAACTAGTATTCTATTTCTAATGATTAACTAACCGATTAATCGTAAAAGTTTAAAAGTTTTCATTTACTACAATTTCTGTTCGATTAAAATTTACTATTTTTGTTGCTAAATTATTTTGTTCCAATAACCCGTTATTAAGTGATACACAACATGTGACATTTTGTTACCTACGCCGACGGGAGTCGCGGGGTACGGTTTATATCTCCGTTTGTCTGTGTGTCTCTTTATTCCGCAGAATATCGGGAAAAAACGATGCAGCTAGGATCAGTAAACATGACATAAAAATGTTCCACGATGAGTCCTGAAAACCCATTTATTTTGGTGCTAAAAGATCAAAGGTCGTCATGAGTCACAAAAACATTGCCAGCGTGGGTCTTTGTATTCTTGTGAGTGCTGGCTTCTTCTGGTTAATTTAGTGAAGCTTGTTGGAAAAATATTAGTCGAATGTATGAACACTTTCGCTCTGATGTGAATGTAGACTACAGAACTCATGATGACAATAATTGTGAATTGTTCATCTTTGTCCATCTTTGTTCTACAACGTCAGCAGCTGACCGGCTGCAGTACAAACATATGCCCCAAAAAAATGTACACCAGCGAGTTTTGATTGACTGGCTTTAATCAATTTTAACAGATCAATTAGCAATTAGGCTAAAGACGTTCAATAAATATTTTAAATTATTATTATCTGCCATACTATGAAAATCTGTATTCGCCAGTCTGGTAGCAAAAAGAAAAAACGATTTAATTATTTCTACTAAGAAAATGTGCAGAGTTTGTGCAGTATGTGGACAATACACATATTAGCCAATTACAGTATGAAGAGTGTACACGGCGATTACATTAATTTACACAAATACTAAAGTAATATAGCAGACTATTACAATTTAAAAATCTGCTGTCAAATTCAGCGTTTCTAAATTAACGCCAATTATTGTTTATTGTATTGTTTGACAGGCGAATATTACGGAAACCATTTCCGGTCTACGTCACACGGCTGACAGAGCGGCTTGTGTCACTACCGTACCTTGCCGTGCACGACGTTGCCAAGCAACGCCTCGGTCAACGTCGCGCGTGCCCGTGACGTCACGTCTCCATGGCGACGACATGAGCTCCACGACGGTAACGTGGTCGCCCGGATGTATGATGCCATCACCGCGTGACTTCCGGTCAATTGTAGCGTGATCTGGCACATGAGTGCTTGGACGCCCGCTCATTTCAGCAGGCTCTACAAAGGAACGTTAGTAGTGTAAAACGGAGAGTTTTACGACACAACTCAAGCCTGGTAGTGAAAATCCAAACAAACAGCGCTGCAAGGCTGTCAGCGATAATTCTACAGCAGTGGCGTTATCTAGCAAATTCAGAAGAGGGACCGCAGTCAGTAGATTATAAAATACACACAGATATCCAATGTTTATTTAAATGTAGGCTCCGCATTGTGCAGTTTCCTGGTAATCTTATTCCAGCAGTCGATATGATGAGAGGCGAAGCGTGAAGAGACCTCAGTTGAAGTAAGGTAACAACTGGGTGTAAAGGTAAAGGTAAATGCGTAGATTTATATAGCGCTTAATTATGAAACTCATCTCTAAAGCGCTCAGAATGGCACGTGTTAAAGGGATCACACAGTTTTAGACTCACACATTTATCCACAAATGGAATGAGCCATCCTACCTTTACTCCCAGCCGTACAGCATCACCGCACTTTGGCCGGTATTCATTTCCCGTCTCACATGTAGAAGGCTAAGTTGGTGGCTTTTTGCATACCAAGATGGTCATCCATTCCAATGCCAACCAACCTATAGTGCGGCAGCCGGGGATCGAACTCACGACCATTGAGTCGCAAGTCCGACGCCCTAAC
>Ga0066187_1000575_pt1 | contig 12004 bp, 12 predicted proteins | sample WorMetexBAHAMAS1_FD_58706 | JGI IMG/M metagenome (GOLD analysis project Ga0066187, IMG submission 58706) | Marine gutless worms symbiont microbial communities from Max Planck institute for Marine Microbiology, Germany - Inanidrilus exumae... | ecosystem: Host-associated > Annelida > Digestive...
TGCTGGCTGCCCTGCCGGCGGCCGCCGACGACGTCATGGTGGGTGACATCATGATCGCCGAACCCTTTGCCCGTGCCAGCGCCGGGCGCGCCAAGAACGGCGCTGCCTTCATGACAATCATGAACAAGGGCGGCGCCGACCGCCTGGTCGCCGCGTCGACCGACGTCTCCATGCGGACCGAGCTGCACACCCATACCCTGGACGCCCAGGGCGTGGCGCGCATGCGCCAGGTCGAGCATGTCGACTTGCCCGCCGGCGAGACGGTCATGCTGCAACCGGGCGGCCTTCACGTGATGATGATGGGCCTCAACGACCCGCTGAAGCAGGGCGACAGCTTTCCGCTGACGCTGACCTTCGAGAAGGCGGGCGAGGTGACCTTTGCGGTGAAGATCGCAGCCCCCGGTGCCAAGGGGGCCGGCGGCATGCAGCACCGCCACGGCGCCACGAAAACCAACTAAGCGCGCTGGCATCGGCTTGGTCCTGCGTTGTAGAAGCGGATATGCAGCGCTGGAAGATCACGGTCGAATATGACGGCGGGCCGTTTGTCGGCTGGCAGCGCCAGGACAACGGCCCGTCCGTCCAGGCGGCCCTGGAACATGCGATCAACGGCTTCGCCCAGGAACGGGTGACGCTGTACGGCGCCGGCCGGACCGATTCCGGGGTGCACGCGCTGGGCCAGGTCGCCCATTTCGACCTGGAAAAGCCGACGGACGCCGACACGGTCCGCGATGCCCTGAACCAGCATCTGAGGCCGGCACCCGTCGCGGTGCTGGAGGCCGAGCCGGTCAGCCAAGACTTCCATGCCCGGTTCTCAGCAATCGGCCGCTGTTACCTCTACCGGCTGGGCGAGCGCCGGGCACCGCCGGCCCTGGAACGGGGCCGGATCTGGCCGCTGATGCGGCGGCTGGACCTGGACGCGATGCGGGACGCAACTCGCGTCCTGGTGGGGCGGCACGACTTCACCAGCTTCCGCGCCAAGGAGTGCCAGGCGGACTCACCCGTCAAGACCCTGGACGTGCTGGAGGTGCGCCGGGCGGCGGACGAACTGCACGTCACCGCCGAGGCCCGCTCGTTCCTGCATCACCAGGTCCGCAACCTGGTGGGAACGCTGGTCTGGGTCGGCCAGGGCCGCTGGAACGCGGCGGACGTGGAAACCGCGCTGGCCGCCCGCGACCGCGCCGCGGCCGGGCCGACCGCGCCCGCCATGGGCCTCTACCTCACCCGCGTGGATTATGGGAAGAAGACCTGAGTCGGCGGCCAATTCCCGGACTCATGCATGCCAAGCCATGACCGATGCGCCAATGAACTCCGACACTTCTCTTGAGCAGGTATTGCTCGCGTTGTGACGCCAAACCTGACCCCAAACTTCACGTGTATTTGCAACGATTAACGGCGTTCACCGTCACACTTTGGGAGGGTTTGTTTATGTCGTCGCTTCATGAGGGGGCCAAGAACGGGGATATAGAAGCGGTTCGCCGTGTGATTGAAGCCGGTGCGGACGTCAACGCGAGGGGCGACCAAAAGGTTACGCTTCTGCCTACCGCGAGCGATGATGGACATGGCGATATCTCGGCCTTGTTGGTCGACGAGGGGGCCATCCATGACAACTGCATAACCTACGGCGTGACATCGCTTCATCTAGCGGCCCTTCAAGGACGGCTGGATATCTTTGATCTGCTCGTTGCGAAGGGGGCGGATACCAAAATCAAAGACGGGCACGGTCGAACAGCATTTCACTACGCGTCCGCGCGAGGGCATCTAGATATGGTCGATCATCTGATCAGAAATGGGGCGGCCGTCGATGCAAAAGACGAATTCGGAAAGACGCCGCTTCACCATGCTGCCGTCAATGGACAATACGATGTCGCGGCCTTGCTGATCGACAAGGGTGCGGATGTCCATGCGCGGACAGAACAGCAGACAACCCCCCTTCATCATGCGGTTGGCACGGATGCCCTGTCGGTCATCGCCCTTCTGATTGAGAACGGAGCCGAGGTCTCCGCAAAGCAGTGCCACGGCTGGACGCCCCTCTTCTACGCGGTGAGCAGAACTGGGGCCGAACGACTGATCGAGCAAGGTGCCGACATCCACGCGAGAGACGATCAAGGCTTAACGCCGCTGCTCGTTGCAGCCAACGCCGGATCCGAACAGATCATCGAACTGCTGATTGAAAGAGGCGGAGACGTCAACGCGAGAGACAGTCATGGTCGGACAAGCCTCGACGCAGCAGCATCAACAGATTGCCCGATCATCGCCGCCCAGTTGATCGACAATGGCGCCGACGTCAACGCGAGAGACAATTGGGGCAGAACCCCGCTTCACGCCGCGGCAATGAGGGGCTCCCGGGATGTGGTCGCCTTGTTGATCGCAAATGGCGCCGACCTCAATGCGACCAGCGATAACGGGACAAGCCCCCTGGACCTTGCCAAGGAAGAAGAACACCCGGAAATCGTTGCACTTCTAGAGGGCGCCCTGAGGTAGCAAAAAGAAGCACGGGGTCGGGTCTTGAATCTCGGGGTTTGACGATCAACGATGTCCGTTTCTTTGTTGAGGCATTTCAAGTCTGTGCCAAGTGCGACGCCTCGCTTAAGATGGCCCGGTGACACGGCCCCAAAAAGTCGAGGCCGTCCGTGAACTGCTCGGGGATCGTCCGCGATGAGCAAAGAACACTCGCACGGTACTTCTCTTCAGTATCCGGATCTTGCGCATTTGCCGTCCGACCCTGCGCTGCGCGTGAAGGCGCTGGAAAGCCTCCTGGTCGAAAAGGGATTGGTAAAACCGGAAACGATCGACGCGGCCATTGAGAAGTTCGAGCATCAAATCGGTCCGCACAACGGCGCCAGGGTAATCGCCCGAGCATGGGTCGATGCGGCGTTCAGGGAACGTCTCCTGCGAAATGCGACAGACGCCATCAGCGAATTTGGGTTCACCGGTCAGCAGACGACAGATGTTGTGGCGGTCGAGAACACACAAGACGTTCACAACTTGGTCGTGTGCACTCTGTGTTCCTGCTACCCGTGGGTGCTCCTCGGGTTGCCGCCACCCTGGTACAAATCCTTCGCCTATCGGTCGCGGGCCGTACGCGAGCCGCGTAAAGTCCTGCAGGAGTTCGGGGTAGAGTTGGGCGAGGACGTTGAGGTCCGCGTCTGGGATTCGACAGCGGAAGTCAGATATCTGGTCGTGCCCGAACGTCCGGCCGGCACGGAAGAGATGAGCGAGGAAGCGCTCGCTGCGATCGTTACGCGGGATTCCATGATTGGTGCCGCGACGTTGGAGGTCTGACATGGATGGCGTCCATGACATGGGCGGAATGCACGGCTTCGGCACAATTCCCTATGAGAAAGACCAACCCACGTTCCATCATGACTGGGAGCGTAGGATTTGGGGACTGAAGTTCGCGTCCACCTTTCCGGGCTTCATGAACCTCGACTATGCGCGCCATAGCCTCGAGCGGATGCCGCCGGATCTTTATGTCACATACAGCTACTTCGAGAGATTCTTGTATGCCATTACGACGACCTTGCTCTCGGGCGGATTGATCACGCTGGAGGAGGTCCAGAACGGCAAGGCCGCGCCAGGTTCTGTGCCACGCGCCGATGCCGCAGATCCAGATGCGATCGACCCCTATTCGCACCCTGGGTACCGTCGCAAGATCGATGCGGACCCGCGTTTTAGAATTGGGGAGCGCGTCAGGACGGGAAATCCGCATCCTTCAGGTCACTTACGTTTGCCGCGCTACGCGCGCGACAAGGTGGGGCGGATACACCTGCATCACGGTGCCCAGGTCCTGCCCGATGCCCACGCCCATGGCAAAGGTGAGTCGCCCACACATCTCTACACCGTGGCCATGTCCGCACGCGATCTTTGGGGAGCGGAAGCTTCCGCCAAGGACAGGGTCTTCCTCGATGCTTGGGAATGCCACCTTGAGCCGGCCTGACGAGGAATACCCGCTGCAGGAACCCTGGCAAGCGCAGGCCCTTGCTGCCGCTTTCGGTTTGCAGGACGCAGGCGTTATCAGCGCGGTGGAATGGTCGAATGCCTTGGGCGCTGCGATCAGGCGGGCCCAAGCCGCGGGAGACCCGGACGAGGGGGGGTCTTATTACCACCACGTTCTTGACGCATTGGAGACGCTCCTGCGGGAGAAAGGCTTGATCGAGGCCGGGGAGCTTTCAAAACGGAAGGCCGAGTGGGAGGAAGCCTATCGCCGCACGCCGCATGGAGAGCCCGTCAACCTACCGGCCAAATAAACACTGCGGCGAAGCCCCGCTGGTCACACCAAGCGACCGCAGTCTCCGGAATTGGCACATCGCAGACACCCGAGGTCAGTGAGCATTCGCCGGCGATCACACCGACAACGGCAACTGGGACGTTGCACGCCACCCAACCCCGTATGCGTACACCCCTACCCGGCGATCCCCGTCGGCTTTAGGGAGTGGATCACGGCGCCCAGAAGGAATTCGCCCAGCACCAGGAAGCCGGCGGTCCAGCCGTGCAGGTCGAGCGCGACCTTGATGATGAAGAAGTGATAGGACAGGACGTAGATCAGCGCCGCCACGTCCAGAACCAGCATGACCTGGTCCGGCAGCACGCCGCTCAGGCCGATCCCCATCACCACCAGGTAGAGCAGGATCTGCGGCCCGGTCGCCCAGTTGTAGGCGACGATGTACTGAATATAGCGGTCCTCCCGCTCCAATAGCGGGATCAGGTGCCCGATCAACAGCGGCCAGGCCACCCAGCCGATCACGTAGGTGACCGTCTCGCCGGCAAAGCCGAGGACCATGTCCGCGTCGGCCGCCGGCTCGCCGGGCGCGAAGACCCGCAAGATGATATAGCCGGGCAGGATCACGACCGCACACCAGAAGGATTTCCAGAACGCGGGCACGTCGTCGTCGAAGAACTGGATCCCGACGGGGTCACGCAGGAACAGCCGCCAGGCGCCGTACAGCGCCTGGGTGATCTCGGCCACGGTGATCGTCGGGATCATGCCCGTTCGAAATAGCCGCGCAGCACCGCCTCGTAGATGCGGCTCAGCGCGTGGATGTCCGCGACTCTGGCCTGCTCGTTCGACTTGTGCATGGTCGCGCCGACCAGGCCGAAATCGAGAACCGGGCAGAAGTCCTTGATGAAGCGGGAATCCGACGTCCCGCCGGAGGTGGACAGCGCGGGCCGCGTGCCCAGCACCTCTTCGACCGCATCGCCGACAAGGTCCGACAACAGACCCGGCGGCGTGAGGAAGGATTCGCCGGTCACATGGACGTCCAGCTCGTAGTCGCCGCCCTCGGCCGCGCCGTCCAGGGTCTCGCGCAGCCAACGTTCCAGCGTCGCCCCGCTATGCAGGTTGTTGAACCGGATGTTCAGCCGCGCATGCGCCTCGCCCGGGATCACGTTGTGGACGCCGTTGCCCACGTCCACGGAGGTGACCTGCAGGCTGGAGGCCTGGAAGTGTTCGTTTCCTTCGTCCAGCGGCGCCGCCGTCACCGCGCTCAGCATCGCCATCAGCCGGTGGACCGGGTTGTCTGCAAGATGGGGATATCCCACGTGGCCCTGCACGCCGCTGACCTTGAGAATGGCGTTCAGGCTGCCGCGGCGGCCGATCTTGACCATCTCGCCGAGGGTGTTCGGGTTGGTCGGCTCGCCGGTGATGCAGGCGTCCAGCCGCTCGCCGTCCTCGGCCAGGGCGTCGAGGACCTTCCGGGTGCCGTTGATGGCGGGCCCTTCCTCGTCCCCGGTCAGCAACAGGCTGACCGAACCGGGAACGCCGCCGTTCGCCGACACCCGCGCAACGGCGGCAACGAAGGCGGCGATGGCGCCTTTCATGTCAGCCGCACCGCGGCCGTGGATCACGCCGTCGACCTCGACGCCGGCAAAGGGATCGTTCGTCCATTCGCTTTCGGGGCCCGGCGGGACCACGTCGGTATGGCCGGCAAAGCAGAGGTTCGGCGCCCGGTCGCCAATCCGGGCATAGAGGTTGTCGACGTCAGGCGTTCCGGTTTCGGCGAACCGCATGCGCCGCACGGCGAACCCCAGGCCCTCCAGAACCTCCTGCAGCAGATCCAGCGCGCCGCCTTCGTGCGGCGTGACCGATCGGCACCGGATCAAGGCACGGGTCAGCTCGACCGGATCGACCGGCATGGTCCGTCAGTCCCTCAACAGCTCGTTGATCGACGTCTTGGCGCGCGTGCGCTCGTCCACCGTCTTGACGATCACCGCGCAGTAAAGCCCGGGGCCGGGCGTACCGTCGGCCATCGCGCGGCCGGGCAGCGTGCCGGGCACCACGACCGAATAGGCCGGAACCCGGCCGACATGGACCTCGCCGTAGGCCCGGTCGACGATCTTCGTCGAGGCGCCGATATAGACACCCATCGACAGGACGGCGCCCTGCTCGACCACCACGCCTTCGGCAACCTCGCTGCGCGCGCCGATGAAACAGTCGTCCTCGATGATCACCGGACCGGCCTGCAACGGCTCCAGCACGCCGCCGATGCCCGCGCCGCCGGAGATGTGCACGTTCTTTCCGATCTGTGCGCAGGAACCCACGGTCGCCCAGGTATCCACCATGGTGCCGCTGTCCACATAGGCGCCCAGGTTCACGAAGCTGGGCATCAACACCACGCCGGGGGCGATATAGGCCGACCGACGAACCACGCAGTTGGGCACCGCCCGGAAACCGGCATCCCGAAAGGCGTTTTCGTCCCAGCCTTCGAACTTGGACGGCACCTTGTCCCACCACGTCGTCCGCTCGCCGGGCCCGCCCGCAATCTGCGTCATGTCATTGAGGCGGAAGGACAGCATGACCGCCTTCTTCAGCCACTGGTGGACAACCCACGTGCCGCTTTCCTTGGACGCGACCCGGACGCGGCCGCCGTCCAGAAGGCCCAGAACCTCCTCGACCACGTCGCGCACCTCGCCGGTGGTGGCGGGGGAGATATCGTTACGTTCTTCCCAGGCACGATCGATGGCGGCCTGGAGGTCCGCATAGCTCATCGGCGGATTCCCTGTTGAAAAGAATGTAGATAGTGCAAGGCCACGGGCGCGGCAATGTGGCCCGCGACTGCCGAAAAATCAAGCGCCTGGGCCGTGGTGGTCCATGGCCCGGTGCAGCCAGTGCGCAAGGTCTTCGGCGACGTGATGCACATGGTCGGCGTCGCCGCCCATGCCCCACTCGAAGTGCGACTGAACCAGGACGGTGCGCATGCCCAAGGCCGCCGCCGGGGCCAGGTTCTTCGACATGTCCTCGACCATGGCCGCCCGCTTCGGGTCGATGCCTTCCTTGTCGATCAGCTGCTCGTAGGGCGTCTTGTTGGGCTTCGGCACGAAGTCCGCCGCCACGATGTCGAAGATGACGTCGAAATGCTGATGGATGCCCAGCCGGTCGATCACCTGTTCGGCATGTTTGACCGTGCCGTTGGTGTAGATGAGTTTGCGCCCGGGCAGCCGCTCCAGCGCGTCGGCAAGCTGCGGCGAGCCCTCGACCGGGCCATAGTCGATGTCATGGACGAAATCCAGGAAGTCATGCGGGTCCATGCCGTGGCACTGCATCATGCCGTTCAGCGTGGTGCCATAGGAGCGGAAATAAGCCTTCTGGGTCGCGTGCGCGTGTTCCTTGCTCACGCCCAGGAACTCGGACACGAAATGGGTCATGCGCTGGCTGATCTCGGCAAACAGGTCGCACTGGGACGGATACAGCGTGTTGTCCAGGTCGAAGATCCAGGTGTCCGCGTCGGCCAGGGCGCTGTCGTTGCGCAGATGTTCGTCGAGATGCTTAACCATAACGTGCAAACAGTGGTGTCTCGGGGGCGGTTCCGCAAGGCCCGGAGGCTTGAAAACTGCGTGAGCCGACGGAACCGCCATCAAGCCCAAATTAACCCCTGGACCTTACCATTCCCTTGAAAAACAAGGCCTCCGCCCGGCCTCAGTCCTGGGAAACCGACCGTCCCGTATGCAGGAATCCGCCCCCATTCCGGCCGTCCTCGGCGCCTTTCCCGGCCCCTTGATCCGGTTCGGCCCCGACGGCCGTCCCGAGGCCTGGAACACGCCCGGCGGCGCGATTCTCGAGGCGGTGCCAGCAACCGTGCTTTCCCGGCTCCACGAATCCGCCCGTATGCTTGGAACGGCGGCCACGGGGCGCGTCTCCATCGGCACCGGCGAAGAGGCCAGGCATTTCGAGCTGACCTGCCTGCCCCAGCCCGACGGCGCCGCGCTGACCCTGGGGCGGGATGTCACCTACGACGCCAATGTCGCTGCGGCCCTGTCCGATTCCCGGCGGCGCTACAAGGACCTGGCCGATCTGGCCGGGGATTTCGCCTGGGAGACCGGCCCCGACGGCCGGCTCTGCTTCGTCTCCGCCAAAAGCGCGCTGGGCCATGACGCCGACGACCTGATCGGCACCGACCCCGCACGGCTGATCATCGACCCTGCCTCGGTCCCCTCGCCGCTGCCGTTCCGCGACGTGGAAATGTGGGTCACCGACAAACAAGGCACGCCCCGCTGTCTGGAGATTTCGGCGGTTCCGATTGCGCCCGACGACTCCGGCTTCGCCGGCGCCCGCGGCATCTGCCGCGACGTGACCGACGCACGCCGCCACCATGCGCACCTTGCGATGCGCTCGCAGGTGACCGGCTACGTGATCGACGCGATCCGAAACGAGGCGGCGCCGAAGGCAATGCTGGCCGCCGCCAGCCGGGCCTTGGGCAACGCGCTGTCGGCCTGCGCCTGCATCATTCACGTGGGCGACACCCAGGCCGGCTTTCGCGACGGCGCCTGCTTCGGCGACAGGCCGGCCGACCGGGACGTCCAGGCCGTGCTGGACCGGCTGCGTCCCGGTGCACCGCCGGCCGACACGGCGCCCGGCCGGTACCGCGCCCTGACCATGACCACGCGCTTCTGTGATACGGTCAACGGGGCGGTCTCCCTGTGGCGGGAGGCCGACCAGCCGCCCTGGGACGGCGATGACAAGGCGCTGTTGGCGGCGATCGAGGCCCAGGTGGGCATCGCCCTGCACCAGATCCAGGACCAGGAATCGCTTGAACGGCTGTCCCGAACGGATCCGCTGACGGGCCTGTTGAACCGCCGCGCCTTTTCCGCCGACCTGTCGCTGGCGCTGGAACGCAGCGTGCGCAACGGCACGCCGGGCGCGCTGATGTATGTGGACCTGGACAACTTCAAGGCCGTGAACGACACGCTGGGGCACGAGGCCGGGGACGCGGTCCTGCTGCAGGTGGCCGATCAGCTGGGACATGCCTCGCGCCGCTACGACCTTCACGCGCGGCTCGGCGGCGACGAGTTCGCCCTGTGGCTGGACAATGCGAACGGCGCCACAGCCGGGGCCCGTGCCGAGAAGCTGCTCCAGGATGTCGAGGCTCTGCGGCAACGGCCGGCCCGGGCCGACGCACCACTGGGTTATTCGATCGGGATCACGATCTTCTCGCCCGACAGCGACGACGGCGTGGCGGCCTTGATGCGCCGGGCCGACGAGGCGATGTACCGGGTCAAACGGGGCGGCAAACACGCCTATGCCGTAGTCGAACCGCCGCAACCGGGAACCGTCTCATGAAGCCCGGAGGCGACCGAACGCTGCCGTCGAGCTTGAGCTACGACCAGTCGAAACGTCTGGCGCGGGACGACGATCCAGCCGTCCGCCAGGCGGTGGCCGTCCATCCCGACGTCAAGCCGGAGGTTCTCTATTACCTCGCGGAGGATTCCGACCCCACGGTACGCCGCCAGGTTGCCGGCAACGACCGGACGCCGCGCCAGGCCGACCTGATCCTGGCACGCGACGAGCAGCCCGACGTGCGTTTGGATCTCGCCCGCAAGATCGCCCGGCTCCTGCCCGACATGACGCCCGACGACCAGGATGCGGTCTACCGTGCGGCGGTTTCCGTTCTGGAGGTCCTGTGCGAGGACCAGCTTGTGCGGGTCCGCCAGCTGATCGCGGATGCCGTCAAGTCCCTGCCTGCCGCACCGCACCACGTGGTGATGCGTCTGGCCCAGGACCAAGAGCCGCGCGTTTCCAGCCCGGTCCTGGAGGTCTCGCCGGTATTGAGCGACGAGGACCTTCTGGAGATCATCGGAACCGAGCCGGTCCAGCAGGCGCTGGAGGCGATTTCCCGGCGCAACGGATTGAGCGAGTCGGTTTCCAGTGCGATCGTCGACACCGGCGAACGGGCCGCGATTGCCAGCCTGCTTGCCAACAAAAGCGCCCAGATCCGCGAGGAGACCTTGGACTATGTGGCCAGCCAGGCGGCGGACGTCCCGGCCTGGCACGCCCCACTGGTCCGGCGGCCGTCCCTGTCGGCCCGGGTCGCCAACCGGATTGCAGGCTTTGTCGCCCGTGCGCTGCTGGTGGAACTGAGCGAACGCCAGGACCTGGCCCCGGAGGTGCTGGAGTCCATCGAAGAAACCGTATCGCAGCGCCTCAACGAAACCGAAACACCAGAGGACGAGGGCTTCGAACCGGACTGGGCCGGATCCGACGAGGTCGGGGAGAAAGTCCGCGCCATGCAGGCCGACGGCAGCCTGGATGCGGCCGCGATCGAAACGGCGCTGGAGGCGGACGACAAGCCCTTCGTCATGCGCGCGCTGGCAACACTGGCCGGCCTGGACGCCGACGTCGTTGCAAAGGTGGTCGCCAACAGGTCGCCCAAGGGCATGCTGGCGCTGGCCTGGAAGGCGAGCTTGTCCGCGCATCTCGCGGCGCAGCTGCAGACACGGCTCGGCGGCCTGCAAAACGCCGAAGTGCTCTATCCCACCGACGACGGCGGTTACCCGATTCCCGAAGACGGGCTGGAGTGGCAGCTGGAGTTCTTCCGCGACCTTTAGGCGGCCGTGCTATGGCAGCCAGACCCTTCGAGACGGCGGCTTCGCCGCCTCCTCAGGATGAGGTCTTGTTTGGTGGATTAGACGGACCTTCACCTCACCCTGAGGAGCGCCCGAAGGGCGCGTCTCGAAGGGTCTGGCTACAGGCGACAAGTTGTCTGACGTTTTCTTCACCCCCGGCGGATCAGCGTGCCCGAACCGTGTTCGGTGAAGATCTCCAACAGGATCCCGTGTGCCACGCGACCGTCGACGATCGTCGCGGCGTCAACCCCGCCTTCGACCGCCTTGATGCAGGTCTCCACCTTCGGGATCATGCCGCCCGTCAGGGTTCCGTCCTCCATCAGCGCGCCGGCCCGTTCCAGGCTCAGCTCCGAGATCAGTTGGTCCGACTTGTCCATGACGCCGGCCACATCGGTCAGCAACAACAGCCGGCGCGCCTTGGCGGCGGCGGCGATCGCACCGGCGGCGGTGTCGGCATTGATGTTGTAGGTGTGACCGTCGTCGGAGAAACCGATGGGGGCGATGACCGGTATCAGGTCCGACGCGGTCAACACGTCCAGGATGCCCGGGTCGACCGCGGCCGGCTCGCCGACGAAGCCCAGGTCCAGGACTTCCTCGATGTTCGAATCCGGGTCCTTCTTGGTCCGGGTCAGCTTGGTCGCCCGCAAGAGGTTGCCGTCCTTGCCGGAAAGACCCACACCGCGGCCGCCGGCCTCGCCGATCGCGGCCACGATCCGCTTGTTGATCTGGCCGCACAGCACCATCTCGGCGATTTCGACGATGCGGGAATCGGTGACGCGCAGACCGTCGACGAACTCCGTCTCGATCTTCAGCTGCTCCAGCATCCTGCCGATCTGAGGGCCGCCGCCATGCACCACGATGGGATTGATCCCCACCTGCTTCAGCAGGACCACGTCGCGCGCGAACATCTCGGCCAGGGCCGGGTCGACCATGGCGTTGCCGCCGTACTTGATGACCAGGGTGGCGCCCGTGTAGCGGCGCATGTAGGGCAGGGCCTCGGTCAGGATTCCCGCCTGCGCCAGCCATTCGCGCCGCTGTTGCTCTTTCATGTCGGTCATCGGTCGGTCCCTGCGAAGACGGAATGCCGCAAACGCCGCGCGGACCTTAAACCAACGGCTCCGGTTCCGCCAGCGCCGCCAGGAAGGCCCTGAGTTCGGCGATACCGGTT
>Ga0066187_1000576_pt1 | contig 11983 bp, 8 predicted proteins | sample WorMetexBAHAMAS1_FD_58706 | JGI IMG/M metagenome (GOLD analysis project Ga0066187, IMG submission 58706) | Marine gutless worms symbiont microbial communities from Max Planck institute for Marine Microbiology, Germany - Inanidrilus exumae... | ecosystem: Host-associated > Annelida > Digestive...
AATAATAATATACACATTTGTATAGCGCCATATGGTCGTAACTTCAGAGGCGCTAAAAGCTGGACCGGGAGTCAAACTGAAGTCCATATTAGTAGTAAGGCTGTTCAGCCAGTGGGAAGTAACTTAACATAACTTAACTAGATTCATGAAAAATGACAGAAGGAACAAAAGGACGGACAGAAAAAAGCACATAGCTAAGCTGGGAAAAAAACTGAGCTTGTTAAAATCCCCCATTGTAGCTAATGTAATAATCGAATTGTTTTTGAAAGCATTTACTGAGCAGCTATTGACGACATTGTGGGTAATTTATTTCAATCATCAATAATTCTTTGACTAAAAACTACTTCCTAATTAATATTTAAGTGACAAGGTTGCTTTATAATTGTGACCTCTTAATCCAGTAGAAGTTAACTTAAATCACACATTACTGTCAACATTAATGAACTTTTTCAGTATCTTGGATTAAATCTTTTTTTCTTTTGGTTTCTAATGTTGTTAACTGTAAGTATTCAGGTGTAATAATGCTGCTTCATGTGTGATCACTGAACTGTTGTTAATGTGACATAACATGTGTGATGTAACACAGGCATCCGGCAAAGTGACGGCATGTAAGGACCCTCAGACTGAGGCCGACAGAAGCGCTCAACGCTGCATCATCTCCTCTCTGCATCAGCAGTTTCCTAAAGTTCATATCTTTGGTGAAGAGGTGGCTGTATTCACAGTCATACTACAAACTCGTAAACAAGGAGTAGTATAGTTTGTCTGAAGTTATATAATTTCAGTTGTCTTATTACCCACGCCGGCTGTATAGCTGCCGGCATGGGTAGGGCATTCAGTCGCATCTGTCTTGTTTGTCTGCGCTCTAAAAGGAAAACGGCTTGAGCTATCAACACCAAACTTGGCACATGTATACTCTATAGCAGTCGCTTGGCATGCATTGACCCAAAGGTCAAAGGTCAAGGTCACACTGTTACAAAAACCGTCACGGTCGCACGGTTGCTAGTTATGCGTGTTGATATGACTGTTGCCGGCGCGGCTCTGCATGTCGATACGATTTGCCTATGTTTTTCTAGTTGTTTCTTGTTTTCATCAGCTGCTGTGACAGTTATGTGTACCTGCATAGATAGGCCTATCATCTTCCTTTTTGTGTTTGTAGAAAAATGACTAATGCAGATTTAACAATTTGTGCACCATTTCTGCTTTGTATAAACATACTAACGAATGTGGGAAATGCTGTGGATATTACTAGGCTTAATACCCACTGGTGTAATGTGGGAGTGTCACCTGATGCATTAAAGTTAGGCATTCGCAATCATTTTCTCGATTATGAACAGTTAAATTCATTAAGCTCCACTGTGTTAAATGGATTAAATGTGCAGTTCTTTTGCAGTATCTGACAGTTAATTATTGTGCCTTGAAGGAGTTGGAGCCAACAGAAAGCATAAGTTCTGACTGGATAGTAACAAGTATGTCAGATGAAGTTCTGAAGCATGCTGCAGATTTTCCTGAAGATTTAAAGACAGTTATAGAAGAAGAAGTAAGATTACCTGTAATTGATTAACAATTTCATCACTACATCTGGAAATTATTTATTCAGTCAACTGATTACTGAGGGAAGGGAACAGTGTCGTCATACTCCTTTTATGCTTTATTCTATGCTGCCAGTACTCTTTTATTTACACTAAATAACGATCATTTTCTGTACATAAAACTGGAAATGTCTTATTTCCTTCCAAAGACCATTTGTAACAAATGTATCACATTTTTAACAAATGGCATTGTGGTTATATGGAGATGTATGCAAATGCTTTAAAATTTTGGCAAACTATCAGAAGCTACACACAACACCATTTTAGGCCGCATTGCAGCAATACATATGTTGACAGTGACACAATTTCTTCATTCATATCTATGCCAGCTGTTCTGGCCGCCATGGTGTAGGGCAAGCACTTACAGTCACATCGCCAATCTGGCGCTAGCACTAAGCTTTACATACATTACAGTTTTATTTAAATAACGTAACAAATCCTCACCAGTTAACTTCACAAACTACGACTTGGTGCCCTACGAGATCATATTGTCACCATAGATTACTGTGACATCATTTCGCCATGTCTGTAGCTAGTTGCGGGGGAATGCGGCCTATTGCTCCAGAGGGACATGGTCTGTCTGTGTGTCTGTCTGTTGGCCACATTTGTGAGCCCTGCCAAAGCGGATAAACAGATCAAAAATGCCGTTCGGTTGGGTGACTTGAGTGGGCCCGAGGAACCATGTAGTAGATGGGGTCCAGATCTCCCAAGGAGAAGGGTAATTTTTGGGGTCATCCGGTCCATTGAAAAGCATTGGAAGTTGCTACTGTGGTGTATGCAGCAAAAAGTCAGTGTAGCCTCTGTAGCCTGCTGAAGCTCATTGTATTGCTCCACACTGGCTGGTGTCACTTTAACTTTTCCTCCATGAAAATCTGCCCCAGCGATGCGGCTTCTCATCAAATTTCTGTGACCACTGGTTGATTTCGTAGTTGTTTGTACAGGTCTGCATCTGGGTCGATCCACTGGACGGAACTGCTGAGTTTACAGAAGGTAAAATCACAAAAGTCTGTGCTGCTACTTATTTCTGTTTACTGAAGCTGAGAGCATTATTACTTCACCCACGTTGTGAAGTACTGTGATGAATACATCGGTGTGTATGTCTGTCTGTCTGTCTGCCTGCGAGGATGTCTACAGAACCACACTAGTGACAAATTTTTTGTGCATGTTGCCTATGGCCATGGCTTGGTCATCCTCCGGCGTCGTTGCAATACATTATGTACTTCTGATTTTGTGGATGACGTCATGTTCTTTACTATAATGGGCTCTATAGAGGTATGAATTTCGCTATAAAGGACCGATTTCTCTTAAATTTACTTCTTTACCGCAAAGTTGGTCAGAATTCAATTTCCTGTTATTGAATGGCTTAATTTTGACTAACTATTTCAAAATTACTTGCAAACTGAACTTAAAGAGCAACAGAGAAATTTGACGATTAACGGGAAGAATTACCGACATGCACATTGTCATAGCAATTTTTACTATGGTAATCGTCAACGTTGGCGGAGAAATTAATATACCAGTGACTTTGATGCGTGGATGTAGGAAAGTGAAGTTAATTTACCATTAATGGGACTTGGGTTAAGAAAGTATATAGAGTTACGGAAGAATTGAGCTGCTGAGAATTATAGTTGCCCATCTGCAAATATACAGTCAGTGGAGCAACTGCCCAGCACGGGTGAAGTCTGATATCTACGATTGCCTTGTTGCATTTGATTTTAGAAATTAGTAGCACTACACTTTCTGTGCATGAGAATGGTGATGCAATGAGTCTGGTCTTTGTGACATGTAGGATTACTTGATCATGTCACGGTGTTGATTGGAGTTGCTGTTAGAGGCAAAGCAGTTGCAGGCGTCATTTATCAGCCGTATCACAACTATCAGTCTGGGCCCAGTGCTGTACTTGGCCGAATTATCTGGGGAATTGTTGGACTTGGTAATCTTTTCATGATGATAATTAGTTTTAATCTTTTATATACATACATAAAAAACTTAATTTTACACTAATGACCAAGTAAAAATTGTTCATTTAGAAGAGCAAGCTACATTTAAAATGTGGATTTTGGGGAACATTACAAGAGTCTCTGCTGCTGCTGACAGACCCGCATGACGTAGAGGAACATGCTAAATATTCTGTATCGCATCATATGGTAATCAAACCATTTCTTTTACTCGGCAGAACTGCTGAATACAGATCTCGATGGTAGCTGTGATCAACAATTGTTCGACAACCATAAGAAGTTTATGACACACATTGGCGAACTAAGTTGACAGCACCTGAGACGATCAGCCGTTCCAGAGATATCATTGGTGCCCATCAAAATTTAATGGTTCACGTGATCTAACCATGTCCCTTTCAGGGATGGTTTGCCATCCATGGGCTAGCACTTACCGTCTTACCTACTGTCTTCCTACCTACCAAATTTGAAGTCTCTAACTCCACTCACTATGAAGATATAAAAGGCGATACAGAACGTCGAAAATTGTGTGGTTTGGGGTAGTTATGGTCACTTAAGGTCCCCGGAAATAGCACTATTCGATAGAGGAGATACGAGTTCCTATTAGCGCTCCATAGTAATTATGTCCCTGTCTTGCACCGTTTCCGAGATATAGTAAGATATTGGTCAAAAGTCACCATTTTTAACCTACCGCACCTCTACAATACCGGCGTGTGACAGATGAACAAACAGACAGCCAGATATGATGAGAAGTAGTTGTTGGACAAGTTGGAATGTGTAGTTTTGTGCACTGTACAGTACATTTCAAGTACTGTGACAGGTTGATTGCACTTTTATACAGTAACTCCTGGTACTGGCGTTGAACAGCAACGCTCCTTCCGTCAGCAGTCAGTTGGAGAGACAGGAAAGGATGAAGCTAGTGTGAGTCTGTGATGTTCACTGGTTAGGGTCAGTGCCTTGAGTTCCGTTAGGTGTTCTGACATTGTTGGTTGAGTGACTGGAAGGGCAAAAAGCCTGTACCAATTATCCTTTGCAAAGGTTCTCTTTTGGATTCAGTGGGGGAACAAAATCAATTGGCTAATGCAAGCGCACCTGGACAGCGACCATTCTAACAGTGTGTTAGTTTGTCATACTGCTACCCACTGTGGCCACTGTCATACTACAGACACACTACAGCTACCTCGACTGGTACCAATATAGTGTGGCATTTTGTCAATCACTTCAGATGCCTTTGTTTCAGAATAGTCAGTGGTGTTCACTGAGCAATTTAGATTTTGTATGTCTGTGTTAAGTAGTATTTCACATTTAACTCTGAGCAATTTGTGATCTACTGTATGCAGGTGCGTTTGGCTTTGAGCCAAAGAGCCCTCCGGCAGACAAGCGCATTATAACGACTACTCGCTCACACATGACAGAGGCCGTCAAAAGGGCAATTGATGCTTGCAGTCCTTCAGACATACTGCGAGTAGGCGGAGCAGGACACAAAGTACGTTAGCTGTTTTTTGTTGTTGTGTATTTTAGGCTCACATCATGCTCTTCAGGTTTGTTTTTTGCATGTTCAAGTTACTATGCAAATGAAGGTTCAGTTACTCCATTCTTACTAACACGTGTGAATATATTGATGTGTAATGTAGTTAGAGTACTGTAGCAGTATTTCATGTATCAGATTTATGATTTTTTTTCAAACTAATGTATCTTATCTGCATGGCTCACACGAATATATAAGTATCTTCTTGCTATTTCCTTCCAACTGCAGTGAGCCATGTGGATTTTATATGCTTTCAGTTTTCATGTAATCATGTTGATCCTTTAAATCCAGTTTCAGTTATTATTATACCATTCCAGAAAATGATGGCAAGTTTGGCAGATCACTGCAGATACATAAGTGTTGTGCATCGTTTGAATTTGTTCGATACATAATGTGCAGTGACAATTACTGTTTATGCAGGTGCTGCTACTCATTGAAGGCCGTGTACATGCGTACTTATATGCTAGCCCAGGCTGTAAGAAGTGGGACACTTGTGCACCGGAAGCTGTTTTACATGCCATTGGCGGACGCCTGACTGACGTACATGGAAATAAGTACACATATGAACCAACGGTGAACCGACACAATTCTGGCGGTACCCTGGCTACTGCAGTAGCGTCTGAACACGAATGGTATCTGAACAAAATAGGTGAAGATATCTGACAGTCACTACGTGGTACTGCTTTTGCAGTGGTTTGTTTGATAATGTTTCTTTCAGCAGCTACTTGAAAGTAGAAATAGTCTATAATTTCTTCATTCTCTCTAGAGTCTCTCTGCTACAAGAAAGCATGAATATTTATTACCGACCACATTAGCGGGAAAGGTAATGCGATTGGTCATGTCCGTCCGTTTGTTTCCGCTCTTCTTTTGAACCGACTGATTTATTACTTCACCCACGGGAGCGGTGGCCAAGTATTGCAATGAGCACGTCTGTATGTCTGTCTGCGAGCATATCTCCCGAACCACATGTACGATCTTTACCAAATTTTTTGTGCATGTTGCCTATCGCCGTGGCTCGGTCCTCTGGCGGGGTGACAAATCCAAAGGGGAAATTTTGGGGGTTTCTTCCCCGTTGACAAAGCATTGTACAGCATAGCATTTGGGACCCATACAAAACGGCTGAACCAATCGAGATGCCATTTTGGACGATACTCGGGTGAGCCCAAAGAACCATGTATTAGATGGGATGCAGACCCCTCAAGAAGGGGCATTTTTGGGGGGTTGTCCGGGCCACTCAAAAGCACTGGCAATCTTCGCTGCAGCGGTTGCTGCAAAGGGGATCATTGACTTGCCAATAACGTCATGCAGCAGAAGGGATCATTCGGTATGCCAGGCAAGCACAAATAGTATTCTGAAAATTGCTGGGCTCAGGCGATGCGGCCTATTGGCCACGAAGGGGGTGGTGGGATTGCACAGTGCGGGCAATGTCTGATATGTACAATTGCCTTCTTTTGCATGTTTTTTGTGTATATGGGTCATGACTGTCCCTTGCCGGGCATTAAAAGAGGAGGTCATAGGTCAAGGTCAATACAAAAATATGTGCTACACGAGTAACTACAGCGGCGTCCTAAGAGTACTGACTAACGGCCATAATAGGCTTCTATTGTCACATCAGCTGTGCGCACGCACCAATGCGTGCAGCGTGGCACGGCCAAAGCCAGTGGCGAAGTCCAGTGCATGTAGGCGTGGTATCACGGTTGGTCTGACCTCGATCTTTAATCGAGAACAATTTTTCCTTCCAGCTACAAAAATACCACAAACTCTTCTATGAGCGCTGGGATCATCTATTTGTGCATTTTATTTAGATACTTGCGTCCTTTTGTAATCTGTCATTTAATTAATGACATGTATTTTGTATGTTTCTATATACGTAAAACCTTCTGTTTGCAGGGGCACCACGGGATTTTTGCTGGAGGGTGTTCCTGGGATTCATGCAGATTTGCTGAGTTTAGATGCTCGTTGTGGGGGTATGGGTAGGTAAGGCACGAAGCGTACTGCTTAGCCTTAGACTGTCTATCCATTCCAAAGAGTAGGCCATATAATAGGCTACAGTATAGCTTCTTGTAGTGTGATATTGAAATGTATAAATTTATGTGTGGCATAGGCCTGTTGTACACTTGAATGGGAAATTGCAGAAAGCTGTACATGTTAACCGGCTTTGATAGTAAACTCGGTTTGTAACAGTATGAACACACCAGAATTGTAGGCTGTTACATCAAGGCAATCTCCCCACTAGCTCGCTCAAAATGTGCCAAAACATGCCTTTTCAAAAGTAAAATTTCATTCTTTTCTCGGAGGGGCATAACCCCTCCCTAGACCCCACCCTCGACTGGGCAGGGGACACCTCTCCCGACACACCTCCCCCCTATTGTCTACCCCACTTTGTTGGACCTGGCGACGCCCGTCTGTTGGTAGAAATGGTAGTAATATAGTGACTTACTTTACATTAGTATATGTTCATTGCCAGATCATTTACATTGAACGCATATATTTAGACAATGTGCAACCCAGGTGACGATCTTAGTGAGCATTTATCCACAAAAAGTTGTGTAGTCATGTACAGTACAAGAACCTCGGCTATTGCATAGGCCACGCAACATGCTATGCCAGTTGAAATCTTGTTAACTGCTGCACAACTACGAAAAATACTATTTGAAAAGCTTGAAAGTCACCGGAATTGCCGAAATTTGATAGGCCATATATCACTTCCTATTGGCAGTGTGTAGTAATGACGTCTTTACCTTACACCATTATTTCGAGATATTACCACTTTAGTCTTTTACAGTGTATGTATGTGAGTATGTGACTGCATGTGACCTTGGGAAGTCCTCCAGTGTCACGGTAGTAGGACTTTTATGTGCGATGCTACGCGAGTGCAGTATATGCTGTCGTCATGTGTCCATCAGTCTGTCACGTGCCAGTATTGTACCAAAACAGCTAACATAAGATCATGCAAACAACATTGTATGATAGCCCAGGGACTGTAAGTTTACTGATGCGAAAAATTTCCACAAAATTCCATTGTGTGTCTGTCCGTCAGTTTGTCACAAGTCGGTGTTCTACAAAAAATTGCTATGCCCCTAAATGTAGTATCACGCAAACAACCGATAGCAACAACACAAGTCAGTCTTCCACAATAAGTCTATTACAAATTGTGTAAGTTTTTTTTACTGCGCAACGCTATGCTAGTGCGATACTTGCTCTTATTTTGTGTCTGTCCTTCAGTCTCAAGTCCGTGTTTTACAAAAATGCTGCTAAATGATGTTACCACATTTCCGTTCAGACTTTGTCTGTTGTCCTGTTCGACCAGGTTATGTGAAGGTCAAGGTCGTGTCGAAAGTAATTTGGCAAAAGATTGCATTGCCCTCGTCACTGGACTTTGTCTGTTTTGTATCACAATTTGTAGTTGGTACCTAACCTGTCATGTACAAAATTTGAAGTCTTGAAGATATGAAAGGCAATGCAAAATGTAGAAACCTACACCACCAGTATTTCCCCCACCCCTAATTGGCCGACCCTATTCAAATTTCACCAAGGTCTTTGGCATCAGAGTCCCTCAGCTATTGTGTGATGTTGTGTGTGTGATCCTAAGCTTAGCCATTTTGAAGCAATACAGGCTTGTGACAGATGGACAGACATGGCCACAGCATATACCGCACTAGCATAGCATCCTGCGGTAAAATGTCTTTTAGTTCTCCTGCAACTTGTTGCCTGGTCATTAATGGTGCCAGCCTTAGCCGTTGTGACGTCCCCCCAAATAGCTAACAGATTGAATTTCCGTGCATCAGGAAAAAGTGAACCGTCCTAGAGTGACAGTTTGCACAGTTAGTTTTGTTTGTAACCTGACACTATGAATAAGCCAAAATGTGTGAATGATATTAGCATATAACATTTTTTAGATATGTAGATCTTTGTCTCATGTACCAATCCAGTGTTGTACTAGAAATGTGTTGTCAGCAGTAGCACTAATTAACTGTTATGGAGTTGACAGTATCATTCCAGCAGTTCACACACAGATAGTCGATTGAATAAAGAAAACACTGCTACGAGTTGTTGTTATTTGTAACGTTCAGAACTGCTAATTCATATAGATTATTACAGTACACCCGTTTCAAATTTTATTTCGCTGCCATTGTCAACATTGTCACACTCATGTGAAACATAAATCTGCAGTGGTTCTGAAGTGCCTGCATCACTGTTTTGAAAGTAGTTAACGCCACATCATCAACTTATGCTGCTACTTGCGGCTGTGCCACATATTTGCAATTCGTAAAACGTCATAACCAGTATTGAAAGCAGCTTTTACATTTTAAAAACCTGAAAGTACTGACAAGAAAGCAATTTCTGTCTGTAAATAACTGAATATGGAAACATTCCACAGTGTAGCACGTGTAGTGAATCTACTGCATCTTGCGAGCAAGTGCCTGTTTCAACACGTTAATTTTGCTGTCAACTTCAGCGGCTGTTAAATTCTGTAAGAATGCACATACACAGGCACTTTGCAGTCATACATATTACCATCATCAACAGTACATAAAACGCATTTAAAATAATGGTTTGAGTGCATCAATAAAGTAATTTAACTATAACAAGTGAAGTTACTTGCCTTAATTATCTGGTCTTAACAACTTCTCAGCTATTCGCACTCACTGTAAATAATAAAGTATGCATAAGTGCATAAGTGAAACCAAGTAATTTGTAACAAATTACAACTTTTAACTTCATTAACCTATGAAAGCCATGAATATGACATTTCAGTGAGAAGGACAAAATGTAAGTGCTGGATTGTGTGTGTCATGCTGAACATAAGAAATAATCCAAGTTATGCCACAGCCAACATTCGTGAAATGCATTTACAGTTGCTGAGTGCTCGCACCAGTGTCGAAAGTAGTCAACCTATACTCTACTGCATCTTAGTTAGCTACCAGCGTCATTAAAAAGTATCTTCAAAATACTATTTGGAAAATATATTTACCTGCTGCTTCTGTATTTTACATAACGGTATTAAAATTGGCTATTTTAAACTATTGTGTTTGTACATGACTGATCAAAGATTGCTAATATTACAGTGGTTATCTCACTTATCTGCAATACTAGAAATTAGTGGCTTGTTTTTTGACATAGCTGTGACGCAATTCACCAAGAACTGGTTTCATTAGTACCACACTGCAAATGACATCCAGTCACCTACTATGCAGCACTAGAGCACTTACTACCCAAAGGTTTTGGTGTATGAATGCTGATTTTACATCATTTCATTTTTCGGCTCGAAGCTAGGCTTCAGCCGAATGTTGGATTCACTCTACGGCGCGTTTTGGCGGTGTTCACGCATTCGGCTATAACTCCACCGAAGTGAACCAATTTGGATGAAATGTTGGAGCACTCTGAGTACACTGTCGGGGGCTGGCCATGGCAGATTTTGGGTGTGATGGTGCATCAGTGACAGCTGGAGAGCCAGGCAAAATTTTTTTGTCAGGTAAGCAATGCACGATTTCACCGATTTCCTGTCGGCCAAATTTAATAAAATTGAAAGACAACATGTCAATCAGTGTTGTGATGAAAACTTTCAGAACAGAATTTGGAAGATTGTACCTTAAGGGGTCGTTTTAACAAAATCTTCTCAACAATTTTGAACATCTTGCAACTTTCTAGATTTACTGGACCAAAGTTCATAAATTTGCAGTGCAAAATTCAAAGTGCAATAACTACGGAACGGAAGTAGATATCAACATCGTTCCAATAGTTTTTTCATGCAATAAAAATCCTCCACTACGTGGAGCTGCAAGTGGTTCAAACCGCCAAAGTGACCACGCCCGCTAAATTTTGAACCCCCATATCTCAAAAAACTCATTGAACGACCCCACTTTTCACAGCTTCAGATGAAACTAAACCAGATTCTCTGTTGATCAAGGAGGTAACTCAAAATTCATTGGTTGACTGTGATATGTGAAATTTTTTCAAACATTTTCGACTTCGGGGGTCACTCCGAAATGGGGGTCTAAGCCCCAAATTGGATGGGGCACTTCAAGGGCCGGACGATCGTCACCAACCAACATAACAATCGTGACGAAGAAGTCAAATGTCACGGAGAAAATTGACGTCAAAAAGACCATACGACGTCACGTACAAATTGAGGACAACTTGATGTTTTTCCAGAATCACCTCTATATAGATTTGTGTAGTCCGAAATGGTCTAAATTGCTTATATATAACGCGTGCACCAGGCAAAAGTAAGAACGACGGAGTCGAATGATAAATTCCTCCACAAGAAGCCAAAATCATTTGATAAAATAGGCACGCCAGATCAACCTCACTGTCTGTAGCACTGACCAACCATCGTCTACTACAAACTAAGCCAATGCTTGGTGTCATCAACATACTTTGATACCACACTCCTGAGAACATCAACGATGTGTAACAAAATATAAAGCCAAAAATATGGCCAGGTCCCAAGTTCTGAGTAAGATATGGAGAAGTACCCTTATTTTGGGGAATGAGACACCCTTCTAATACAGTGTGGCCTAGCTGACCATATTATTCCCTCCTCCATGAACAAGTTGATGTACTCAGCCATTCCATCATAGCTCTTGCAAAAACATAAAACCTCAATGTCATTTGAATGTTACCATGTTTCTCATATTCAGTACTTTTGTCTCTGCTCAACAGTGCAGAGGACTGACGGTCGATTCTACACAACTGACGTTTCTGCCAAGTTCGAAGTCACATGACACAAAAACTAGGCCAAATATCAAAATGTGGCCGGAACAAATTTAGATAGTGTCCCCTAGTTTAAGAATGGTCAGTTGCCAGCTGCCACTGTAAATGACAGAGGAGATAGCTTTTGAAAATGGAAGGATTTCCAACTTCGAAGGGCTCGTGACCTTGACCTTGGATCGGGTCATACTGCATAC
>Ga0066187_1000578_pt1 | contig 11970 bp, 8 predicted proteins | sample WorMetexBAHAMAS1_FD_58706 | JGI IMG/M metagenome (GOLD analysis project Ga0066187, IMG submission 58706) | Marine gutless worms symbiont microbial communities from Max Planck institute for Marine Microbiology, Germany - Inanidrilus exumae... | ecosystem: Host-associated > Annelida > Digestive...
GCGTCTGAAGACTGTTCTGTTCAGTAGAGCTTATGCAACATCATCATAGCGCCTCCGTGAGTTTTAGGCTATAAGGCTTGCTGCGCGAAACATAAATGTACTTACTTACTTACTTACTTACTTACACCAACCGTCGAGATCTTTATTCAGCGAGATCTGTATTCAGCCGCTAGGCCGAGTAAAAGAAATGGAATGACTACAACAACGATACGATACGGAATGTTTAGCATGCGCTGAGCCTGTGTCGCGCGGGTCTGTCAGCGGCAGCAAAGACTATTGTAAGTTCATGCTGGAAGGTGGAAAGTTGATGTTGGCAGTATACCAACTGCAGCAAGCGTGATGTCACGGCAGTAAGGCGATCTGATGTCGCTTGTATGGTCGACACGGACAGACTCTGATGCCATTGACGGACTCAGCACAGCTGAACAACTCGCGTCTCAACTGCAGCCAGCACTCACCAGCAGCAGCAGCAGCACCCAGGTGTATTGCTGATGTCATTAATACAGGTGCAAATGGTTCTGCCACGTGCTTAACAACACTACACGTTGCTCCAACCATTCTACAAAAGCCAAAGACAGCAACCACACTACATCACTTTCTGTGCACAATTTTAGCCGACAGTGGTAATCACAGCCCAGCTTATCCGACGGGTTCTGTCTGTGTGTGTCTGTGTATAATGTGCATGCATAACATCACAATGGATCCAGTTGTTTTTGGTATGAAGTTATCACAGGGGACAGCTATTTTGTATAAGACAGGGCGTCTGGATCCAGCCATGGAAGAGTGATCTTCCCCAGAGGTTGGTGCTGGACTTGGAAAAATTTTGGATCATGTCCTTATTACGAACCTGGTAGTGGGTGTGACACGTTTACACAGTGCTTAGTGTTTTTGTTTTGACGCACAATCAATTGAACACAGTACATTTTGCTACAACACGGTCGGCCATTCACAGCAGTTGCTGAGCTAGTAAAACTTCTGCCATATAAAGACGCCAAACACTGGAGACGTGTTCTCTGGGCTACTGCTCATATTAATACAGCAAAATGGCAGGCATTTGGTGACATCTGCATTTTGTTATACTTCAACTTCAAACACTTCTATTTCTTGAGCATTAGAGGCATGCAGCTGTGGCACCTGTAGATATACATTACGAAGTTAAGTATAATTATATATTATCTCTATCACATTCTGTCAGACTTGTCATGCAACTCGACAAATTCAAATCATCAACAAACACCATGTCATGAAACTCGGGTCGTGCATTCTCCCACCGTGTGCTAATTTAAAAACAATTTTAACCTTTTTAGAATTTATCTTTAAGAAACAAATAATCTGGTCACCCTAAAAATCTAACTGATTTTTCCATGTTCCTCCCCGTACCAAAATCTTATGAACCATTGTACTATGACAGAAATAAAAACCAATCGACAAACAGGAGAAAATTATAACCTCATTGGTACAGACAATTGAGTCATGCTTTATGTATCTATACATAGCCATCAGTGTAAAGTGGATAAAACCCGATACTTACTTTTCAATGAAAGACACGTTGTTGAGTAATCTGAAATATTCTGGTTCGCAGACAAGACCTGCATGCATTACACATGACAACTAATATGTGATCACAAAATATTTCATATTGAAATCCACAAACCTCAGGATTAAAGGTCAAACGTGACAATAAAATTGTAATGTTATTACTGTCACCATGAGCAGGCTGTTTCATGCATTAGTCTAACAAACCTTTGTGGGTATATTAAAAATGTGAGTCTTTTACTGGTTGAATGGCCTTCCAGTCAGCCAGTGATGAGCAGAGCAACACCGAAACAGTGTTTGCACAGTTTCGGTCTAGCTCATAAGTCGTTGGTTCGTTTATTGAGTGTCACACTACTACGTAGCAACTTTGTTAAACTTGTTCACATTTATTACCCCACACAGAATCTCAGAATTTACAACCATAAAACGCTATAGCAAAATATGCATAACACATAAAATATTCTTATCACAATGCTATTTATGTTTGTTCTGTGACGCTAGTGATAGCAAATCATAAATCAAATTTCAGTGCCAAATCACAAGTCTTTTGTGCGAATGGAATAGATTAAACACGATTGATGAAGTTTACTGATACTGCCATGCAAGAAAAATCGACTGACAAAAGCTGGCCAATTTTTCTACAACAATAATCAATTTTTTTGGACGATTGTTTTGTTCGCATATATGCACAAAATGGCTTCTCTTTATGTCAGTAATTTGCTTCAGCAGGACCATAAACTACAGCATTTTCTTCATAAAGTTCGATAAGTATCATCATTTTCTCCTGTCCAGTAAGACTCCATCTTTCAATGAATTTGAACATGAGCCACTGATCAGTCACATCAGGATTCCTGTTGATGAAACGGCTGGTTTTGCAACTGTGTTTGGCCAATATTTTTGTCACTTGAAAAAATCGGCCAACAAAGTCAGCCAGCTTTTCTATGATGCATGACCAGTTTTGTCATCAGATAATGGCAGACAACAATATTGGCTAAATTCTGTCTATTGTATGTTAATGGCTTAAATGGTAAATACAAATTTTAAAAAGAAATCCAAATCTCCAGCTTTCAAAAAAAAAACAAAAAATCCAAAACTGTCAAGTTTCTCTTACTCTTCAATGAAAATACATCAGTATATGTTTAACTAACAATGTAACTGCTGCAGTTCTACAACTCGTCTGATTCAGACTGATGTTGTGTAAGTGATGATCACACATGACGCATCCAATCTTTTCTCTGGCTACTTGCAGCAAGACTGTCTTGGCACCTTTCGAGATATCTTCTGGGGTTATATCATAATGTGCAGCTTCCAATGCCATAAACATGTTGGTCATCTCTGCTGCAAACTGTACTGCTTTTTCTTCCTTGAGTTCCTCGAGATTCAGAGGCAGTATGCTGTGCTGTCTTTGTCTTTCAGCCAGTTTGACTTTTAGCGTCGTCTCTTCACCGAGTAAACTGTTCCAAGCTGCAGCATACTGTGGATATTCCATGTGCGTATAACCTTGTTGCGCAGTTGCAGCTGTTTGTCACTTTGTGACAATATCGTTGTTTTCTTCACTATGGTTGGACCAGTAACCTATTTTACGACCCTACCCTGATTGGTTGACAGGGGACACCGACCTTGTTTAGCCAAGTGACGTCTGAGCTAGAATGTTTTCTTTTGTGCCTGGTACTGTTCAAAAATAACAATTTACCTACCAGCAGTGTGGCAGGTGTGTCTACACGATTCATTGGATGTCGACAGATGCACGATGAGCCCAGACGCAGGCGGCCAACTGCTGTCCTCGCCATGTGGACAGAATCGTTGATGAGTGAGGTAGGAGTGAAGCCGCTCCACAAAGCCGACTGCTGTAAACTCATGCGGAATGAACGGCTGAACAACATGCTACAACATTCAACAGCAGCTACTGAATCAATGTCAAATATCATGCTGGTGAATGACCGTCGACAGACGGCAAACATATGAATAACAATGACAAAACGTTAATCTGTTATGTAATCCCACAACCATGCATCTTGAAGTTAATAACAAAAAAAACTTTAGTACTGCAAAAAATCATCTTTATGTGATATCTTTATACTGCATCTCTATGCATTTTGCTTGACAAGGTGCACATTAAAAATGCCTCTTATTATTATTATTGTCAATACTAGGGCAATCATACGTCTATGGCATAACATATACTGCATTTTTGTTGTCTGGTTAACTGCCCAATTCGACACATCGGCAGTTCTAAACTGGTGCAGTAAATATCACGGAAAACTCAACATAAATCTATCTGCTTTCATATGCTGCATATCAGGTGTGTGAAACATATGCAGCGTCAATGCAACGTGATAATTACAACGTTACTATAACATGTGACACTAACACACTAATCAACAAAATTAATGACAGTGATATAGTCTGATGATAAAAGCAGGGATAATTAATAACAATAGGCTACTAGACCTACAGTAGCACTGGTGATATTGTCAAGGACAGCACGCAAGGTGTTCACATCATCATAGTCCACGGTGTACGTGTGTGGCGGACCAATGAACTCCTCAAAATAAGAAACTTGACTTGTAATCTGTCCATGACAACAGTCAACACAACACTCTCCATCATTGGCACATTATCCACCCAGTGATGGGCTTTTGGGTGGAACGCTATGCATGGAGAACCTAAGCCCGCTATGCAAATGCAGTAACGAAGTTAAATCCACACTGGAATTTGGGTTGGTTCACATACAATATTGACTTTCACAAGTTGCTGTTACAGCATTATAAACTGTAAAAACTTTGTCAAATTATACACTGCCAAACACATGATTTCGACACAAAAATCCCAAAATTTTCTGGCACATATCCCCAGGCCCTTCCTATCATAAAATGGAAATTTTGTCCATACAGCTCACATTGCTGTGACTCCAGCCATCACAGTCAAGGCAGGGTGACTACTCTCCAGGCGATGTATAATTCTCTGACGTTTCCCGGACTCTTCACAGCTATCCTACTGATATTGTGTTAATCATGTCATGTATACATTACTGTACGCTACAAACGTCAGTACATATTCCACAAAAATGTTCACTATAATTTGAGAAACAGGAAAATCAATACTCAGATGGTGATAGATGGCCAACAGCAGTCTACTAACACTTGGGCAGTAAAAAACATGAAGTTAACTTTTGCATGTCAAGATTTTTCCCCCTGACACTTCTCTGATCAATCAACTGACAGCTGACAAATTCTCTCACATTTCCAAGTTTTCTATAGAAGTGGTCACCTCATCTATGGCCTCAATTGTTGCACCTAATATATCTTTTTTGTAAACATGGTAAAAAAGTAACGAAGTTAAACAACCCTGAACAAGGTGTCGCTCTGACAGAACGTAACACTACTGGCCCACCACGTGCTGCCCCCTGGTGAGTGACGTTGCACACGCGAGTGTTACGTAATTTAGACAACTTATATAGTGCTGTAAGCAACACAAGCCGCTTCAAGAGTGCTTTTTTCAAGCACGTTTTTTTGTTACAGATGACAAAAGACATACATCAGCGACCGTTACTGGTCTGGTCCCCCTACACTATGTTTAGGTGGACCAGTAATGATTAAGAGATTATTCTAACTACAATCGTACCTGATCCCACCACAAACAAGCAAGGAATTATTTTCTGGAAAATAACAGCTTAACAATTCATGGATTAGAACGTTTCACAATTATTTGACAGCAATGCATGCACGTTTCTAGTGTATAGTCTCAAATATTTATATACAGTTTTAGTTATCACTCAATTCACAAGTCAATTTTTGCAAGTTGTGAGTTAAAAATGTGAAACTGGAGACAGACCTGATTCCCTATCTCTCTCATTTACTAACTGCTAGAAGTCACCATTAAAAATTAAATAACTCACTTGTTTAGAATTTTTATTTGCCTTAAATCATGTCACTGTCTAAGCAAATGTGCTAACCCGGCGTGACGTGGGTTTGCCACGAAATCCTCCATGTTCGCTTTTCTGTCGTGGGTTGAGAAAGACGCAGCCACATGCAAGAGCTTCAATGGCACTTGGAGACTCCAGCGGATCACCGAGGCCAATGCACACCTGCACACATACACATACATTGGTAGCTGCATACTAATCCACAGCACAGGTGCGTGGCAACACAGGTGTGTTAAAAGGCTCTTTACTGAGAGTTTAATGGTCCACGTAGAGCAATCAGTCCAGTGTGTTTGTCCAGATGATAACGTTTGAACTACATGGCCTTTGACTGAGATTTATGGCATGATAATTCATCCTAAAACTATTTAGGTGAAGTTCAAAGGTCGTTCTTTAGGTCAATGTTCCACATAACAGAAGAAAACATGTTGCTAAAATGGTTGGTGTGACCTTGAATGAGGGCTTTCTAATTACACAGATCAAATAACCCTATAGAGTTGTGCTTCCCAAACTGTTTTTAACCAAGGCACTCTCCCAAAATCCATTTTATAAGTGGCAAACAACACTAACAACACCTACATTAAGTATTTGTTAATAGCAGTTAATTATTAAACTGATAATATTTAAGTCTACCTAAACACTACAATGTTTATTTTTGTAGGATAGTTAATTATTAGTATATTTCATGTCTGTAACTGTGTATTAACAGCAAAATAAACAAAATAAACTAAACTAAAATCAAAATAACATCATTTTTTGAAAAAATTCTTAATAGCAATTAAGCAAGAAGCAAACAGGGTGAGAAATTTGTTCATTAGCGGGCATTATTTACATGTATTTGTTAATTCTTTGAATGTGTTGGTATTTAAATGAGATTATTAAGCAGTAACAGCAGCCGCAGCAGCAAAAGTAACAAGCACCTTAGCATTAACGATGACAGACTGGAATTCTTGGCTGGAGATGATGCCGAGGAATGTTATGTCACCTGGTGACAATCCAGGTATATTGTAATTTCTCATCGTTGCCTTCACTTCCATGTACTTCAGCACCGCCTTCACCACCTTCTGCTTGCCCTGTCCACATTTGTGACGAAGACCACATATGCATTTCTACTCATACATACACACAAGGAAATATTACTAACTAATGAACAAAAAAACAAATAAGTTAAACTGTCGCAGGCTGTCCCACAATGCACAAACCAGTCAAGCGGCACACCAAATTACAAATTCTGATCCAATCAGTTTGTCTGCCATACATAATTACGTATGCTGACTGCGAAATGTTGGCAGATAGTAGAACAACTATCACTATCATGTCTGTTTGTACGTATGTCTGAAGTCTGTTAGCATAATTAAACAGAACCAATGATCACATTAAATTCAGATACGGTACAATATTAATCCTCAATTTCAGTGCAGTGCTTCACTCAGTTGTTTTTGGGATTGAAAGGTCAAAGGTCAAGGTCAGGGTCACAAGATTATCAAGTGTAAAATACAGTGTGAGCAATAACATAAATACATTTGATCACATTCGAGTATAAAATGTTATGACACTGGCAGTCATTGTTATAAGTGCAACTTACTCACTACTCACTCACAACGATTTGGCTCAATGCTAGTTTGTGTCTCAATACAGTACACTATTGTTATAAAAAGTTATTACTACCACATTCTGATTTTGTTTCATGTATTATTTTTCTTCTAAAATTATACCAAATTATGCCAGGGCCCCAAAGGTCCTTAGGCTCTTGAAAACTGCTGATACATGTTCTAACAGACCGGATTCACTTCAAGTTGCTATTGGATTGCACTGATTTATGTTAATTCCTCTCTGAATTGCACACTGTCCTCAAAAGTCACTACTTTGGCTTGCTATAACTTCGACATACATCAACCAATTTCGATAATTCTCGGCAGGAATATTACTCAGAAAGCAAGAAGTCATACGTCACTTTATTTTCCTGCCTCACCTAACTAGTGCTTCTGCACTACCTGGGGAAATAAAAACCGAACATTAAATGCTGAATATTGCTTTGGCAACAAACACACAAAACACATTCATATTAAAGCTTGGTCACAGCTGAACCACCCTCCATTTGCACAAGAATAGACTTTATGCACCAAACACCAAACAAAACCTAGAAAGGGAATATAGCATGCTACAATCCATTACTACACACTCATTGTTTACCAAGTCCGTCATGACGTCGGTGGCTGTGTGAAAAGTGGAAGTTGTTCTTTGTCAATCCTAAAGTGAAAAGTCAGTGGACAGTACTGATGGGATATCTCACTATCTCAATAAATGTTAGCTGTTATCAAACAGTCTAGTCTATTTTTACAGTTAAAATCAATTCGAAGTCTTTCCCCCTTGGCTGTATGCTGCAAACCAGAAGCCCACCCCAAAACGCTTTTAATGACAATATTATTTCGCTTTCAGCAACACAGCTTATGCACGAACCAGTGCATGGTGTGTGCAACACAGTTCAACAGCTGCTTCACAAACTCTACTTCATTTCTCCTGAGCTATGGCTCCAACAGGCCAGAGCTGAATCCACTGATTACAAGATGTAGGGAGTCTACAGCAGCGTGAATGTGAGTTAAAGTCAACAAAATTGAAGAAATCACACAGCGACTGGCTGAACTCTAGATAAGCAGTAATAACAACATTTGATTGAAAAGATGCGATTTTCGTGGTTCTGTGTTTTGTCATGTAGTGCAGAAGCATTACTTAGATGAAGTTAAAAAATAAATAATAATTTAATTGCCTGATTTCTCGATAACACTCCTACCAAAAAATTATCAAAATCAGTTGATGTACGTCAGTTACAGTAAGCCAAAGTAGTGACGTTTTTTATGGGACACAGTGTATATGCATATCTTGATCTTACTGTATCTGTTTACTTGTTGTATCTAAGGCCAAACACAAGTGTCTACTGACTCTACTTATACTGACTTTATCAATAAATCTTACATATGTATACATATATGTACACAGCTATGAAATGCACAGCAAAGTTAAAAATATAAAACAAAAATGGTGTGCTGTATATTTCTTGTACATGTAACTGCAACCCATGTAATGAAGATTTAAGACTGACTTTCATACGGGTGTCGAAGCTCACACAATACTGCTTTTAACAAAAAATATAACCATGACATACCAATAGATACTGTGGTTCTTTGCCGATAATCAGTGCGTAGTTTTCTTTTTTCGTGACATTAACCAACTTTGCCTGTGGAATGATAAAACCGAGGAACGAATTATCGGGTGTGTGCGCTGTACACAGGACAACCCAGTTTATATGAATATCAGCTGTTTGCTTGCCATTCATTTATAATGCCACATGCTCTCAGGAATATCATGCACTGTTGAGCAAATGATGGCATAATTTTGTCTGTTATCATTCGTGTAGAAACAACTAGAAACAACAACAGCCAATTATCCTTTGCATCTACAAATGTTCTGACTGACTGTTGTGTCTAAATTAGTTCAAACCTTCTTACTCACACACCTATGGTGCAGCGACTCCTTTTAAAACAAGCTCAGCTATCGCAATTCGCAGAGGGACCGCACAATAGACAATGTCAGTTGAAATCTTGTGAACTGCTGCACAGCTGTACAAAAAAGTACACTTGAAAAGGAAAGGATAGCATAATTTTGCAAAAGATGTTATTTTGCAGTAGGCAAATGACCTTGAATGTCACTCAAGGTCATCGGAATTGCCACTAACTGGTAGTCCATTATCGCTTCCAATTAGTAGTACGTAGTAAAAATGACTATGCCTTGCACCATTTCTGAGATATTACTACATTTACAGTGCATGTCACTGCCTGTGGCCATGATAAGTCCTTGTTTCAAAATGAGAGTTGAAATTACAAGCCACATGTGCTTGTTTGTTCATGTGTAAACATATTGTAGTTAATACATGCTATATTTCTGTAGGTATGGAAGTTACAGAAAGGTTTCAAACAGCAAAAGTGACTTTAAGGTCACTCAAAGTCATTGGAACTAGTGCCATACAATAGGCTACATGCAATTTCCGATTAGCCTTCATTGCAACTATGACTCTATCTTACAACATTTCGAAGATAGTATCAGTTACTTTCTAAAATTTCAATACGTCACGTGACCTGATCACATCTCCTCGGTGGTAATCATGTACATCCATTCCAAATATATGACTGGGGCCAAAAAATTTAATGTATCACATGACCTGACGATGCCCCTTTTAGGGGCATCGTGTAGTCCGTGGGCTAGGACTTGCTACGATCAACCTATCTACCAAATTTAAAGTCTCAATCCATTACAAAGATATGGAAGGTAATACAAAATGTTGAAAATGAAATGGTTTGTGGTAGTTATGGGTCATTCAAGGTCACTGGAAATCATACCATTCGAGAGACTGCATACAAGTTCATATTAGCCTTCCATATAAAGTATGTCCTTATCTTTCACCATTTCTGAGATATAGCTAGATATTGGTCGAAAATCGGATTTTAACCAACCTGCTTGTATTGGGCGTCCTGTAAGGGGAGGGGACTCCACTGGAATTTCATCGATATCTTTGACAACAGAAAACTAGTCACTGCTTTATTATATGGCGCTGTTTCATTAGGTACAATACCAGCTTATGACAGACGGACAGACAGACAGACACACGACCACAGCACATACCGCATTAGTACAGCATTATGAAAGATGCTCAATGGTAGGTTCTGGGAAAAAGCTACAGCCAAAATCGGTGTTTCCATTTGTAGCCAGAAAATGCTTCTGGTGGTAAAGATTACTATGACCTATGATTAAACTGCTGGATCTCTCTGATTAGGTGGCAGATCCCACCCAAGAGGTGGCATGCAGCAAACATGGCTCAATTTAACCCCGACTTGACTTAACGGATTGATTCAATTAAACAAGAAAGCAGTCAATTAATCAATGAACTCATACAACCACTAATAAAAAGATTCAGACAAAAATTATTAGTTTACACACAGAGGTACAAACTAATAATGCATAATCTTGTATATATAAAACCGAATGTGTGTGTTTCTTTGTTCCTTATGCATGGTCACAGCTTTGAGCAGATCTGGACCAAGTTTGGTATGTGGTATTTTTATACCCTATGAATGGTCACGGGGGAGCGGGAGGGCGGTCAGCAAGCACCACTCGAGCCCACAAGCTTGCACTCTGCGCACCCCGGAAATTCAAAACTAGCGGGCAGCAAGCACAATGGATCGATCGCAATAGGCGCGAGGTATGACCAAGTGCCATAGACGTAAGAATGGCGTGCTAGTAGATAATATACTATAGACAACATACCACCCAATATTAGGCACACAATGTTCAATCTAGTTAAGTGCATTCTCACTGCTTGCACGAATGCATCTGCAATCGTGAATATAAAAAGAGGAAATTGAGTACATACGGTAGAGAGTATAGAACTGTTTGAGACGAAGACCAAGGCGACCCCAGCCAGCTTTATATTCGAGCTCTGGATGTGACTCAACATACTGGTTATCATTGTAGATTGCCTCTGTACCGAAAGCGTCCAAAACTCTCAGTTTGTACCTGACACATCACAGACATATGCATACAGTTGTCTTAGAACACATCAGCAGCAGCAAGTGTCAGTTCCTATCTCGTGTCAATCATCAATCATCCTATTTCGGAGCAAGTGGAGGAATAAAATCAAGGGGACAACTGGTTAATTCCCCAGTATCACTTTGACAATGACCACTGAAGTTGTGTTGTATGTCTGTGTGTCATTTCAATGGTGCTGCAATCGAGCTGTTTAAGCCATAAATTTACCATCAAAATAACCCAGAAAAACTTCATGAACAATTCTCACTTCACAGTAAAAACCAAAATAAAAACACATGCCACCACAATGCACTGAAAACGAAAAAGAACGAGAAATACCTATGTCAGAAAAACAAAGACAAGTCGAGATATTCCATTTTTGCCGCTGGCTGACTCGTGAAGGAATTGAAACAATTCTAGTATGACCAGTGACTTACTTGTAGGCCTGATGTACTGCTGGTGAAAGTGCTTTAGCAGCAATCAGGTCGGTGAAAATAACTTCAACAAAGTTGTCGTCGTCACAGCCTGTCGGTGCATTCACACGTTTTTCGTCAACCTCAGCCAGGAGCCTGTAACACCAAATCAGAAAGTAGTATGCTATAATTTAGGAAGCAAGCCTTTCCAGACAACAAACTAAACTGGTATTGATAACCAAACACTCACATACACAAACAACTCTTTTACAGCAATTATACAGAAATAAAGAAACTGGAGTATTTTGTAGGAGCAAAGTTTTACTTTCAGCAGGCCCGTACTGACAGCAACTGTTGTATTTAGAATAGTGACAAGACGCTACAGTTCTCCACTAATGTTACCTGTACCGTCTCCGGACCATAACAACCATTGGCAATAAACCACAAACACACAACACAAAGGCAAACAAAAACATGACACAAGCAAAACTAACTACAGCTAAAAAAAATGCAAAGAAT
>Ga0066187_1000579_pt1 | contig 11965 bp, 11 predicted proteins | sample WorMetexBAHAMAS1_FD_58706 | JGI IMG/M metagenome (GOLD analysis project Ga0066187, IMG submission 58706) | Marine gutless worms symbiont microbial communities from Max Planck institute for Marine Microbiology, Germany - Inanidrilus exumae... | ecosystem: Host-associated > Annelida > Digestive...
AATTACAACGTCTCGGTTTCGTCTCGGCTACTTGCGTCTCGTGCCCAAGACATTATTTTGCCCAAATTTTGCAAGCCACAGTAATAAAATGAGCCAAATCAGCAGTCGCTAATATAGCAGTGTTAACACGAATAAAGAATACGTCAATGTATTACTTACTGGCAGAAGTTTTAGGTTTATGAAGTGACGTCATGGTTCTAACGTGTTCGTCTTGATGATGTTCCGTGACCTACAAACGTCTCGTCTCGGCTGGTGAGGCCACCGTCTCAGTCTTGTCTCCGGCTTTAACGTCTCATGCCCATCCCTGGGGGGTGCTACTATAATCTTGCCCATTAACCTTGCAAAACGCTGACCATATTTTCCTAAGCCTTTTACAGTGAGACTCAGCAGTAACGTATCAACTAAAGATCCCTTCACACGTTGAATGAGTCATAACACCAGCCCGTGAAATATATCATGGCAACTTTTTTACCCACAGTGGCCAATAACTATTTTCTGCACCACCCTGTAATATTCAGTAGACTAACAGACCAACACAAACTAGAATTATGACATACAATGATAAATGAGCGTTAACATTCTTACGACGTCTAGTACGAACAATAACCGCATCAAGATGGAACGAATTACAGCACTAGCATATTTTTTGCAGTAAAATTTAAACAAAACGTAAACTACACAAACTATGGGCCTAATAACAGAGTGAAAACAGCAGAGATGCATTGCACCGAATGAGGTAGCGACCAAAAAAAAACAATATAAACGTTTGTTAACTCGAGGCATAATTTTCAACCCAGAACAAGTTGACATTTTGCAAAATAAATGGATTTGAAATAATCTTCTTGGTAAATGCAAACATGTTCACGTTTGCAGATGAGATATAAGTCGACCAGTGTGCCAGAAGCGGTTTACAGTCTATGTTTGAGCATGACGGCAGACAGCAGTTCTGATGCATAATAGGGCAATGACCAAGCGAAAGTAGCACCTGCTAAATAGAATGATTAAAGAGATTGCGGAGATAGTGCATGTGGACACATGTTTGCCATGTTGTAATCCAAATGTTGTAAAGTACTCCAAACTGATATTCAATGATCAGTTTGAGATGCAAACAACTGCAACTCAAACGGAATGCATCTGCGACTGAAAATTATGCCTCTAATAGACTGAGGGGCATGTAGCGTCTAACATCACTCCCAACAGACATCATGTGACTTCAGAGATGAGTCTTTCCAGGCAATAAACGGCACTCGTACTGACAACAAACACTGTTGTAAACCAGAAACAAATGTAAAAAAAAAAAAATATGCAGATAGAAAAAAAACTAATTCTAACGCACGCAAAGTGGCCTCATGTAAAGAAAAAAAGCCAAAAAAACTTATAAAAACCGAAACATAAAATAAATCAATAGAACTGCTCAGATTTGGGTGCACACACAGATTATGGCCCTGCATGTGTTTGCCAACTGAAACAAACTATAATAGCATCAGCACTGCCTCAAGACTGGTGCTTTGCAGCTTTACCCGTTTTAGCAACTGGATATACAGACTAAAATTCCAGTTTAGTAAGTAAGTAACACGAAAATGTGATGAAATGTTAATGGCACTATGTAAGCAATGCAGCTTGAGAATGGGCTGTGTCCATAGCACAGCAATGCTACTAGAATCAAATGTCAAACTTTTTTGAGATCAAAAGTGCCTTATAAATACTGCCTGAAAAATTAAAAAATATAGCAGTTGAAAACATGGTGTTAGAAGCCAAATCACACATCTAAAAGTGCAAAAATAAAGTTTAGCGTGGTTGCTGAAAAATTATTCATGCCCATGCAACTCTACAAAATTTGTTTTTGTCATGCTGCACAAATTAAATAAAACATCTGTTGTTAATCAAGTATATTAAATGTATCTGAAGTTGTTTGCATTTACTTTAAATGGACATTCTCTTACAAAAACAAATTTTATTTGTTATCTTACATGATCACGGCAAAAAAACGGCACTTGTTAACCTGACTCTGAACTGGGTAATGAATTTTGGACTGATTCTCGCTACATATCACTACAAAATACATTGCAAAAACAGCAAGAAAAATTCATTAAAGAGGGATATATAAACAATATAAATAAATCTTTTAGCACTGTCTGATGTTACGAACCTCATCTGAACCAGTTACCCTGATATATAGCAACACTAGGTGAACAACAACATTTTTATTAACTCAACCATTAATGATGTGTTTTTGTGAAATATCTGGTATGTGACATTGGTGTAAGGTTTAGTTACACTCTTAGTTCACGTGAGGTCGCCACTAGTAGCTGCATTTTCGTTTGTACTGTCTCATCTCAAGGTGTTGAGTGGGCTGGAACCAGTGTAAAAAAATGCAATTTACGACTCAAAACTGTATATATTATGCGAGCGACGAAAAATGTATCTCAAATATGCCACACCGTATGCTACTGTTTAAACCTCCAAAAACAAAAAGCAATGTAAAAAAGATAGCAAGAAAATTGAATTAGCGCATCTGTTTAATATATACAGTACTTGTAACTGTCTCAGTTTCTGTGCCACACAAATGTTGTGATGTTATTATAAAAATCTGGCCACAAAATGTTAATCATAATGTAAATGGAATGTATGACAATGATGACGTTGTCACAGCGTCCAGTTTTACTTGTTCTTTATAAACAACTAACTAACATAGTACACCGAGAAAGCTACAACAATGAACAGATTTCGTTGCAGTATACAACGCAAAGAGCTTGTCGACTTTCTGACCAAAAATCTAGCCAAAACAAATGTAAATTAAAATCGAGCAGAGAAGTCGGTAAATGTGGATAATAAGTTTTGGAGCAATGACTGGTGGTGGCTCTCAGTACTCTGAAACTGTTGAGAAGGACACCTGTTCCGTGATAACTGGGTCACATATTCGCAAAGATTCTGTTTGAGAAGAAGTGGAGGAGAGAAACCGAGAAGAAACCGGCTGACCAGGTTCACCGAAAAAAACTGTAACTGAAATAGATGCAAAAACAAAAAACAAACGCAGTTAAGGAAAGGCTGAGTCTGTAGCATTCGAGAAACAACAAATATGCCACAAAAAATAACATTAACGTAGAAACGTAACTTAAGAGGTAGAACGAATGGTGTGCAGGCGTTGTATGATTTTTGACACAATGTGGCTTAAAGTAACACAACTGTTGACAAAATCACTAGTAAATGTGCGGAAAAATTCAGTCACAACTGGCAAGGAAATACAACAAGGAAAACGTCACACAACAAACAGAAGCAAGTGCTACAGGGTGCACAAAACTCACAAAAATACTGCGCGCACGAAAACGGCCGGCACGAACAAGCGGAAGATTCCAGATTGCACAACACTGTGACTAGCTTAATCAACAGGTTTACAACGTCTGTACATCACAAGTAGAGCTTCACCTGAAATAACACTGGTGGCCAAGGCTCATTCCATCAGAAACGATCCGCAATAAATAAACATAGACGAATCTCTACGACTCTATACCTCACCTTCGGCAACTCATGTGTTCATACTGGATTCAAATTCAAGTTAATGACCCCTACTCAAACTGTAATATCTTATCTCAGCCTCCGTGAAACACATTAGTTTATAAGACAAAAAGTGGGCAACGTTTAAAAACGTTTTACTAAATGCCCTAACGACGGATACATAGGAAAATACAACCGACAAAGTGGGTATTGAAATTACAATACAAAACCTCAAACTTATTCCCTTGTTTGTATCGTGCTCACCAGGATGTTTGAACCGCCGGTAAAGGCATCTTTTTCGTCTATCACATACAATACAGGCCAACTTCTGGAAATCTGCTCTTCGTAATTAAAACACTATGCTGAGCACCTGTTCTTGGACGATCAATAAAGCTGTAAATTGTACCGACAAACATTATCACAGGACACTAAACATAGACACACACACACACATACACATATATACAGAAGAAGACAGACAGACAGTTAGTTACTCACTAACTGACCAGAAGCTGAAATCCTGCAGAGTTGTCAACAACAAAATACCGACTTTCAACAATTCTTAGTTTTTATTATCGAGATTCAACAACTGTTCAACAAACATTCATGTGCTGTAAAGCAACTCTTTTCCGCAGACAGGGATACTGTGGCTATTGGTCAGAAAAACTGGCAACGGTACTTCACACACTGTGGAATATTTAGAACATAATGTGGACGCAATTTTGTGACTTATTACTTCATTTTTGAATTTGTCAAAATTAAAAAAAATCAAGAAGTAGTATATACGAGAATCTCATATCTCAAACTGTACGTTACCGCAAAAAACACAAACACTCTTGTACTTTGTATGTAACAAGACGACGTTCGATTCTGACCAACAAATTGTCTGTTAAAGAATACATACAATTCTACATCATGAGGGTGACCACTCTCTAGCCACGAGGAAATTCCTAATATTTCCCCGTCCCTTCGCGACACTCCTATCCAAATGCATTACCGACGTCACACATACATTATTGTTAGTGCTATAAGTAGACTATAAACGACACAGCATATTCTACAAAAATGTTCACAATTATTTAATACTAAGTGAAGTCCTTAAAACAGGTGATACAAGGACTGCAACAATCTACTAAACAACGGTGTATCCCCCAAACGTACAGTTAGCAATGAACAGTTTTCCTGGACAAGATTTTTGCCATGACATTTCAGTGACAGCAGTTAAAATCCCCGACATCCAGATACGTGGTTGCCCCGTACCACGTGTTCCTTGTGGCTATTCGCACCAGTCTACAAATGTACAAAAACGGTGACAGACTTCAGACTAGCTCCACAAAGTCACAAAAATAGAAGACACAAATGACTCAAATAGCTAATACTTTGACTCCTACTATTGCTACCACTAACACAGATACTACTACTATGTAGATAATGATAATATACACATTCAGCTCAGCACAGTCTAGGTCAGGTGTACACGGGCTCTTCATTTCCAATGGAAAACTACGTGACACACTCACAATATCGTCGAAAAATGAACAAAGCTATAATATACGAGCAAAAATAGGAACCTAATAAGATAGCAGCAACATCTGACGACATGCAACAATAGTTGCAAAGTAAATGGGTTCAACAGAAAACATTAAATTAACAGAGCATGTGAGTAATTATGCCCCGGACTATGTATTACCTTCTCCTGCCAGCACATGCCATAATTTTTACGTTACGTGGTTGACGCCATGTTAACAAACATAGCAAAATAATTATCAGATTTGTATATCTTTCCAGAAAGTTATGTCATACATTTCCTGGGAGACGAATGGCTCAGAGATATTAAAGAGTCAAGTGCACGTTTTCACGTGTCAGCAGTAATGCCAACATAGCAAGTAAGCCGATATTACTGAAAACAACAATAACAATAACGACATTCAAACATGCAGGGTGGCACGATAAACTGGACGATTGGCCATTGTCTGTCTAAAACAATGTCGCTATACTCTTGCCATAACTTTGCCAAATGCCAACTGATTTTCAAAATATTTTCATCGCCATACTCTGTAAATTAGTTACAAAGTCATCATTAAATCCTACCACGCCTTAAACATATTGCTGTACCCATTTGTGAAATATCTGGCAATATTTGTCTCCCTGGGCATCACGATGGCCTGGTTTTTCGTACCACCCTGTTATGTCACTATGCATATGTTACATAGTTGTTTTGTAATTACACATTCTGATGGAATGACCACAGCGCTCATATACATAAATGCATACATTCATTGCTATCAGATAGCTACAGTCCATACGCAGATTTCTATAACACTATCGAACAGCAACATTACGACAACTGGCATAACTCGAATCAGATTCGGTAAACTAGCCGACAGAATTCAAAGCATACTGAAAACCGACACGACATTTCTTTTCATCCTGTAGCTAAACTGCTAGCTTCAAAGTAAATACGTCGGCAATCTAAAACAAAACTTGTGAAACCTGCTAAGCACTAGAAAGAAAAAGCTAGACGTGTTGTCCGCCGGCCGTGCGGGCGGATAGTGACGTGCGACGTTGAAAAAAGAATCGTTCTGTTGACGCTGCGCTCGATGAGTACTGACGGTGGGAAATTACTCCGGCGGCAGCTCCACTAGGATCTTGACGTAGGTGTATGGGAAATATCCGGTCATTCCGTGCAAGCTGCCCTCCAGCCAGTTCTCATCGATTCGACTGATGAGGTGGATAATGTCGCCTTCCTTGAAGCCCAGCTCTCCCTCGTTCTCCGCCTCGAAGTCATACAGGGCCTCACAGCACGGCTGCCTTCCGCCTGAGTCACAATCAGAAATGCGGCTTTTCACACACGCAATCATTATTGACGCTTGTGTGTAGTCTGGTGGTGTTATGGTTAGGGCATTGGACTCGTAACTCGACTGTCGTGGTTGAGCCACACCTGTTCTGCTGTTAAGTCTCGGCAAGTGATCCACATCCACGCCTCTGTCATCAAGCAGTATACACGGCAGAGATGCCTACTGTTGGGAAGGTAAGCGTAGGTCTGGCGTTGCACTTGTGTCACAGACTTACCACCCACCTTAAGGCTCAACGGCCTAGTAAAAAATGAGTAAGTAAGTCAACAGGGCATTTGTATAGCGTCTTATAATGAGTGCGATATTATCCCTAAAGCAGTCAGGTATTGCACGTGTAACTAACGAGGCATCAGTTTTACCTGCCCGGGCAGGAAACAAGGGTTCAACATTATCCTCTGTAATCTGTGACCATTGGTGACACCTTAATTAGCAGCGTCAAGGTTGTCAGCCGCACCAGCATGAGCAGAAGCTAAAATGCGTGGCTCGCCATGAACTGGTGCACACACACCATCAGTAAGGGTTAGCCAGACGGTAGACCACGTCTATACGGGGCGCACTATAAATACCCGACAAGCTGCTCACTGCCTACTTACTCTTCCACCCTACACGTCACGAACCCACTAGCACACACTTACCTATCTACCCCTCCTCCACTTGAGCATGTGCACTGGACCGCTATAAGATCTTATCGCTCAGGTCTAGAGTAGGCTGAACCCCTGCCCGCAATAACAAATGAATGAACGAACGATCCCCAAATGTTCTCTTCCACAATAAGATGCAGTCAGATACAGCAGACTTTGTCCCACGGTGCCACACTTCCACCACTTGGTAAATTCGACCAAACAACATTGTCTGACGTCCGACTAGTGCTGTCATCTGGCAAACTGGACTAAACACACGCATGATCTTTGATTCTGGCCCATTCACTCCATCATGTGAAAACGTTGACGTCATTCACAAAACCGGAAATACATAACATAGCGCAGTGTCGTTAGTGCAGGACCGAGCCCCGCTCACAGGTAACATGTACAGAAAATGTGGTTGAATCTAGACCGGCAGCTTTTAGATATGAGCAGACAGATAAACACACAGACACGCTGACCACAATACTTTGCACGCACCCCTGCCATTAAAATAGATGTGGTGTGGTTTCTCTTGTGGGGCACCTATGTCAACTACTTCAGCACCTCTGAAGTCTTTGATATACTGGCAATATGCAAGTTAGATGATGATTATTATTATTATAATTATTATTATTAACTCTGAAATGAAGGCCAATGAATCAGTAACCGAGTGTGTGTCTGATTGTGAATACAATGACCAAAAACTGACCATGCGACATCTTGCCGTCCATGTGGTTGTCAGCTGCAGACAAGTCGCTCTGATCAGATCTTGTGAATGACGTCACTCGCTTTGTTGTCACCTCGCGATGAGGACGATTTGCAGCATCCGCGCTCCTGGCAGCATTACACAAGTACCATGAAATCTCAAGTACAATGAGCACAGTTCTGACCCATTACTACCTGTCTCAAACACAGGGTGCATATTATACACGTGAACTAATAAATATGTCAATGCCTGGCACTGATGTATGAGGCCAGAGTTTACCACAAAGATCCACTTGTTTGAGTTAATGTTTTACGTCCCACCCAACACAAAATAGGTCATTTCAGGGACGTTCTTTCCAGCCAATCTCTTGGCTTAGTACAGTAAAGCTAAATCTAACGCAACAAAAGCGAACATGCATCCGTAACAAAATCTACTATAACACAAAATAAACATTAAAAAACTACAGCCAGGTTTGGTCACTTGCCTATGACCTCCAGCCGGGAAACAGAACAGGCCTATTCTTAAGAAAGTAAATAAGTAAGTAAGTAACCAATTTATTTGTACAGCGCTGGAATCAATAAATGAAACAGGCCGCATTACAACTCCAGAGCCTGTATGGGGGCAAAGGTCCATTTACAGCACTCCACTTCAGCTGTTTTACGGCAGATAGCATCATCATGCAGAGATCAAGTTGCAACTGCCGTATAGGCACACTTAAAGTTCTAGGTGAATTAACGGCCAAACCTGCATATTGCTATAGGCACCCTCCTGCAGATGACCAGACACACAGATATACAAAAAAACAGACAGACAGACAGACTGATTGCAATACTTCACATCCATACGAGGGGCGAAGTAAACATCCCCAACTGGCTTCATCCTTTCGTGATCCCTTTATCCCGTCTCTCCAATGTCAGCACTCCTAATCCCGGAATACAAGTACAACTCTCTAAGACAATAGAAACGGCATTAACACCGGCTGACCACTTTCCAGGAACCGTAAAATTACCCGACAGATTCTTGACCCTCCGCAGTTAGTTAGTTAGTTGGAGTTTTTAAACGTCCCCTTTCAGCAGAAATATGCCTATATCAGACTGACTCTCCGCAGCACACCTACCCACGTTGTATTACCCACGTCATGCACATGTTACTGTCTGTGCTATCAGTACACTATGAGTGTCAGTGCACATTCTACTAAAAACATTCACCACGACTTGATAAGCAGCAAAATCTCTTCACAGGAGAAACAATGCCTGCGACATTCTACTAAACAGCTGTGTAGTCCCAAATGTAGGCAGTTTTCCTTGAGAAGGTTTTTTTTACCAAATACTTCACTGACTTTTGGTCAATTCGCCGACATTTCCCTGGCAGCTGTTAAATTCCCCAACATTTCCAGGTTTTTCAGACAAGTGGTCAGCTCGGACACAGTGCACATTGGCATCACAGAGCCGACGCAAGTGAAGTGACGTTCCTTCGTTCACCAGACCAATATGTGTCTTCAATCACCACTTAGGATCGTGCCAACAACCAGGTTCAACTGGAAACAAGGCAATTAAACTGATACGTGTTTGTGTACCCCAGACCTTAGTGCGTCCATGTATATTTAGACATTGGGCAATACTGTTTCCCTGTCAATGTCAGTGTCAACCATACGTTTATACAGTGCATAGTCGCAAAGCCTCCATAGTGCTGTGTACATTAGTAGACTGAGAACAGAAAAGTTTTTAAATCACGCCAAAAACTGAAAAGGCCTGGTGACTGTACATCAGACGCCTGTGATGTGGTACAAAGAGCTCATGGCAGCTGGCAGACCACAGATGTTGATGGCAAGTAATGACAGCAATTGGTGTCCAACATCAATTGTGCCATGTCATTCCACAATAAGTCCAAGATCACTCACCATTGTGTCCCTCCAATGTTCTCATGAACACCTGCTGGTCTTTCGTGGATATCCTCTTCTCTTCCTGCCTACTGTCAGAAACCATTACATGCCTGTTTTGACAGCTGGTTGACCACCATGCAATTTTAATGTTAATGCCCCACGCATCTTATGTATCGCATCTTTATGACGTTCAGCAATGTTTCCAGTCCTATCAGTCATCCGAGTTTCATAATTTCCTCTTTCCACGAAATACCCAACGTTTTTCTTTGCCAATGATGATGATGCTGCGGTGCTAGAGATGAAAAGAATGACGTATGACGTACTTCTTCTTGAGAGAGTCCAGCAGAGCCTGCAGGATGTCAACGGACTGCTGGTGATAGGTCAGTTCAGCCTCAATGAATGCCGACAATTGCAGAACCTGTTCTGACTACATCACAATAAACCGACTCGGCGTCACAAAACGTGACTACACAGGCACAGAATAGCAATTACCAAACTGAACCTGTGTTAACTGGCTTCCTTTTAAGTCTACATACAAATAAAGATTTTACGGTTCATCATTAACCGTTAGTCTCCACAATCCCCCAATTTCGTACCATTTCTCTGGTTGACTGCCTGTGTGTTTTGTCAACTTTGAAATAAATGAATATGTCATGTCATGATGGCTCTCTATGGACCCACGTGCGAAGGACTTCAGTTTACTCTCTCATTATAATTACAACTAAACACAAAGGAAGACATGTTGTAAAAACGTGTATGTAAAATGCCGGTGATAGACGCACGTCGTTGTCCAGCAGGTTCTGCATGGCAATCTCGGCAAGTTGCTTGCTCTCCTGGAACTTGTCCTCCGCTTGTCGAAGTTCTTCATCCATCACACCGGCAGCTGATACATACACACCGACCACACAGTCATCACCGACACAGAGGCAGCAACACACGTCTAACAGTCTGACGGACTGAGGTTTTACGTCCCACCCGACACAAAGTAGCCAGTTTTGGAGACGTTCTTCCCAGCCAATCTCTTGGCTTAGTACTAAAACACTAAATTCATACGATAAGAGCAAACATGCATCTATAACAAAATATACCATAACACAAAATAAACATACAAAAAACTAACGCCAGGTTTGGTCACATCTTACGACCTGCGGCCTGGAAACAGAACAGGCTAATTCTTAAGAAAGTAAATAGTAAGAAAATGATTTATATAGCGCCAGAATCAAAAAATAACTCAGGGTGTGTTACAGCCCCGCAGCAGTACAGTGCCTCTAAGTGTCTGATGCTAACCTACAAAATGATACCAACATACAGAGACATCTTCAGTAGTTCTGAATCTGCTCATTGGAGCAAAAATGAAAAACAGAGCACAGAACCCAGTTTGTGGGACCCCAACCTCCACTTCTACATTTACAATGTGACCTCTATGCAATACAAATCCCATCTCAACTTCAATCTGTCCCTCAATAAGGCCAAAATACATAACCATGAGATGACTAATCAAACAGCCAAGCAAAAAGCAAGCATGGAGCAATGGCAATTGATTGATTGATTGAGTTAATGTTTTATGTCCCATGTGACATAAAATAGGTCATTTTTGAGACTTTCTTCCCAGTCAATCTCTTGGCTAGATATCGAAAAACTACTCACAATAGGGACACAATAAAGCAAACATGCATTTGTAACAAAATATACTACAACATAAAATGAACCCAAAAAACCTAAAGCCAGGTTTGGTCGCCTCCTACTACCTCCAGTGTTGAAATGGAGAGGGCCAATTCTGGTTTTGGGGCATCATAAATTTATCACTTACTTACTTCGGCACTTACCCACTTACTAACAGCCCCGGGACCCACATGGGGCCACTGGCAATTGAACTATGCACTCTCTGTGTGGCGTGACCATAACAACAACAGCAACGACAACATCCAATCCACCTTTCTCCATCTGTTTCCTCTTTTTACAGTCATAGTCCAGTCGCCTGCCATGTAGTTTCTTGCGATGGAACTGCAACACAGCAAATGGTAATGACAAAGTAGTTTTAACTGATTAACTGTTTTTGAATTACTAATTAACTGATTAAAACTAAGTAAAGACAAAATTCAAACCCTGCCATACGTTTGTATTGCAGACAGTACTTCAGTGATGTCACAGAACAAAAACATGCAAATCACAGAATAAAAAAGCTTAATTAAAATTCACCTACCAAGCAACACTGAATTAACAAAATGCAATCAACTAAAATTGTTAATAAGCGATCTAACAATAAACGGTTAAAAAATGCAGCCATCATTTTATATCTTAATCTGTCCAAATTGTGTGCATACATAATTGACTTTCAAAAGTCGTAGCCTTATTACTTTTCGACTTTTCTTGTTATGGCTTGCAATCTAACTAATGAACTTCC
>Ga0066187_1000583_pt1 | contig 11906 bp, 12 predicted proteins | sample WorMetexBAHAMAS1_FD_58706 | JGI IMG/M metagenome (GOLD analysis project Ga0066187, IMG submission 58706) | Marine gutless worms symbiont microbial communities from Max Planck institute for Marine Microbiology, Germany - Inanidrilus exumae... | ecosystem: Host-associated > Annelida > Digestive...
CTCCGTATCCGGCGGAATACACCTTAACCCCCTGTCCGAATTTCTGGGACCACCTCATTAAACATGTGGCCATCGAGCGAGAGCATAGGTATCGTGCCGAGCCAAGGTCAAGCCCGCAACTCAGACTACTGAGAATGACCGCGGCTCGGATTGATCCTGGTTAAAGGCCGATGCTCGAACTGACGCGCACCAACAACCCGGTCCTCATCTCCTGGCTACTGTCGCGCCTGGAAGAGAAGGGAATTCCGGCCTTTGTCCTGGATACGCACACAAGCGTTCTGGAGGGCAGCATCTCGGCCATCGAGCGGCGCGTCATGGTCGATGACTCAGACATCGCCGGCGCCCGTGTCGTGCTGTGGGAGGCGGCGGCCCACGAAAAAGCGCACGAAGAGGCCTCCGAAACCGAAACGCCTTGAGAGTTCCCGTCCGCTCAGGACGGCTCGATGTTCTGGTTGGCGGTGCGGAGTGCCGGATAGGTTTCGAGTTCGCCCGCCACCGCTTTCTCGACGAGGCCCTTGGAGATTTCCGGCCCGTTGGTCCGCCCATAGTGCTCGACCAGCATGGCCGCTCCGATGCTGGCCGTGACCAAGCTGATCGACCGCGGATCGAGACCCTCCTGCATCAATCTCACGATCGTCTTCTGGATGGCGACCGAGGCGTTCATTCCGTCTTCGAAATTGGCGTTTGACATCGTCTGTTCCTTTTCATCGAAGACCGACATCGCCAAAGGGATAACACACGCGGTTTGCCGACCAGGCCTCGCGGTCTTCAATTGACCGCTTCAATCTTGCGCAATTATCGGCGACAGTTGCGTGTCAAAGTGTTTCGACACGTTTCGATTTGTAAACCGCCGGCCCCGGAGCCCTGGATTTGTGCCTGTGAATTCCGAAACGACCACGATCCTCGGCGGCCGCGTGCATCTCATCCAACCGATCGGCGGATACCGGGTCGCCATCGATCCGGTCTTGATGGCAGCGGCCGTGCCGGCGATCGCCGGCCAACGCGTGCTCGATGCCGGTTCCGGTACCGGTGCCGCCTCGTTGTGCCTGGCCCGGCGGGTGTCCGGCGTTTCCGTGGCCGGTCTCGAGCTGCAGGCGGAAATGGCCGAGTTGGCCGCCCGGGGCGCGATGGAAACGGGGGTCGCGGACCGGGTGCGATTCATCGCCGGCGACATTCTCGCGGCGCCTTCCGAGGTGCCGCCCGACGGTTTCGATCACGTCATGGCCAATCCGCCCTACATGGAGGCCGGAAGAGGTCGGACACCACCCGATCCGGCCAAGATGACCGCTACCGTCGAAGGGGCCGCCCGCCTTGCCGATTGGGTCTCCTTTTGCGTCAGCCGCGCCAAGACCAGGGGAACAGTCACCTTCGTTCACCGCGCCGACCGCATCGAACACCTTCTTGCCGCCCTCGCCGGTCGAGTCGGCGGTATCATCTTGTTTCCCTTGTGGCCCGGTCGAGCAGTGGGCGGTGGGATGGCGGGTCAATCAGCCCGGCGCGTGCTTGTGCAGGGCCGCAAGGGAACGCAGACGCCGAGCCGGCTTTCGGCGGGACTGGTCCTTCATGAGGACGGCGGCGGATACACCGATGCCGCCGAGGCCGTGCTCGAGCACGGAGCGGCCCTCGACCTCGACGGCCAATAACTGGCCAGCGGTCACCAGTCTTCCTCTTTTAATTGGCGAACGCCCTCGGTTGTGGCGTAATAGCCAACAACGGTTTGCGGGGCGAAAAAAGATGGATAGATTCTGGGATTTCCTGGTGGGACTGCCGTGGCCGATGGGCGGAGAGCCCAAGCCTGTGGTCAATGTGGTCCGCCTTTCGGGCGTCATAGGCGGCATGGGCGGATTGCGCCGCGGGCTTTCACTGGAGGCCGTCGAGCACGTTCTCGAACGCGCCTTCAAGGGGCGTCGCACCGCGGCCGTCGCCATCGTCGTCAACTCGCCCGGTGGCTCGCCGGTGCAATCGGGACTGATCGCCGGGCGCATCCGGGCGCTGGCCGAAAAGCACGAAAAGCCGGTGCATGCCTTCATCGAGGACGTCGGCGCGTCGGGCGGTTATTGGCTGGCCTGCGCCGGTGACGATATTCATGCCGGCGCCAGTTCGGTGGTCGGGTCCATCGGCGTCGTTTCCGGCGGTTTCGGATTCACCGAACTGATGAAGCGGATCGGCGTCGAGCGACGCTTGCATACGGCCGGCGACAAGAAGGCCATGCTCGATCCCTTCAGCGCCCAGAAGGCGGCCGACGTGAAGCACCTGAAGACCCTACAGAAAGATGTTCACGAAGATTTTATCGAAGCTGTCAAAAACCGCCGCCAAGGCCGGCTCACCGGTGACGAAAATGAGCTCTTCAGCGGTGCCTTCTGGTCCGGCACCCAGGCCCTGCGGTTGGGGCTCATCGACGGCATCGGCGACCTTTGCCAGACGATGATCGAGCGCTACGGCGACGATGTTCGGTTCCACCCGGTTGCCGCCCGAAAATCCTTCTGGCGCCGGCGATTGCGCATGCAGGGTCCGGACATCGACCCGGGCACCGAGCTCTTCGATGGCCTCGGCCGGGGGTTGCTCAACGCCATCGAGGAAAAACTGACCTGGAGCCGGTTCGGGCTCTAGGGCCCGCGAGTACTCGGCCGCTATCCTCTGTCTGCCAATACTGCTTCGATACCGCGCACGACGGATTCCGATTTCTGCGGATCAAGGGCATCCGCGTGAGGTGCGGCAAAGCGGCCTGAGTCGTTGTCGAAATAACGGCCGGTGGCCGCCTCGAATTCTTCGCTCAGGGCCGCTCGAACGAGGATTTCGGCACCGACGCGGACACCGCGCTGGCCCGCGCCAAAAGCCTCCTTCACCATCTTGGTGCCGAGCAGCGAGCCCGGGTTGACGGCGATGACGGCCGGACCGTCGTCGCCCAGCGCCAGCGCCAGGGTGCGCGACCACATGGTGATCGCCAGCTTGCTTTGCGCATAAGCGGTGAAGTCGTCGGTGAGCCGAACCCGTCCGGCCAGCGCCTCCGCGTCAACCGGTGCCTGCGCCGCCGACGACAGGTTGATCACGCGACCGGAAGCGCCGAGCAGCGGTAAAAGGCGCCTCGTCAGCAGGTAGGGAGCGACCGTATTGACGACGAAGCGGACGTCGAATCCGTCCGGTGTTATGGGGGACGGCGTCTTGAAGATGCCGGCGTTGTTGATCAGCACATCCAGTTTGTCATGCTTTTCGCTGACGGCCGTGGCGAGCGCTTCGGCGTCGTCGAGACGCGACAGATCGGCCACGTAACCTTCAACGGACCCGCCGCCGGGAAGCTCGGAAAGCGACCGCTCCACGGTCTCCAACTTTTCCCGATTGCGTCCGTGCAGCAGCAGGTGATGGCCCTCGGCGGCCAGCATTCTGGCCGTTTCCAACCCGATACCGTCGGTGGCGCCGGTGAGGAGAATAGCCTTTTGCATGGGGTAACCCCTCTCAGCCCGCGAAGCCGGTCAAGTCGTCCATTGCCAGGCGGTTCCGTATCATCTTTTTGCTTACTTGGTCGCGGCGAAGGCCAAGCGCAACCGGGTAGACAACGATGCCTCTGATATCTGCCCGAGGGGAATTCTTGACCCGCACCGTCAAACGGCCCAAAAAGGGCAGATCATGTTCGGTTTCTTGAGCCTTCCCAAACTAATCTTCACGGTCGCCGTTGTCGTCGCCGTTTGGTACGGATTCAAGTGGTACAACCGGCGTCAGCAGATCGAGCGGGAAAGGGCCCACGGCCGTGTCCCCCCCGGCGGCGCTGGCCCTTCCAACAAGCGCAAAGAGGCTGCCATCGAGGATATGGTGCAATGCCCGGAATGCGGCGCTTACGTGCCGGCCGACGGGCGGCACAATTGCGGTCGAGATCGATGCCAAGGCCCTGCTTGACCGGCCCTTAGGGCCTGTTTAGTTTCCTTGCGTTGGACGCCTTGAGCCTTCCCGGAAACCACGCAAAATGTCGCCGCCTGCCGATAAAGAGACCTGCTTTCAGGCTCTGATCCTCAAACTCCAGGCCTTCTGGGCGGATCAGGGCTGCGTCCTGTTGCAGCCCTACGACCTCGAGGTCGGGGCCGGCACCTTCCATCCGGCGACGACGCTCAGGTCCTTGGGCCGGCCCGACGACATCTGGAACTGCGCCTATGTGCAGCCGTCCAGGCGCCCGACCGACGGTCGTTACGGCGAGAACCCGAACCGGGTCCAGCACTACTACCAATACCAGGTGCTGATGAAGCCGTCGCCCGATAACATCCAGGAGCTCTACCTCGACAGCCTGACGGCCCTCGGCATCGACCAGGCGCTGCACGACATCCGCTTCGTCGAGGACGACTGGGAGAGCCCGACGCTCGGCGCCTGGGGCCTCGGCTGGGAGGTCTGGTGCGACGGCATGGAGGTCACCCAGTTTACATATTTCCAGCAGGTCGGCGGCTACGACTGCGACCCGGTGCCGGTCGAGATCACCTACGGCCTCGAGCGTTTGGCCATGTACGTGCAGGGCGTCGAGGACATCTTTGACCTCGACTGGGATGGAATCCCGAAAGACAAGGGCGGCAAGACCTACCGCGACGTCTTCCACCAGGCCGAGGTCGAGTATTCCAAGTACAACTTCGAGGCGGCCGACACCGGCACCCTGAAGCGCCATTTCGAGGACGCCGAGGCGCAATGCGCCAAGCTCCTGGACGCATCCCTGGCGCTGCCCGCCTATGACCAGTGCCTGAAGGCATCGCACCTGTTCAACCTGCTCGATTCCCGGGGTGTCATCTCGGTGACCGAACGCCAGGCCTACATCGGCCGCGTACGTACGCTGGCCAAGGGCTCGGCCGAGGCCTGGATGAAGAGCCAGGGGGTGGAGGTGTGACGATGGATGGTTTCGCACGGATGCGCCCCCCCACCCCGACCCTCCCCCACGAGGGGGGAGGGGATAGAGTGGAGGCCGTCGGACAAGTTTCCCCCTCCCCCTTGATGGGGGAGGGTTGGGGTGGGGGTGATTTCGGTCCCTACTCGGCGTTTCGGAGGAGCGCCTAGCCATGGCCGAATTGCTCCTGGAAATCCTCTCCGAAGAGATCCCGGCCCGCATGCAGGTGCGCGCCGCCCAGGACCTGGAACGCCTCGTCGGTGGCGGCCTCAAGGAGGCCGGTCTTGAATATCACCGGGCCGAAGCCTTCGTCACGCCCCGGCGTCTGGCGCTGGTCGTCGATGGTCTCGAGACGAAGACCGCCGACGTCCAGGGCGAGCGCAAGGGGCCCAGGCCGGATGCGCCCGAAAAGGCCCTCGAAGGCTTTCGCCGCTCGCTGCCGGAGAACGCCCGCGTCGAGGAAAGGGAGACCGCCAAGGGACCGGCTCTGTTTGCCGTCTGGGACGAACCCGGACGCGAGACCACATCCATTCTTCCGGACGTTCTCGAAGCGGCCTTGCAGAAATTGCCCTGGCCGAAATCCATGCGCTGGGCCGACCTGTCGACCCGTTGGGTGCGCCCCATCCATTCCATCGTCTGCGTTTTCGACGGCGCCGTGGTGCCGATCACTTTTGCCGCCGCCACCGCATCGAATACCACCGTCGGCCACCGCTTCCTGGCGCCGGACCCGATCACCGTCGAGAGCTTCGACGAATACGTTCACAAGCTGCGCGCCGCCAAGGTCGTGCTCGACCACCAGGAACGCTGTCAGATCATCGGATCGGCGGCCATGACCTTGGCCGAAAAGGCCGGTCTCACGCTCAAGGAGGACCACGGCCTGCTGCACGAGGTGGCCGGATTGGTCGAATGGCCGGTTGTCCTCATGGGCACCATCGACGAGGCCTTCATGGACGTGCCGGAAGAGGTGCTGATCACGTCGATGCGCTCGCACCAGAAGTACTTCTCCTGCCTGGACGCCGAGGGCAAGCTCGCCAGCCGCTTCATCATGGTCGCCAATACGGAAACCGCGGACGGCGGCCAATCCATCGTTGCCGGCAACGAGCGCGTGCTTCGCGCACGGCTGTCCGATGCCAAGTTCTTCTGGGACCAGGACCGGGCGTCGAGCCTGGCCAGCCGGGCGCCGGCGCTCAAGGACCGCATCTTCCATGCCAAGCTCGGCAGTCTCGATGCCAAGGTCGACCGCGTGCAGGCCCTGGCCGCCGACATCGCGTCTTTCGTGCCCGACGCCGACAAGGACAAAGTCCGCTCGGCGGCACGCCTGAGCAAGTGCGATCTTTCGACCGGCATGGTTGGCGAGTTCCCGGAACTGCAGGGCATCATGGGGCGTTACTACGCTCTGTTCGACGGCGAAAGCGAAGAGGTGGCAGATGCCATCGCCGAGCACTATTCGCCCCTGGGGCCGGACGACGCCTGCCCGACGAAACCGACCAGCATAGCGCTGGCCATCGCCGACAAGATCGACAGCCTCGTCGGGTTTTTCATCATCGATGAGAAGCCGACCGGCTCGAAGGATCCTTTCGCACTGCGGCGATCGGCCCTCGGAACCATCCGTCTCATTCTGGAAAACGATCTCAGGCTACCGCTTCGAAAGGTTCTGAACACCGCGAAATCCCATTATTCCGGTGATATCGACCCGACCGAGGACCTGCTCGCCTTTTTCGCCGACCGTCTAATTGTGCACTTGCGAGAAAAAGGCGTGAAGTTTGACCAGATTCGTGCCATATTCGCTCTCGGGGATGAGGACGACTTGGTTCGTCTCCTCGCGCGGGTTGACGCCCTATCCGCGTTTCTCGCTTCCGATGACGGCGGGAATTTGCTGACGGCTTATCGCCGTGCGGCCAATATTCTCCGCATCGAAGAGAAGAAGGACGGGCGTCGATACGACTCGCCGCCGGAGGCAGGCCTGTTCGTTCAAGAAGAGGAGAAACTGCTCCACGAGCGTTTGCAAGTGGACACCCCGTTGACCGGTGTCGCCATCGCCGACGACCGTTTCGATGACGCGATGAGCGTGCTCGCTAAACTGCGCAAACCCGTCGATGCCTTTTTCGACGAGGTCACGGTCAACTGCGACGAGCCGCGACTGCGCGAGAACCGGCTCAAGCTCCTCAATGGAATCCGCGGCGCCCTGGATGCTGTCGCGGATTTGTCACAAATCGAAGGATAAGATCATAAGGTTGTATGTAACGACGAGATCTGGGGAACGGCAGTGATGGACAAGGCAGCGAAGGAAGAGGGCGTTATGACCAAGTGGGTATACGGATTTGGCGGCGGCAGCGCCGAAGGCGGCGCCGAGATGCGGAGTCTTCTCGGTGGCAAGGGGGCCAATCTGGCGGAGATGGCCGGCCTCGGTATTCCGGTGCCTCCTGGTTTCACCATCACCACCGAAGTCTGCACCTATTTCTACGATCACGAGCGCACCTACCCGGACGACCTCGAGGACCAGGTCAACGCCGCTATGGCCGCCATCGAACAGCAACTCGGCCGCACCTTCGGGGCGACGGAAAAACCGCTTCTGGTTTCCGTCCGATCCGGCGCGCGGGCCTCGATGCCAGGCATGATGGACACCGTTCTCAACCTCGGGCTCAACGATGAGACGGTCGCCGCCCTGGCCGCCGAAAGCGGAGACGAGCGTTTCGCCTGGGACAGCTATCGCCGCTTCATCACCATGTACGGCGACGTCGTCATGGGCGTCGAACACCACAATTTCGAAGAGATTCTCGATGATCACAAGGCCGACCACGGCCTCACGCTCGACACCGATTTGTCGGCAGAAGACTGGAAAGCCGTCTGCGCCGCCTTCATCGCCATGGTCGAGGAACGCACAGGTCAGCCGTTTCCCATGGATCCGGCCGAACAGCTGTGGGGCTCGGTCGGCGCCGTCTTCAGTTCCTGGATGAACAACCGGGCCATCACCTACCGGCGTCTGCACAACATCCCGGCCGAATGGGGTACGGCGGTCAACGTCCAGGCCATGGTCTTCGGCAACATGGGCGAGGACTGCGCCACCGGCGTCTGCTTCTCGCGCAACCCGGCGACCGGCGACAACCATTTCTACGGTGAGTACCTGATCAACGCCCAGGGCGAGGACGTGGTCGCAGGCATCCGTACGCCGCAGCCGCTGACCATCCTGGAAAAGGAATCGACCGAGTCCCCCCTGGCGTCCATGGAGGAACAGTTCCCGGAAGACTTCAAGGAGCTGTGCGAGGTTCGCGAGACCCTCGAGCGCCACTACAAGGACATGCAGGACATGGAGTTCACGGTCGAGAAGGGCAAGCTGTGGATGCTGCAGACCCGGGGCGGCAAACGCACCGCCAAGGCCGCCCTCAAGATCGCCTGCGAGATGGTCGACGAGGGCCTGCTGACGCATCGTGAGGCGGTGATGCGGGTCGACCCGGCTCAGCTCGACCAGTTGCTGCACCCGACCCTTGATCCCGACGCCGAACGCGCGAAAATCGGCCACGGATTGGCATCGAGTCCGGGCGCGGCGTCCGGGCGCATCGTCTTCCATGCCGATGACGCCGAGGCATGGGCCGGGCGCGGCGAGAAGGTCATTCTCGTGCGCACCGAGACCAGCCCCGAGGACATCGGCGGCATGCACGTCTCTGAAGGCATTCTGACGACCCGTGGCGGCATGACCTCGCACGCCGCCGTCGTTGCCCGCGGCATGGGCATCCCCTGTGTGTCCGGGGCCGGCGACATGCGCGCCGACTACGCCTCGAAGACCCTTGTCGCCGTCGGTCAGGAATTGAACGAGGGCGACGTCATCACCATCGACGGTTCGTCCGGTGAGGTCTACCTCGGCGCGGTGCCGACCCTGGAGCCGGAACTGACCGGCGATTTCGGCCGCCTCATGGAGTGGGCCGACGAGGTCCGCGAACTGGGCGTGCGCGCCAACGCCGAGACGCCGCCGGACGCTGAGACGGCGACCAAGTTCGGTGCCGAGGGCATCGGGCTGTGCCGCACCGAACACATGTTCTTCGGCCCGGAGCGCATCATCCACATGCGCGAGATGATCCTGGCCACGGATGGCGTGGCGCGCCAGGCGGCCGTCGACAAGCTGCTGCCCTACCAGCGGGCCGACTTCAAGGCGCTGTTCGAAATCATGGCCGGCCTGCCGGTGACCATCCGCCTGCTCGACCCGCCCTTGAACGAGTTCCTGCCGCACGGTGAGGACGAGATGGCCGACGTCGCCACCGCCGCCGGCACCGATGTCGAAACAGTCAAGGCACGCAAGCAGGAACTCGACGAGGCCAACCCCATGCTCGGGCACCGCGGCTGCCGCCTCGGCATCACGTACCCTGAGATTTACGCCATGCAGGCCCGCGCTATCTTCGAAGCGGCGGCGGAACTGGGCAAAAACGGCCAAGCCGTGCGTCCGGAGGTGATGATCCCGCTGGTCGCCGATATCCGCGAGCTCGACATGCTGAAAAACGTCGTCGACGACGTCGCCCGTCAGGTTCAGGAAGCCCAGGGCGCCGAACTCGACTACCTGGTCGGCACCATGATCGAATTGCCGCGCGCCGCGCTCAGGGCCGAGGAGATTGCCGGCACGGCCGAGTTCTTCAGCTTCGGCACCAACGACCTGACGCAGACGACCTACGGCTTCTCGCGAGACGACGCTGCGCCGTTCCTCGAGGTCTACCACAAGAAGGGTGTCATGACCGACGATCCGTTCGTCACCATCGACCAGGAGGGTGTTGGTGAGTTGGTCGAAATCGCCGCCGAGCGCGGCCGCAAGGCACGGCCCGACATCAAGCTCGGCATCTGCGGCGAACACGGCGGCGATCCGGCATCCGTGCACTTCTGCCACCGCACCGGCCTCTCCTATGTGTCCTGCTCGCCGTACCGCGTGCCGATCGCCCGGCTCGCCGCGGCCCAGGCGGCGCTCGGCGAAGTCAAAGAGGACTGACCCCGGGGCGGGTACCCGCCATTTCATGCCCATCCGGCGCCGGCCTCGATTTTCGGGCCCGGCGCCAGCCGCGACATTGGGGCCCGGCGCCAGCCGCGACATTGGGGCCCGGCGCCAGCCGCGACATTAAGATCAATCACTGACGCTTAATCGGCGCCAATTAGGGCCGTTTTGCGCTATTTTAGCCGTTCACCCCTGGGGTGTGACGACCGTCACAGGCAGGCCCAAACACCATCCCTATACAGCCCTCCACCCGCGATGCGGGTAGCCCGCGCGGGGTGGCGCGGGTGGTGTATTTCAAGGGGCGGGACCATGCTGGATTTTCGGGAACTCAATCTGACGAAGCTCAACATCCTGGTCATCGACGACCAGCCGCTGATGCGCAAGATCCTGTGCAATGTCCTCAGCGAGTTCGGTGTCCGCGACATCGTTGAGGCGACCAACGGCAACGATGCCGGCGACATACTGAAGCAGGCGTCACCGGACGTCATCTTCACCGACAACATGATGCGGCCCATGGGCGGTGCCGAGTTCGTCCGCCGGGTCCGGTTCGGCGAGTACGACGTCGACCCCTGCGTGCCGGTCATCATGGTGTCCGCCGAGACCGGCTATGCGTCGATCACCAGGGCCCGCGATGCCGGCATCAGTGAATTCCTGGCCAAACCGGTGTCGGCGAAATTCGTCTACGACCGCCTCGCCGCCGTCATCTGCCGACCGCGCTCTTTCGTCCGCGCCGACAGCTATTTCGGACCGGAGCGCCGACGGCGCAAGCTCGAACCCTTCTACGAGCGTCGTCAACGGTCCTTCGAGTACAACCCGAAGAACCGCTTCCGCGGCGAGAGGGAACACACCCAGGTCACCGTCGGCGTCGACTGGCTGACCGGCCGCCAGAAGGTCTACGAGGGGCTGGTCGCCTGACGGTTTTTCCGGCCGGCCCCTGCATACGGCTGTCATCGCACCGATAAAAATGGCATTCTTAATCGAAGCTCGGTGCACCATACCGGGCGGTCACAGGCTTTGACGGCACCGGCCGTCGAGGAGGGCAAGCCATGATCAAAAAGCGTATTTTGGGTAAGGACGGACCGTCCGTCGGTGCGATCGGCTACGGTGCCATGGTGCTCGAAGGCTATTACGGAGCGGCCGACGAAACCGACGCCGTCGCCGCGCTCCGCCATGCCGTCGACCGCGGCATGATGATCGACACCGCCGACGCTTACGGTGGGGGACATAACGAAGAGCTGGTCGCCCGCGCCATCGAGGGCCGCCACGAACACGCCTTCGTCGCCACCAAGTTCGGCATCGTCTTCGATGAGTCCGAGCCGTCGACGGAACTGCCGACCGGTTTCGGTTTCTCGCTCGGCATCAACGGCACCCCGGCCTATGCCGAGAAGGCGCTCGCAGGCAGTCTCAAGCGCTTGGGTGTCGATTGCATCGACCTCTGGTACGCCCATTACCTGGACCCCGCGGTGCCCGTCGAGGAGACCGTCGGCGCCATGGCCGAGGCCGTCGAGGCCGGCAAGGTCAGGCATCTGGGGCTCAGCAACGTCACGGCCGAAGAGGTCGAGCGCGCGCAAAAGGTGCATCCCATCGCCGCCGTGCAGTACGAGTATTCCCTGTGGCGCCGCGAGGCCGAGCACGACCTGTTGCCGAAACTCCGCGAACTGGGCATCGCACTCGTTGCCTGGTCGCCCTTGGGTGCCGGTTTCCTGGCCGCTCCGCCGCAGGCCCTCGACGAGAACGACTTCCGCAACGCCATGCCGCGCTTTTCCGGCGACAATCTGGCCGAGAACCGCGACCGCTTCCAACCGCTGATCGACATCGCCGAAGAGATCGGCGTGACGCCGGCGCAGATGGCATTGGCCTGGCTGCTCGCCCAGGGCGACGACATCGTCCCCATTCCGGGCACCCGGCGCCCCGGGCGCATCGACGAAAACGCCGCCGCCGCCGAGGTCGAGCTCAGCGCCGGCTTCATCGAACGCATCAACTGGCTGGCCAAACCCGGATTGGCGGCCGGCGGCACGCTGCTCTAGAGCAGATTCGATTTAATCGAGGTCATATCCTGCTGCGGCAAAGTAGTTGATG
>Ga0066187_1000586_pt1 | contig 11894 bp, 9 predicted proteins | sample WorMetexBAHAMAS1_FD_58706 | JGI IMG/M metagenome (GOLD analysis project Ga0066187, IMG submission 58706) | Marine gutless worms symbiont microbial communities from Max Planck institute for Marine Microbiology, Germany - Inanidrilus exumae... | ecosystem: Host-associated > Annelida > Digestive...
TTTTCAAACTGAAAATCCTTGCTCTGCATGAAACAAAGTACGCTTTAATCGGATGAACCAGAAATAATTGATGTCGAGGATTTCGGTGAAAAGGAAAAGAAAAATCGAGATCGCTGTAAAGAAGATTTTATCCCGATATTGTTTATACGCTGAAGATAGGAAAATTGACGGCGGTACGGCAAAAAGAAAATATTGCGCACCCGCATCTTTGGGTAATGCAAACCACGATAGAAGCACCAGGTGAGTGATATAGACTGTAAACAACCATATTTTTGCTTTCTGAACATTCAAGAAATGGATCAATAAAAAGGTAAGGCCATAACAAATAACTGCCAGAACATTAATCATTACTGCCGTGTTCAATGAAAACTTTATAAAAAAGATTAAAAAGAGTGTTGATGTCGACAAGACGATAGCGGTTAGAAGGTATAGTATCCGGCGTCTCGGTAAGAGTATAGATGCGTATTGATTGTTTTCGATTTCGTGCCGCACTCAACACCTATTTATTTATAGATGGTTTTTAAAATTTAGCGTGCCAACGGTATCTGAAACTACCCAAAAACCAATATTCCTGATGAGAATATTGAACAGTTTAAATCAACAGGCCCGGGGGAGCGACTCCAGGTTGTGAGGAATGAATCATTATAAACCGCTCGGGGATAAAACCGCAAGATGTTCCATTATGGATTTATAACCTGAAGTTATAAAAAAATAAAATTAGTATTTTGACTTGTCGGGAAAAAAAACTGATATAAAAATCAGGAGCAGGGTAAATGGACTGCATTTCCAAACAAGAAGGTAAAAAGGAAAGAAACGATGAAAGCGCACTCGAGAATTGTCATTGTTGGCGGTGGCATCGTTGGCTGCTGCACGGCCTATCATTTGGCCAAAGGTGGTGAAACGGACGTTGTTCTTGTTGAAAAACATGATCTGACAAGCGGCAGTACCTGTCAAGCTGCCGGGATGGTCACACAGTTTCACACAAACCTGACGATGATGCGTATGCGGCAGTACAGTGTGGAATTATACAAGGGGTTTTATGCCGAGGATGGTGAAGATTCCGGCTGGAACCATACGGGCAGTATCCGGATGGCTTCAAGCCCCGATCAGCTGATGAGCCTGAAACAAGCGGTGAGTAAGGCGCGTGGCATTGGTCTGGACATCGAATTGCTAAGCCCGGAAGAAACTCAGAAGCTCTACCCGGAAATCAGCCTGGATGGGGTAACCGGCAGCATCCACCTGCCGATGGATGGCTGGGTTGATCCTCATAAAGTGACCACTTATATGGCCAAGAAGGCCAGGGAGATGGGCGTGGCGTTTTACACCCATACACGGGTTGAGGGGATCGAATTGACGGAAAAAGGTGCGATTCAAGCGGTCATAACCAGCAATGGGCGCATCGAATGTGAGATCCTGGTGAATGCTGCCGGCATGTGGGCCGGGCGTGTCGCCGAAATGGCCGGTTCTTTTTTGCCCATTGTTCCAGTGCAGCATCAGCATATGACGACAATGGCGATGGAGGGTAAGAGGTTTGGTCCTACAACACCGGTGCTGCGAGATCCGGACAATCTGACCTATATCCGTGAGGAAGTCGGCGGGGTTCTCATCGGCGGCTTTGAATTGAATCCTGAAACCTGGCACGAAGATGGTGTTCCGTGGGAGCATCATGCTGAACCGATCAGTTCAAACTGGGATCTGTATACCCCGGTCATAGAAGGTGCGATGAGGCGTGTCCCGATTTTACAGCAAGCCGACGTACAAGAGCTGGTGAACCATCCCGACGGATTCACGCCTGACGCAATTCCGTGTGTCGGACCTTGTCCCGATGTCCCGGGTCTGTGGGCCGCTGCGGGCATGAGTATCAATGGTTTTGCGACCGGCGGCGGCATGGGTAAAGAGCTGGCTGACTGGATCATCAATGGATTACCCAACCTGGATATGACCGCATATGATGTGCGGCGCTTCGGTGATCACTACAAAAACATGGATTATGTTGCTGCCCGTTGTCGTGAGAATTACAAGTATTACTATTACTTAAAGTTTCCACTGGATGATTACACATGGGGCCGTCCATTACGGACCAGCCCTCTGTATGAACGCCTGAAGCAGGATGGCGCGGTTTTCGGCGAGAAAAACGGTATGGAGCGTGTGAACTATTTCAGCCCCGATAAGCAGTGGAAGATGGAAACTGAGGCGCAGCGTGATAACTTCAAATGGGATCGCCCGGATTGGTTTGAACAATCCGCAGAGGAGCACAAGGCTTGCCGCGAACGCGTGGCGCTGCTGGATATGAGCAGCTTCGGCAAAATAGACGTCACCGGTTCCGGTGCCCTGGCACTGCTTCAAAAAGTGGCCTCCAACGATATTGACAAGCCTGTTGGTTCTCTCACTTACACACAGTTCTGCGACAGACGGGGTGGCATACAGAGCGACTTGACAATTGCCCGTTTGGGTGAGGCCGAGTTTCGATTGATTACCGGCACTAGCAGTATCTCGTTCGATCTGGGCTGGCTGGAACTCAATCGCATCGATGGCGATTCGGTTGGGATCAAAAATGTATCGGCTGATTACGCCTGCATCAGCTTATGGGGACCTCAATCCCGTGTGACGTTGGGGAAAGTGACGGACATGGACCTGTCCAATGAGCGTTTCCCTTACATGACCACTCAGACCCTCACGGTTAACGGGATCGCGGTTCAGGCCAACCGGGTCAGCTATGCGGGTGAGCTTGGCTGGGAATTTTATCCAACAGCGGGAAATTCGGTTGCCATTTGGGACGCCTTGCGATCTGCAGGTGAAGAATTCGGCATTATGCCCGTCGGCTATCGGGCAATTGATTCATTGCGGATGGAAAAAGGCTTTTTGGCCTGGGGCGTGGACATCAGCCCGGATGAAAATCCGCTTGAAGCCGGATTGGGTTTTGCCGTTCGGCTGGAGAAGGGTGATTTTGTCGGTCGCAATGCCATCCAAAAATCCAAAATCGAAGGCATCAAGCAGGGCATCTGTTCGGTGTTGACCGAAAAAGACGCCTGTATCCTGTACGGTGGCGAAGCGGTGTATTACAAGGGCAAATCGGTTGCACGCCTAAGAAGCGGGGGGTATGGTCATACCATCGGGAGGAACATTGGTTTTGCCTACTTGCCGCTTGAATTGACCCAACCGGGAACGGAAGTTGAAATTGACAGCTTCTGCCAGAGGATCCCGGCAGTTGTGGGGCCGTTGTGCAATTACGATCCCGAGGGCGAAAAAGTGCGGGCGTAAAATAGATTTCTACCCTTTGTGGGCGCGTCTTTTTGCCTTTTCCTTTTCCCGGGCGGCTCTTTTCTCGGCGCGCTTTTTCTCCCTGGCGGCTTTCTTCTCTTCGGGGCTCAGCTTTTTTTTGGGGCTTTTTGCTTTTTCTTCGACCGCCGGTTCCGGTGCCGGTTTGGCGGCATCCGGCTCAATCGGATCGACCTTTTCTACTTTCTTCTTTCGCCGAACAGCCCGTTTTTCAGCCCTCTTTTTCTCTTTTTCCGCTTTTTTCAGGTCCAGTTCGTCGGATGCGGTTACGGGCTTTTCCGTTGCAGGGGAGGCGGTTTCAGGTGGAGCTTCCCCTGATTTGGCATGTTTTTTCCTTCGCGCGGCTCTTTTCTCGGCGCGTTTTCTTTCCTTTTCCGCTTTTTTGGCCGCCTTGTCATCGAGAGGGGCAGGATCCGCTTCAGCAGCCGGTTCCGGTTGGGCAGCCGCCGCTTTGGGTGCGGACTTGCCCTTTCTGCGGGCGGCCCGTTTTTCGGCCCGCTTGCGCTCGCGTTCCGCCTTCTTGGCCGCCTTGGCATCCACAGTTGTTTCGGCAGGTGGGGCAGGGGACGTGTCGGCGGAGGTGTCCGGTGCCTTGGCCTTCTGCTTTGCGGCGGTTTTTTCCGCTTTTTTCTCGGCCCGTGCTTTTTCCCGTTCGGCTTTTTTCGCTTGCTTCGCCTCCGCTTTGGCAGCGGCCTCATCTGCCGCTCTTTGGAACACGTCATAGCCCAGGAGGGACTCGGCAACAAGGCTGCTTAGGTCCTTCATGACCAGTTGGGATTCCGATGCGGCAATGCCGATGTTGAGCCCCTGATAGCAGAAAGGGCAGCAGGAGACCAGGTCTGAAGCACCGGTTTCCTCTGCTTCCCGTATCCTGCGACGGGACATCTTGTTCTGGATCTCCGGGTATCCCGCCTTCAGGCCGCCGCCGGCCCCACAGCACCTGGAGTATTCCTTGTTTCGCGGCATCTCCACCAGCTTTAGGCCGGGGATCGCCTCCATAATCATGCGGGGTGCCTGAAAACCGTCGGTCGCCCGTCCCAGGTGACACGGGTCATGGTAGGTGACGGTGCGGTCTACCGGGTGCTTGAACTTCAGCCCCCCGTTTTTCAACAGACGCGCCAGGTACTCCACGGTGTGCAGCACCTCGAAATTCAGCGGTGCGATGCGGGGATAATCCTGCAGGATGGTCTTGAAGCAGCCGGAACAGGAGCTGATCAGGGTGTCGATCCCAAGGCTGTTGAACAGGTCGATGTTTTCTTTAAAGACCCGTTTGTGTTCCGGGTCCCCCATCCGGAGAAGGACGCTGGAGCAGCATTTTTCTTCGGCGCCGAGGATGCCGTAGTCCACGTCCAGCGCCTCCAGAATATTGATGGTGTTGATGGCCACCTGTTTGACGTTGACGTCGTATGCGGCCGTGCACCCAAAAAAGAGGAGGACCTTGCCGCCGGATTTTTTGATCTCCCGGGGCAGTTCCCGTATCAGGCCGTCCTTTTTGGCCCTTCGGGCCCATTTGGTGCGCGCTGCCCGGGGCTGCTGCCAGGGGTTGTCGAAGGCCTTGACGCTTTTTACCAGGGCCTTTTGAACCTCGAGGGGACCGTATCCGGCCTCTACGATCACCCGGCGCAGCTCTTCCCACAGGGCCACGGTTTCGATATGGGCCGGGCAGACCACCTCGCACTGGCCGCAGGTGGAGCATTCGTAAAGGCTTTTTACGAAATCGTCGATTTCCGCTTCGGTGATCTCCCGGTATTTGAAGACACGCTGCAGCATCCCCCTAAGGGATCCGCTGATCTTTCGATTCCGGACGATTTGGGTGAGAAAACCCTGCTGGGCCTTGGCGATCCTTAAAAAATCGATCACTTTCCGGCGAGGAATAATCTCCTCTTTTTCATCCTGGTCATATACCGGACACCAGGTCAGGCACTCCCCGCAACGGGTGCAGGCGTCCATTTCGATGAGCTGTCGCGCATCCAGGCTGTGAAGGGGGATCTCCCGGGCGGTTTTATTTCGTTGGTCTTCCGGAGTATTTTCGATGGCTTTGTTTTCGTCTGGCATGTGAAACCTATCGTCGGTTAATAATTGGTTTTGAGTGGGTTTCTATACACGTTTTTCCTTTTTCACCCCGAAGATCTCCTCCAAAACGTAGGTCAACGGTACATTGAAGATGTGTTTGAGTTTACCGTATGGAAGGTAAGCCAAAAAGAGCGCACCGAAAACCGCATGGGCATACCAGAGATAGACGTAGCCGGTCCGCCAGTCCACGGGAAGAAAGTCGATGACCTTGGAGATGGGGTATCCCACAAAGGAGTAAACGGCAACCTCGGCCGGGATCTGGGTCAGCAGGATCCTGGCGCCGGTGGACAAAAATCCGAGTATTACCAGGATGCCCACGATCATAAGGGTGATGTTGTCTTCGATCTCGGTTTTGACATGGGCGGGCTTGATGTAGAATCGTTGGAGCGCGGCCCAGAGGATACCGATGAAGATCATCATCCCCAGCAGGTCATAGGTAAATGCGGTCGCCGGGTGGTTTTTATCGATGAGCATCAGGGCCAGTTCGCAGTCCGGATCAACAGAGAAGAGAAAACCGGTCAGCAGGCTGAGTGCAAGCCGTGCCACGATGGCCAGATAGATCAGGGAGTGCATGGACCATCGCTGGACGCTTTCCTTTAAGATCCGCCGTTGGAGCAGAATATCCATCAGCAGGATTTTTGCAAGGGTGAAAAACTTTCTTGAGAAGAGAAGATCCCAGATCGATTCCGATACCAGACCGATCTTGCGTCCAAGGGACCGCTCCTCCCCCTGCACCCGGCCGATGAACCAGAAACGGAATGTGAAAAGAACCCCTGAAAGAAAGAGAACGGCGGCGATCCAGAATATGGGGTGCCCCACGGTGAGCCCACTGGGGTGGCACACGATGCATAAAAAGCTCTTGGCCGGAAGTATCGCAGCGGGTGCACCCAGCTCGTTTTGGTTGTTGTGGCACCGCCGGCAAGACTGCGGGTCGGTTACTTTCGCCAGCGAATGGTCGGTCCGTTCCACGGGTTTTCCGAATTCGGATAAACGGGCGAGTTTGATGCGATGGTCCGACGGATCCAGACGGACCGCATCTGATGTAAAATGACAGGCCTGGCAGTCCACCCGCAGATGGGGCGCGTGCGCGGCTGTCTCTCCATGCACGTCGTGGCATTGAAGACAGACGGCCCCGGTTTCCGTCCGATGGGGCGAACGCGCCACATCGGTGTGGCAGGAAATACAGGCGACGCTCCGGTGGGGGGTCTCCATAAGGGTGGCATTTTTTAGGGTCAGGGAGAGTTGACTGCCGGCGACGGTCTTTTTACAGTCGGGGTCGAGGTGGCAGCGGTTGCAGAATGCCTGGGACACGGCAACCCCTTCGTTGGTGTTGATGTTGGCCTGCCTGTGGCAGTCGAGGCAGGCCAGCTCCTCCTTGTTCTGGTTGATTCCCCGTTCCGCCATAAAGGGGCCGTTGACCACTGCCAGCAGGATGACGGCCGCAATTGCGATTCCCAGTCCTATCCAAGATTTTCCGCTCATCAGTTTTATGTGTCCTCTTTTGCGAACCGGCCTGACTCGGGTGCCGGTTTTAAATTCAGTTGCTGTCCCCGTCGGATTGGCCCGCCTGTGTCAGAGCCTTCCATTGTCCGGAATGCTCCTCCCGTATGCGATTGGCGGTGGTTTTCCCCGTAAAGATGCTCATATCCGCCGGGTAGACCGCCGGCCGCAAATGGGCCAGGCCGATATGGATGAAGAACTTCACGATGACCGCAAGGATCGCTTCAAAAAAATGCAGGACCTGGGCGATGTTGATGAAAAAACCCGGCAGGAAACGGGTGGTCGCCTCCGGGTACCATAACATCAGCCCGGTAATTCCCATGGTGTTCATCCCGATGAAGATGGCCCAGTAGTCTATTTTCTCCATATAGGTAAACTTGTCGAAATCGGGCGGCGAGCTGCGGCGTCCCAGGAAGTAGGCGATGTTTTCCTTAAAATCGGTCAGGTCCTTTAAAGAAGGGGCCACCGAATCGGGACCGGTGAGTTTTTGTCCTTGGATGAATTTGTAGTATAGAAACCAGCCGCCGTGGATAATGACGCAAGAGTAGGTGATCACCGCGAAAAAGCGGTGCAGCCAGGCTGAATGGGAGGGGCCGCCCACCAGGCACATAAACGCTTTGGCCAATGCCGTGGAGCTGAATCCGAGGGACAGGCCGGTGGCGGCAAGCCCCGTGAATCCGATCATGACCACCAGGTGAAGAAACCGGTTAAGCACGGAAAAGCGGACCAGCGTATCCGCAGGTAGGGAGTTCTGATTCATTTTAATGTTTCCTCAATTTTTCATGAACTTCTCTTAGCAGCCATAAGAAGCTGTGCCCGAAGAAGAATACCAGCGACAACGCCACGATCGCTATCGCCGCCGTGCGCACCCGATCGATCCAGAGAACCGATTGGTTCTTGGCCGCATCTGCAGACGCCGGGCGATCCATTCCGTCATGAATCACCACATCGGCGAATCGCGCATCCGCTTTCGGGTGGCATCGCCGGCAGACGGCAAGGGCCTGCGCTTTGTCCGACAGGGAAACAACGTTGTGGGCGCCGTGGCAGTCGGTGCAGAAGGCGGAATCGGGATTCTTTAAATGCACCCCCATCTTTCCGTGAATATTGGAAAGATAGGTGGCGGCGTGTTCCGGGTGGCAAGTGCCGCAGGTCGCGGTCATCCGTTCTCCGGTCTCCAACCTTGAAAGCCCGGACCGACCATAGTGGGACACATGGCAGTTGCCGCAGGTGGGCGCCATCTTATGAGGGGGTGTTTTCACCGCATCGAAGGAAGGCGATGACTGTTCGGCCAGCGCCTTTGCATGCCCGCCCGATTGATACCTTTCATAGGACAACCGGTGGCACTTTTGACATCGGCTGTAGTCATAGCTTCGGACGGCGGATCGTTTCAAAAAGTCCGGACTGCCGGGATCGGGATGTTTTTTGCCGTGTTCCATCATGGTGCCATGGCATGACTGGCAGGTAAATCCCGCATGGGCCGATTTTGCAAACCGGTTCATGTCCACGAACCACGAGGAAGCGGCAGCGGTATCCGGAGATGAAATCGCCATTGCCGTAGCGGGGAATCCTAAAAAAACCAGGCACAGAACCAAAAGGGGAACTCGGAGGACCGATGGGGAGGGGATTCGCCGGTGTTGTAGGGTTGTTTGATGCTCCAAGGTCGACTCCTGCAGTGTTAAATGGGTTGGCAAATCGTTTGAAAATAAAGGTTGAAAAAGGCGATGGTATACCGGTGCAGCTGTTGGAATAGCTTCCCGGCATGCTGCACCGTATCTTCGTTTCCGTCCAGTTTCTGTTTCAAGCGCCTCAGCCGCCGGGTGGTATCCCCGGCACAGGCAGACAGCATCTCCGGTTCATCCTTTCTAAAGCGGATCGAATCACATCTTTCCAGTATCCGGATCATGCGCCACATTGATTCGATAAAAACGCGGATTTTTTCCGGTTCATATGTTTTGGCGCCGATGAGCCAGCGGACCGGATTCATCTCCATGCCCGCGGCAACGATCCGGGAATTGCTCAATTCCCGCTTTACCTCGCGGATCAATTGCCTGCCGTGGGACGATTTCAGGGCAGCCGCCTTAGTGGATTGAGCCCGCTGATGGATAGATTTGCGACAACCGTCCCACAGAAGGGTGTCGGCCACCAGCCGGTTGGCTTCGGGGTATCTGGGGTGCTCGAAGTGAGGGCCCAATAGCACCATGCGGCCCCGGCCCATCCTGGCACGCACTGCCGCGGCCCGACCCGAAAGGGTACGGGCGGCCAGATCCCGATCCACAAGAAAGGCGGTTTTCGATGTAAAGGCGTCATATCTGGCGAGCACCTCTACATGATCGGGTGCGACCATGCCCGGTCCCCCGTACATCGGGGCCGTTACGCCAGAGACACCCGAAAAGGGCGGAATGCCTGTGAGCCGCAGACGCACCGCCTCCCGCACGGGATGAAAAATGTACTGGCAGCCGTAGGCCATTGAGAATTTATGCGCCGATTTTCTGCAGTTCGGCAGATGTTTGGCAAGATTGGTGATCTTCACCGGAGTGAAATTGAAATGATTCAGGTGGGGCTTTGAGGAATTCATGACCAGATATGCCCCGGCACAGGAACCCACATAAAGCCCGCCTTTTTCGATAAAGTGTCGGAGTGAGACGGCGCCTGCAGGTCCGAGTCCTTCTGCAACGGCAAAGGTATCTCCCCCGGAAACGGCCAGTACGTCCAGCTTTTCGATGGTTCCGTCGATGATCTCGGTCTCATCGACCACCCGAATGTCATGAAAACCCATGCGATCGAAGATCTCAACAAACCACAGCCAGGAATGGGAAGAGCCCTCGCCGGCAAAGATCCCGATTTTCGGATAATGAAGACGCCGGCCGCCTTTTTCCGCGCGGTGGGTAAACCGGGAGCCGTTTTCCCCGTTTACCATGAACAGGGTCTCACCGTTTTTGAGCCGGCGGTTGGCGTTTTCGAGTGGCCTGTATGCGGAATGGATTTTCATGATCGGTGATTGAAGCCCGTTACCCGAAGGGATCGTTCGGTTACCCCATCAAAGAACCCATTCGGAGGCGGGTAACGGGCCCCAAACTGCATACCCCCGTTTTTCACGGGAAGTCCGGTTTATTGCAAAAGGTATTCCACGGCCTTGTCCAGCGTTTCCTGGCTGAACTCGATCTCGGTGCCCACTGCGGCGGTTTCGATGAGCTCATCTTCGGTGAGTTCCGGTGCCATGATCGCGAACATGGGATGGATACCGAAGATATAGGCAACCGCCATACGGCGTTCCCACCATGCGGATGCATCATCTCCACTATCTTCGAAATCCCCGAAGATCGGTTGGCGGGGACAACAGGGACTGAAGAAACCACCTCCGGCAATGGCGGTCTCGCCGGACAGGGTCAGAAGGGCATTTTCGATCTCCGGAGCGGAAGCAAGGCCCGCCGCTTTACTTGCTTCGGCCACCGCTGCGGCGTCGATTCCAAGCTTTGCGCATGCTTTGATGAGGGAGCAGGCTTCTTTTGGTGAAAGGCCGAGCTTATGAAAACCGATCAGCCCGAAGGGTTCGGTCAAAAGAACACCCGGTTCGCCCTGATCCGGTTCCTCCATTTTTTTCGGATCCTCGTCGATAAAGGCAAAGGTGTTGGTGGGGTAGGGGGTGTTGTAACAGGCGCTGTGGCGATGGACCAGTGGGGAGAGCCACTCGCCGACATTCGCCTCGCCCATGGCGCTGCAGATATCTCCGATCCCCTGACGGCCGACATAATCGCTTTCCTTTAAATCTTCCAGCATGTCCAAGGAAAGTTCGATAAACTCTTCTGCATCGGCGATTTCGAGCAGTCCCATTCCCCTGAACGCCATTCCTTTCAGATTTTTAGCGCCGAACAGCTTGCCGAATCCCAACTGGTCGCCGCTTGCCCAGAAATTGCAGCAGATCTGTGCAAAATCGGATAGATTTTCTCCCGCTTTGCCGATCACAAGGGTTTGAATCAGGTCGTCCCCCATCGCTTTGCGCCACGTCTCCGTGGTTTCCCACACATCCTTTCCCCAGACATCGGCGGCATCGGATATATCGGCAATGCCGTCGTGGACCCAGAGAAAAGAGGGGGCTGCCGCTTTTCCTTTGATGACGATATAATCGAAACCGGCATATTGGATCTCCAGTCCCACCTTGAGCGTGACCGGGCAGTGGCAGATTTTTCCCGTAACCGGATGCTTGGCCGTGATCATGGCCGCGGCCGTTCCCGGGTAGAGGGTTCCGGTTAATAGTCCGGTGCTCACCACAACGGGGTCGCCGTCAGCATGTTCTTCACAAAGGGTTTTGGCAACGGCGGCACCGCCAATCTTCTCTTCCACCAGCTCCTCGCTGAGTTCATCCTCGTTGACTTCCGATGATGCCAAATCGACCACCAGGATTTTGTCGGCTGATAAGTATTCCATACCGTTCTCCTAATATATGATATATTGCTTGCAATTTCTGTTGCCGGGTTCATCCGGCGTCTCTTCGCCTCGAATACGGAGCGATGCGCGGACGTTATGCTTCGGTAATGGCATCCACCGGGCAGAATTTAATGCACATGGGTCCCAGATCCATATCTTCACACATGTCGCATGCTTCGCGCAGCAGCATCGGTTTGGCAGAGGCATCCGCTTCTTTGCCGGGTTCCGGTTCCTCCGCGTCCGCGCCGATCCGCTTGATCTCCGTACCCTCGGGTCTTGCAATGACAAGGTCCTCCTCCCTTTTGAGCAGGACACCGAAATAGTCCTTTTTTTCCCGTGTGCGGTAGGCCACGATGCAGGATGAAAGGAGAGCGAATCCATCATCCCGGTGGTACCCGCATGCCATTTCACAAGCCATACAACCCGTGCATTTCATTGCATCGATCTTGATTCCCATTTTCAATTCCTCACTTCAAAGGGTTAGGATGACAACTGGTGACACGATAATTTGGCTCCCGGATCCGCGAAATTCATCGTATCGGTCGTTTGCGTTTTTTATTAGAACTGAACCGCTTCGCGGATTGCCTTATCCCTGCCAATAAGGTCTTGCCGACCAA
>Ga0066187_1000587_pt1 | contig 11871 bp, 9 predicted proteins | sample WorMetexBAHAMAS1_FD_58706 | JGI IMG/M metagenome (GOLD analysis project Ga0066187, IMG submission 58706) | Marine gutless worms symbiont microbial communities from Max Planck institute for Marine Microbiology, Germany - Inanidrilus exumae... | ecosystem: Host-associated > Annelida > Digestive...
CCGGCCGCGGCCGGATCTGGTTGCCGTCCGAACGCGGCATCACGGCATTCACCCTGCCGAAGGCCTGTTGCGCGACCGATATGATGGTTTCCAGGTCCGGCCCTGTGATGTCCATGTCGACCGATCGGGCCCCGCCCACGCCGCGTCCGAAGATCGACGGCTGGACCATGACGCCGAACGTTCCCGGCTCGCGGAAAACGGGCTGGCTCAGCACCGGGATCAGCTCCTTCGCGCGCGACGGGTCGACGCTGGAGGCGCCGATGAAGGTCCGGCTGCGGGTCGCGACGAAGAAGAACGTGCCCATCTTCGGCGGCTCGCCGTCGACCGACTCCGGTCCCGTTTCCGACGCCCAGTGGGGCCGCACCGCCGCTTCCACGGTCTGGGCGATCTCGGACATGGTTTCCAGGTTGTAGCCGGGCGGCGGGAAGACGATCCCGAAGACGAAGTTGCGGTTGCCTTCCGGCAGGTATTCAAGCTGCGGCAGGAGGAGCCACGCCGTGCCCGCGGTGACCGCGGTCACGCCGGTGACGATTGCCAAGGCAAGCGCCTTGGAGGCGACGACGCGACGCGTCAGCCCCTCGACCAGGACCATGAAGCCATGCGCGAACTGGTCGAAGCCCGGCAGGCGCACCCCTTCGCCGGGTGCCCGGACCCCCTTCGACAGGAGCCGGTTGGACAGCGCAGGGATCACCGTGACCGAAACCAGGAGCGACAGCATGACCGCGACCGAGATCGCGACCGCGATGTCGCGGAACAGTTGCCCGACCTCCAGATCCATCACCAGGATGGGGATAAAGACCATGACCGTCGTCAGCGCCGACACCAGGATCGCGCCCCAGACCTGCCGGGCCCCTTCGTAGGCGGCCGTCTTGACGGGCATTCCCTGCTGGCGGAGCCGGTAGATGTTCTCCAGAACGACGATCGCCGCATCGACGACCATGCCCACGGCGAACGCGATCCCCGCCAGCGAGACCACGTTCAGCGACCGACCCAGCGCGGCCATCGCGACAAAGGAGGCGACCACGGAAACGGGGATCGCCAGGGCGACGACCAAGGTCGCCCGGATCGAACGCAGGAAGATCAGCAGAATGACGATGGCCAAGGTGCCGCCCAGCCAGATGTTCTGGATCACCAAGTCGATGGCGGATTCGATGTAGACGGTCTCGTCGTAGAGCTGCTCCAGGTAGATGCCTTCGATCGGAAGGATGTTGTCGTTCAGGTCGGCGACCGCTTCGCGGATACCGACCATGGTCTCGATGACGTTTGCCCCCGTCTCGCGGGTCGCGTTCAGGGCCATCGCCTGTTGTCCGTTGGAGCGGATCGACGCGCGGGCATCCTTGTAACCGAAGGTGACCGCCGCAATGTCGCCCACGGTGACCCGCGCGACCCGACCGGTGTCCGGGTCGCGCTGCGTGCGCAGGACGACCGCCTCCACGTCGGCCGGCTCCGTGAACTCGTTGTCCGTCCGTACGATGTAGCGACGCTTGCCCTCCTCGACGTCGCCGCCGGAAATCGAGGAATTGGCGGCGCGCAGCCGGTCCAAAACGTGACTGACGGTCAGGTTGTACTGGGCCAGCAGGCTGGGCTCGATGATGACCTGCATCTCGCGCTCGGTCCCGCCGAAGACATTGACTTCGGAAACGCCGGGCACGCGTTCGATGCGTTCGCGGATCACGTCCTCGGCGAAGTCGCCGTATTCGTAGACTGGCCGGGTGTTTCCGTCGCGCCGCAGCAGCCGGAACCAGGCAATCGGGTTGTCCTCCGAGCCGGCGGTGCTCAAAACCGGTTCATCTGCCTCGTCCGGATAGGACGACACACGATCCAACCGGTTCGCCACCAGCAGCAGCGCCTTGTCCATGTCCTGGTCGACATTGAACTCCAGCGTGATGGAACCCTCGCCGTCCCGCGCAGCGCCCACCATGCGGCTCAGACCTTCCAGCCCGCGCAGCACGTCTTCCTGCTCGTTGACGATCTCGCGTTCCACGTCCTCGGGCGCCGCGCCGCGCCACTGGGTCTTGACCGTGATGACAGGCCGCTGGACGTCGGGGGCAAGCTGAATCGGGATGGTCTTCAGCGCTACCAGGCCGAACATGATCGCCATCAGCACGGCCGAAACGACGGCCGTCGGCCTTTCGATGGCCATCCGGATCAGATTCAAGGCGTGTCTCCCCGTCCCTAGCCGCCGGCCGCGGGCGGCCTGCCGCCGCCTCCGCCGGCGCCCGGTCCACCAGGCTGGGTCCCCGGCACCATCACCGGCTGGCCCGGGCGCAGCCGTTCGTTGCCGCGCACGACCACCATGTCGCCCGGCGCCAGACCCGAAAGCACCTCGAACCGGTCGCCGACAGCCTCGCCCAGGCGGACCTGGCGCGGCTGCGCCTTGCCGTCCGCAACCACGAACGCCACATGCCCGTCACCCCGGGCGATGATCCCGTCCTTGGCCACGGACACCACGTCCCGCGGCTCGCCCACCGGGACCATGACGGTCACGCTTTGGTTCGCCGCGAGCGGCCGGCGCGTGCCGTTGATGGCCGGTGTAAAACGCACCGGGCGGGTTCTGGTCATGGCATTTTCTTCCGGGACGACCGCACGCACGACAGCCTCGTGGCGGCTGCCGTCCGGCAGCATCACGCCGATCACGCGGCCCGGCGTGAGGCCTTCGATGCGGTCGGACGGCACGTCGGCCTCGACCTCCAGATCCTGGTCATTGATCAGGGTGACAACCGGATTGCCGATGCTGAGATAGGTCCCCGATTCCGTGTGGCGCTCGGTAATGATGCCCTCGAACGGCGCCCGGATCTGGCTGTACTCGTAGTCGATCTCTGCCAGCCGGAGGTTCGACTGGGCGCGCGCCGCCGCTGCCTCGGCCTCCGCCACCTCGCTGATGTTGATGTTCACGTTCTTGCGCTTGTCGTCGTAATTGGCCTGGGAGAAAGCGGCCGACTTCTTCAGCCGTTCGAGCCGCTGCAACTCCTGCTCGGCCAGGGCAAGCTGGCCTCGTGCCGCGGTGGCGGCCGCTTCTTTCTCGCTCAAGGCCGCCCTTTCCAGGTCAAGACTCGCCTGGATCCGTGCGGCGTCCAGACGCACCAGAACATCGCCTTTCTTAACCCGGTCGCCGACTTCCACCAGCACTTCCGAGACTGGTCCTCTGGAAAGCGCCGAGACCACCCCGCGCTGCCGCGCGACGAACCGGCCGATCACGGGCACCGTCTGCACGAGCGGCCGCTGCACCACCTCGTCGACCTTGACCACGGCCGGGCGTCCCTGCGCCCAGGCGCCGGACGCAAGGCAGACCAACCCGACAATCATGAACAGCCGCAACGGCTCTCGCATCATCTCTCCGGCCCTGAAAGCTGATCCCGCACCGCGGGTTCCTTAATATAGCATAGTGCGCCGGGCTCAGCGGGCGAATCCGCACCCTTTCGCCACGCACTCTATACGTTCTATACGACGGAAATCCGTCGCCGGTGCAGCGGGTTTCCAAAAAACGTGACCTGCATCGCCCGCACCCGCAGGACACCGCCGCCGCGCCATTTCCCTTGAAATCGGCGCCTCTTGTGCTACGACGGCGCAGTGTCGGGACGTGAGCGATAGATGAAAACCTTCCTGGATTTCGAACAACCGATCGCCGAACTTGAAGGCAAGATAGAAGAGCTGCGCCACCTGGCCGGCGACGGTGAGATGAACATCGCCGACGAGATCACCCGTCTGCAGGCGAAACACGATCGGCTGCTGCGCCAGACCTATTCCAAGCTGGACGCCTGGCAGAAGGTTCAGGTTGCGCGCCATCCTGATCGGCCGCATTTCCGCGACTACGCCGCCGGGTTGTTCGACGACTTCACGGTCCTGTCCGGCGACCGCGCCTTCGCGGACGACCGTGCCATTATCGGGGGCATCGGGCGGTTCCGCGGATACTCGTGCATCCTCATCGGTCATGAAAAGGGCGACGACACCCAGACCCGGGTCGAGCACAATTTCGGCATGGCGCGCCCCGAGGGCTACCGCAAGGCGCAGCGCCTCATGCACCTGGCCAACAGGTTCGGCCTGCCGGTGGTCACGCTGGTGGACACCGCCGGCGCCTATCCCGGCGTCGGAGCGGAGGAACGCGGGCAGGCCGAGGCGATCGCCCAGTCGATCGAAACCTGCCTTGACCTGCGTGTGCCGTTGATTTCGGTCATCATCGGCGAGGGCGGGTCCGGCGGTGCCATTGCGCTGGCGGTCGCAGACCGGGTGATCATGCTGGAGCACTCGATCTATTCGGTGATTTCGCCCGAAGGCTGCGCTTCGATCCTATGGCGCAGCGCCGAAGAGGCCAAGGCCGCGGCCGAAGCGCTGAGGCTGACGGCTGAAGACCTGAAGCAGCTTGGCGTGATCGATTCAACCGTGCCCGAGCCCGTCGGCGGTGCCCATCGCGATATGGCCGGCATGGTCGATGCCCTGGGCAATGTCCTGGAGAGCGCCCTGCGCGAGTTGATGTCGGTTGAGGGGGGCTCGCTGAAGGCCCGCCGTCGCGAGCGGTTCCTGGACATGGGCCGCACTGCCGTGGCCTGACCTCGGGGCCGCCGGCCGAAAGGGGAGAGGCGTGCAATGAACCTTCACAGCATGCTCCTGCAGCGGGCCGAACAGGACAAACCGATCCGGATCGGGCTGATCGGCGCCGGCAAGTTCGGTTCGATGTTCCTGGCCCAGGCGCGGCGGACGGCGGGATTCCATGTCGCCGCGATTGCCGACCTTGCGGTCGACAGGGCCCGGGGGAACCTGGCGCGGATCGGCTGGCCGCCGGACGCCGCCCTGGCTGGCAGCCTGGACGAGGCTCTGACCGGCGGTGGCACATGGCTGACCGACGATGCCAACGAACTGGCCACCGCGCCGGCCATCGACGTGGTGATCGAGGCGACCGGCATTCCCGAGGCGGGCATTCGGCACGCGAGCGCGGCCATCGCCGCCGGCAAGCACATCGTGATGGTCAATGTGGAAGCCGACGTCCTGGCCGGCCCCCTGCTGTCGGAGCAGGCCGCTGCGGCAGGCGTCGTCTACAGCATGGCCTACGGCGACCAGCCCGCCTTGATCGCGGAAATGGTCGACTGGGCCCGTGCCGCCGGGTTCCATGTCGTGTGTGCCGGCAAGGGGACCAAGTACCTGCCCGCGTATTATGCGCTGACGCCCGACACCGTCTGGGACCGTTACGGCATCAGCCCGGAAGATGCCGAGGCGGGCGGGATGAACAGCCAGATGTTCAACTCCTTCATGGACGGCACCAAGTCCGCTATCGAGATGGCCGCGGTGGCCAATGCCTGCGGATTGCAGCCCGCGGCGGACGGCCTGGCTTTTCCGCCCTGCGGCGTCGACGACCTGGCCCGCGTCCTGCGCCCCGGCACGGAGGGCGGCAGCCTGGAGCGCTCGGGCACGGTCGAAGTGGTGTCCAGCCTGGAGCGCGACGGACGGCCGGTGTTTCGCGATCTGCGCTGGGGCGTCTATGCGGTCTTCGAGGCGCCGGACCCGTACGTGGCCCGCTGCTTTGCCGAGTACGGGCTGGCAACCGACCCGTCGGGCCGGTTCGCTGCGATGTACAAGCCCTATCACCTGATCGGCCTGGAGCTGGGCATCTCGGTCGCCAACGCCGCGCTGCGGGGTGAAGCGACCGGCTCGGCGCGCGCCTGGAACGGGGACGCGGTCGCCGTGGCCAAGCGGGACCTCGCCCGGGGCGAACGCCTGGACGGCGAAGGCGGCTATACGGTGTGGGGCAAGCTCATGCCCGCGGCGGCGTCGCTTGCCCGGCGCGGCTTGCCCATCGGCCTTGCCCACGGTGTCGACCTCGTCCGCGACGTGCCGGAGGGCAGCATCCTGTCGTGGGACGACGTCGCCGTTACCGATGGCGGCGAGGCATTCCAGGTCAGGCGCACGATGGAAGAGCGCTTTGCCGGGCGTGTCGCCGCCGCAGCCGAGTAGAACCGTTTGGACCGGAGACGCTTCCTTGCGGGCCTCGCGGGACTTGCCGCCGCTGGCCCGGCGCTGGCCCAATCCGATTCCGATGTCGTTGTCGTCGGCGCCGGCATGGCCGAGATTTCCGCAGCGCGGACCCTGATCGGCGCAGGTTTCCGTGTCCGGGTGATCGAGGCCCGCAACCGGATCGGCGGCCGCGCCTTTACCGATACGACGCGGTTCTCCTGGCCGTTCGACCGCGGCTGCACCTGGATCCACTCGGCCGACGTCAACCCGATGACCGGCATCGCCGGGACGCTGGGCTACGACACCTTGGTCGACGACTCCGACACCTGGCTCTATCTCGATGGCCGCGAGGCCACCGGCACGGAATATGACCGCGCCGAAGAGGCAGTGGAAGCGTTGTGGGAAGCCATCGATACGGTGCCGGTCAAGTCGGACAGGTCAGTCTATGACGCCCGCCGGCCCGCCTCCCCGTTCGACCGGATGGCGCACGACGTTGTTGGCGCAGAACACGCGGTTGATACGCGCCGGCTCTCGGCGGTGGACGCGAACAGCCAGATCGGAACCGGCATCGACCGCCGCGTGCAGCGCGGGTTCGGCGCCCTGGTCACCGCCTACGGGCGCGATGTTCCGGTGACGCTTGGCACCCCGGTGCGACGCATCAATGTGACGCGCGGCGGCGTCGCCGTGGAAACGACAAGCGGCACGATATCGGCACGCGCGGCCGTCGTGACGGTTCCCGTCTCCATCCTCCAGGAAGACCGGATCATCTTCGACCCGCCTTTGCCCGCCTGGAAGCGTACCGCCATCGACGGCATCGCAATGGGCCTTTTGAACAAGGTGGCGATACCGATGCCGCCCGGCTTCCTTCCCGAAGAAGGCGTCACCTGCCTGGTGAGGCCGCGGGGCGGGACGACCATCGAGCTGTCGCTTGGCGCCTTGGGGCGCCCGGTGGCGGTCGGTTTCCTGGGCGGCAGGCTGGCCGATGAACTGGAGGCGGCGGGTCCGGGTGCGGCCCGTGCCTACGTGCTGGATGCGGTGGCCGATGTGCTTGGCAGCGAGGCCAGGGCGGCTGCAGGGGACGGCGTGGTCACGGAATGGCGGCGGGACCCGTTTGCCCGCGGCGCCTATTCCGCCGCCCTGCCCGGCTTTGCCGCCGCTCGCGCGGATCTGGCCCGCCCGGTCGACGACCGCCTGTTCTTTGCCGGCGAAGCCTGTCATACAGAATGGGCCACTCAGGTTCCCGGTGCCCTTCTCAGCGGGCAACGGGCCGCCAAACAGGTTCAGGCGTTGTAGCGATGCGGGACGGGCGAACCGGATGACGCGACGAACGGTTTTGGTGACGGGCGCCAGCCGCGGGATCGGCGCAGCCTGTGCGCAGCTCCTGGCAGAACGCGGCTACGACGTCGTCATCAACTACCTGCACAACAGCGGCGCGGCGGACGATGTCGCCAAGGCCTGCCGCAGCGCCGGCGCGGCCGTGGTCCTGGCGCAGGCAGACATCGGCATTCCGGCGGACGTGGAAAGGCTGTTCGAAACCGTCGATGCCGAACTCGGCGGCCTGGATGCGCTGGTGAACAACGCAGGCATCACCGGCGGGTTCCACCGGATGGACGAGGAAACGCCGGAAATGCTGGCCCGGCTCAACGCCGTCAACGTCGTCGGGCTGCAGCAGTGCTGCGGCCATGCGGTGCGGCGCATGTCGACGCTTTATGGCGGGGCCGGCGGGGCCATCGTGAACATTTCCTCCGTCGCGGCCTACACCGGCAGCCCCGGTGAATATGTGGACTATGCCGGCTCCAAGGCCGCCGTGAACACGATCACGCTCGGCCTTGCGCGCGAGGTCGCGAAGGAAGGCATCCGCGTCAACGTGGTCGCCCCCGGCCTGACGGAGACCGACATCCATGCCGACGGCGGACGGCCCGAGCGTCTGGTCGAGCTTGCGCCGCGGATCCCGCTCGGCCGCCCGGCAAAGCCGCTGGAGGTGGCTCGGGCGGTGGCGTGGCTGCTGGGCGACGAGGCCTCGTACGTGACGGGCTCGATCCTCAACGTGACCGGGGGGGTGTGAGGCGGTCGACGGATGGCGGACGGTCCCCTGTTCACGTATCGGGCCCTGGTGGCCGCGGGCAAACTGAAGCCCGACCCGGTCCAGCTCCTGGGCGCGGAGAAGCTGCAAAGCGTGCACAACGCGTTGAAGGGGTATGCGCCGGAAAGCGGCCTGGGCGGCTGGAAGGAGCGGCTGGGCCTGGCGCGGCGCCGGACCGAACCGCCCCAGGGCCTTTACCTCTACGGCGGCGTCGGGCGCGGCAAGTCCATGCTGATGGACCTGTTTTTCGAAACCGCACCGGTGGAACCCCGGCGCCGGGTCCATTTCCACGAGTTCATGATCGAGATCCACGACGCGGTGCATGCCTGGCGCCAGGCGCAGAAGACGCGCAAGAACAAGGAAACGGACCCGCTGCCGAAGCTTGCCGTCGAGATCGCGGCGGATGCCTCGCTCTTGTGCTTCGACGAGTTTCACGTCACCGACATTGCCGATGCGATGATCCTGGCGCGCCTGTTCGAGGCCCTGTTCCAGGCCGGTGTCGTCGTCGTCGCCACGTCGAACTGGCCGCCGGATGACCTCTACAAGGACGGGCTGCAGCGCGACTCGTTCCTGCCCTTCATCGACCTGATGAAGCAGCGCCTGGATATCCTGCACCTGGCGTGCGACACGGACTATCGCCTGATCCACATGAAAAGCATCAAGGCCTACCATGCGCCTTTGGGTCCTGCCGCGACCCGGGCGCTGGAGGCCGCGTTCGACGATCTTGCCGGCGGCGCTGCCCCTCAGACCGAGACCTTGCTGGTCAAGGGGCGCTCGATTTCGGTCGCCCATGCCGCACGCGGTGTCGGCCGGTTCACCTTCGACGAGCTTTGCCGCCAGCCGCGCGGGGCGGAGGACTACATCGCGATCGCTCGGCATTTCCACACCGTCCTGTTGGACGGCGTGGCGCGCCTGGGCGAGCAGAACCGCAACGAGGCGAAGCGGTTCATGACCCTGATCGACGCCCTTTATGAACACAAGGTCAAGCTGATCATGGCCGCCGAAGCCGCACCGCACGATCTCTATCGGGGCGACAGCCATGCGTTCGAATTCGAACGGACGGTCTCGCGCCTGATGGAGATGCAGTCCAAGCCCTATCTGGGCGAGCGGCATCGGGCGGAAACCGTGGGCAGCGATCCGGTCTAAGACGCTACGCGATTGCCCTGCGGTCCGGCGCAATGCCACAATGCCGGCCATGCACACGATCCTGTACTCGCACCCGGCCTGCCTGACCCACGATCCCGGCCCGATGCACCCCGAATGTCCCGACCGGCTGCGCGCCGTCATGCGTGCCCTGGAGGACGAATCCTTCATGCTGCTCGACCGGCGCGAGGCGCCGCGGGCGGAGATCGACGTCATCGCCCGCGCCCACCCCAGGGACTATGTGGAGGCGCTGCTGAAGGCGATCCCCAGCCACGGTGAGCGCGCGCTGGACGCCGATACGCATGTCTCGCCCGGTTCCGGCGAAGCGGCGCTGCGTGCCGCCGGCGCCGCCGTGGCCGCGGTTGACGCAGTGATGGCCGGCGAGGCCCGCAACGCCTTCTGCGCCGTCCGCCCGCCGGGCCACCATGCCGAACCCGCCCGGGCGATGGGCTTTTGTCTTTTCAACAACGTCGCCGTGGCCGCGGAACACGCACGCGCCGCGCACGGCCTGAAACGGGTCGCGGTGATGGACTTCGACGTCCATCACGGCAACGGGACCGAGGCCATGTTCAGGGCCGATCCGGACCTGTTCTATGCGTCGACCCATCAGATGCCGCTTTATCCCGGTACCGGGTCGCCGGACGAAACGGGGGTCGGCGGCAACATCGTCAACGCGCCCCTGGCCCCGATGGCCGGCTCCGCGGAGTTCCGTGCCGCCATGAACCGCGTCGTGCTGCCGGCGCTGCGGGATTTCCAGCCCGAGTTCCTGATCGTCTCGGCCGGCTTTGACGCCCATGCCGCCGACCCGTTGGCCCAGCTACGGCTTACCGAGGCGGATTTCGCCTGGGCCACCGCCGAACTGCTGCGGGTTGCGACGGAATTCTGCAACGGCCGCTTGATTTCCGCCCTTGAGGGCGGGTACGACCTCTCGGCGCTTGCACGGTCGGCTGCGGCCCACGTCCGGGCCCTGATGGAGGCTTGACCCGATCGTCCGGACAGCGCCGTACCGACGGCCCGAACCCGAAGGAGTGGACAGTGGGCAAGACTGCGATCCCAGACGAGATCAAGGCCTTGAGCTTCGAAGAAGCGCTGAGCGAGCTTGAGGACATCGTCCGAAGCCTGGAAAGCGGCGATACCAAACTGGACGGCGCCATTGCCGCCTACGAGCGCGGTGCCCTGCTGAAGCAGCATTGCGAGGACAAGCTGGCACAGGCGAAAGAGCGCGTGGAAAAGATCGCGGTCGGCCCGGGCGGCAGTGTCAAGGCCGAGCCGGCGGACATCTCCTGACCGGCCGACGGATTCTCCCATGACTGACATCGAAACCGCGCTGGGGGCGACCGCCCGCAAGGTCGAAGAAGAGCTGGCCCGCATGCTGGCCTCGGACGAGGCCCCGGAATCCCGGGTTTTCGAGGCGATGCGGTACGCCGCCTTGGGGGGTGGCAAGCGGCTGCGGCCGTTTCTGCTGATCCAGAGCGCCAACCTGTTTTCGGTCTCGGAGACGTCCGCGCTGCGCGCCGCCTGCGCCCTGGAGATGATCCATTGCTATTCCCTGGTCCATGACGACCTTCCGGCGATGGACAATGACGACCTCCGCCGCGGCCGCCCCACCGTGCACCGGGCCTTCGACGAGGCAACGGCGATCCTGGCCGGAGACGGCCTGCTGTCACTGGCCTTCGAGGTCCTGGCGCACCGGGACACCCATGCCAATCCTGCCGTCCGCACGTCGCTGATCCGGACCCTGGCGCGTGCGGCCGGGGCCCACGGCATGGTGGGCGGACAAATGATCGATCTCCTGGCGGATCCGGACAATACCAGCATGGTCCAGGTCACCCGTCTGCAGCAGATGAAGACGGGCGCGCTGTTCACCTTTGCCTGCGAGGCCGGTGCAATCCTGGGCAACGCCCCCGACGCCGGATTCGAGGCGCTGCGCGGCTATGCCCACGACCTGGGCCTGGCATTCCAGATAGCCGACGACCTGTTGGACGTCGAAGGGGACGAGGTTCAGGCAGGCAAGGCCCTGCGCAAGGATCAGGACAACCGGAAGGCGACTTTCGTCGCCCTGATGGGGACCGAAAAGGCCCGGTCGCAGGCGCGTATACTTGCCGAACAGGCCATTGAACACCTTGCAATTTTCCAGGAAAAGGCCGACCTTCTGCGCGGAATAGCGCGGTTTGTGGTCGATCGGACGGGCTGATTCGGGGCGCCGGCCGGGGGTTTGCCGCCAAGCAAAAAAACAAGGACTTCTCTGTGACGATCGACACGCCATTGCTGAACACTGTTGCGACGCCTGCGGACCTGCGCAAGCTGGACGAGGCCGACCTCCCGCAGCTCGCCAAGGAGTTGCGCGCCGAGACCATCGATGCGGTGTCCAAGACCGGCGGGCACCTGGGCGCCGGCCTGGGCGTCGTGGAACTGACCGTCGCCTTGCACTACGTCTTCGACACGCCCGCGGACAGGGTCGTCTGGGACGTCGGACACCAGGCCTATCCGCACAAGATCCTGACCGGCCGGCGTGATCGGATCAGGACGATCCGCCAAGGCGGCGGCCTCAGCGGTTTCACCAAACGCTCGGAAAGCGAATACGACCCGTTCGGCACGGCGCACAGCTCCACATCCATTTCCGCGGCCCTGGGCATGGCGGTCGCGCGCGACCTCTCGGGCGGTTCGAACCACGTGGTTGCGGTGATCGGCGACGGCGC
>Ga0066187_1000588_pt1 | contig 11869 bp, 9 predicted proteins | sample WorMetexBAHAMAS1_FD_58706 | JGI IMG/M metagenome (GOLD analysis project Ga0066187, IMG submission 58706) | Marine gutless worms symbiont microbial communities from Max Planck institute for Marine Microbiology, Germany - Inanidrilus exumae... | ecosystem: Host-associated > Annelida > Digestive...
CGGCAGCAACGATATCTCTTCAACATATACACCGGGCGTCTTGTACATGGCCTTGCCTCCCAGAGACGGTCATTGACAGGTGCCGACGGGTACCGGTGCGGTAGGCCCTTCGGCGTCGCGGTTGCCGGGTTGCCGTCGGAAACCGACAGCGCCGGACGGATCAAAGTCGCAGAGATGGAACGGCGCGGCATTGCGCGCGCGGTCGGTACGGAAGCGTGCTAGGCGTCGAAGCGTGCGCCGGGTCTTCCGCAGAACGTTCGGGCAGGTTGAGGAGAGTCGGCCAAGCGCCGCGCTTGCACGCGATCCAGCATGCAATGCTGTGGTGCCGCTTCCACCTAACGGCTTGTCCACTGCGTATGCCCCCACCTGTGCCCGGTTATGAGCGATACATGCTCAGACTTCTTTGTTTCGGGCGCGACCAGCTTGACGAACACATGTTTCGGTTGAAAGTCAGAATCCGGCATCGCCAATTCCTGTCGCACGAAACGCACCAATTGTGCACCGCTGCAGCAAACAAAAATCGTTCTTGTTGGAGTGCGATGGCGAGCGCCATACAATTTTGTCTGCCCCGCGATTGCCGCCCCTCGACAAAAGACTACCGGACGACGTCAGGGCTCGACTGTGACGTTTCGCACAAATGACGGCGACTCCGTCTCTCTGCGAAAGGCACGCCCGACCAAGGTCAGGCGATCATTTCCCGGATGGTGACGATGCGGTCTTCACGGGCCGCGACATCGATTGCGAGAGTTGCCGCAAGAGACAGCATGGCGTCGCGGGCGGAGACAACGGGGGTTGCGTCGCCCGAGATGACAGCCAGGAAATGGTCGATCTGGTTTTGGTAGGCACCCGAGCCGTCGAGGTTCACGCGTTGGTGCACGAACGGGTCCTGCCAGTTCTTGTCCGTTCCGTCATGGCGCCAGACGGTCATGCTGGGGACGGCAAGCGACGCCTCCCGGCCGCCGAAGTAATAGCAATCCCCGGGCTGGTGCGGGAAATAGAGGGCCTGGCCCGACGTGTGTTCCCAGGTAAAGGGCGATGCCACCGCGTCGCTGATCAGGAAACTCCCCAGCGCCCCGTTTTCGAACCGGAGCGCGACGCTCACCGTGTCCTCGACATCGAAACCACGGGTCCTGTTCGAGGCGATGGCGCGGACGCTTTCGATCTCGCCGACGATATGACGCAGGCAGTCGATGTCGTGGATCAGGTTGATCAGAACCGGCCCGCCGCCGCGCCTGCGGCGCCATTCCGCGTCGAAATAGGCCTCCGGCTTGTCGGCCATCCACATGCCATTGACGGCGACCAGGTCGCCCAGTTCGCCCGATCTGACGATGCGCCGGGCCTCGCGGATATCCGGGCTGTGGCGGCGGTGATGACCGACAAGGATGGGAACATCAGTTGCTTCGCTCTTCTCAACCAAGGACTTGGCGGACGAGATCGTGTCGGCGATCGGCTTTTCGATAAGACTGGGGATTCCCCGCTCCAGGCAGCAGAGGCCGGCCTTTTCGTGCAACGCGTTGGGGAGGGCGATGATCACGCCATCCGGCCGGATTTCGTCCAGCAGCGTTTCGAAGTCGGAAAAGAAAGGCACTCCCAACTGGCCGGCATAGTGCTCGGCTTCCAGCGCCGTGTCGGCAATCCCCGCAAGGACGACCCGGGGGTGCGTGCACGCAAGGGCGCAATGCTCCCGACCGATCAGGCCGGCACCGATGACGGCCAGTCTGGTTGTTGTCATTGCCTCATCACGGTTCGAACTCGGAGCCACCTTTCCTGTCGCCAACGCGCTGCGCCTAATCAAAGAGTTGGCCGATGTGCCGCGGTTGGTCCAACCTTCCGGTTTGTACATTAATCCAGGGATCCGGTGCGGACAGATTGAAATTGGTTGCGTCGCGGAGGCAGGTTACTTGAGGACGCACCGACGAGCGCAGGAGAACAGGTCCATGACGACGCAAAACACCGTGGTGCTGATCCCCGGCCTCTTGTGCGACAGGTTCGTCTGGGAGCCAGTGCTTGCAGCGCTGCAGGGCAGGATCTCCATCGAGTTGGCCGACCTTTCGACCCAGGACAGCCTGACGAAAATGGCACAGGACACGTTGGCGGCCTTTCCGGGCACCCTGTTTGTCGCGGGCCATTCCATGGGGGCGCGGGTCGCCCTGGAGATGGCGCGCCTCGCGCCCGCGCGCGTGCAGCGGCTGGCCCTCTTGGACACCGGCATTCATCCGCTGAAGGAAGACGAACGGGAGAAACGCGCTGAGATCGTCGCCTACGCGCACGCGCAGGGCATGGCCGCGCTTGCGGCGCGCTGGCTGCCCGGCATGGTCCATCCCGACCGCACCGAAGACCGGACCCTGATGGCGGACCTGACCGCAATGGTGGAACGCATGGACCCCGACCTGCATGAACGCCAGATCCATGCCCTGGTGACCCGGCCCGACGCGTCCAAATACGTCGCCGGCATCACCTGCCCCACCCTTCTCGCCGTCGGGCGGCAGGACCAATGGAGCCCGGTCGCGCAGCACGAGGAGATGCTGCGGCGCATGCCGAACGCGACGCTGACGGTGATCGAGGACGCCGGGCATTTCGCGCCGGTGGAGCAGCCGGCGGCGGCAGCGGAATTGTTGAAGAACTGGGCGCTGGGTTGACGGAGCCGGGCCGAGCCCGACGCCTTTGTCCCTTCGACCGGCGCCGGCCCTGTCCTAGCTTCCACGAGTCAGCGCACACCCGGCAGTTCAAGCCCGGCATTGCGGGCATAGACCTTGGCCACCGCCGCGTCGTCTTCACGCCCGAGACCCGAGCCAGAAGCCGCGATGAACTGCTGCAGCGCGGCCGCAGTGATCGGGGCGCCGAACTTCGCGCCCCGCGCAATGTCGAGCACGATGCCCAGGTCCTTGAGCCAGATGTCCACGGCGGACCGCGGCGTGTGTTCGCCGGCCACGATATGGGGCGCGCGGTTCTCCAGCATCCAGCTGGTGCCCGCACATTTCGAGATGACTTCGACGAACCGGGCGGGCTCGACCCCCTGCGTCATTCCGAACGTCAGGGCCTCGGCCATCGCCGCAATATGAACGCCCGCCAAGTGCTGGTTTACCGCCTTCATCGCAGAGCCCGCCCCGGCCGCGTCACCCAGCTCGAACACCGTCTCCGCCGTGGCATCGAGCACGGGCCGTGCCGCCTCGAACGCCGCAGCCGTGCCGGATGCCATGATCGACAGCTTTCCCTGCGCAGCCTTTGCCGGCCCGCCCGAGATCGGCGCGTCCAGATAATGCACCTCACGCGCCAGGCACCGTTCTTCCATGGCGCGAGCGAAATCGGGCGGCACGGTCGCGCAGGCGATGACGACGGCGCCGGGCTTCAGCCTGGTGACGGCGTCGCTTTCTCCGAACAGCACGGACTCGGTCTGTGCCGCGTTCAGCACCACGACGACCAAGGCGTCGAGTTCGCCCACCGCGTCCGACAGGGTGCCCGGTTCGCCGCCCTCGGCATGTAGGCGTTCCACGTGGTCATCCACCACATCCACGCCCCAGGTGCGATGTCCGGCCCGCAGCAACGAGGACGCCATGCCATATCCCATCGAACCCAGGCCAACCACAGCAACATTCCGCGTCACGTTTCCCGCTCCTCTCGTGTCTCGTCGCGCCGGTTTGAAGGATCACAGAAACCGGCGACCGCGCCAGGACGGCCCGCGTGAAGGCAATGCGGACCGCCGCGACAGAATGGCCGAGCATACACCCACACGCTTTTTATGGGCCTTGTTCTGGGGCAAGGTCCGATCCGGCCCAAGTAAGGTCGGCTTGCACCCGCCACTGTGTGGACATTTGGGCCTCGGTGCACGCCTAATAGAGGGTATGGTTTCAAAGGGGGCGCCGGCAGCAGGCCCTGTTTGTGGAGAAGAAAATGGCAGAGTTTCCGGAAAAAGCGAACGTGGTCATCGTCGGCCTGGGGGGCATCGTGGGCGCCTCGGTGGCCCACCACCTGATCGAGCGTGGCTGGGACGATATCGTCGGCATCGACACATCGGCGATCCCGACGGACGTCGGTTCCACCTCGCATGCGTCGGATTTCTGCTACGGAACCAGCCACGACTTCCTCTCCTGCTGGACGACCCGCTATTCGATCGATTTCTACGAGAAGATGGGGCACTACGAAAGGGTGGGCGGGCTTGAGGTCGCCCGGGTCGGTGACGATGCGCGCATGGACGAGATCAGGCGCAAGGTCGCGTCCGGCAAGGCCTTTGGCACGGGCGTGCGGCTGGTATCTCCTGCCGAAATCAAGGAGAAGTTCCCGCCGATCGAAGAAGACCTGGTGCAGGGCGGCATGTGGGACCCAAACGCCGGGCTGGTCGTTCCGCGCTCCCAGATCGTCTCCGGCATCCTGGTCGACAACGCCGAAAAGACCGGCAAGCTGAAGGCCTTCGCCAACACGCCGGCCACCGACCTGGTCATCGAAGACGGACGGATTGCGGGCGTCGAGACCCCGCGCGGCACGATCCGGGCCGACTATGTCATCGTCTGCGCCGGGTTGTGGGGGCGTCTTATTGCAGAGATGGCGGGCGAGGACCTGCCCGTGATGCCGGTCGACCACCCGCTGCTCTGGTTCGGCCCCTATGACGGGTTCGCGGACACCGGCAAGGAGATCGGCTGGCCGCTGCTGCGCGATCAGGGCAATTCCGCCTACATGCGCGACACGGGCGACCCCAAGTCCACCGAAGGCGGCATGATCGAATGGGGTTACTACGAGGAGACAGAGCCGCGGCTTTGCCACCCGCGGGATATCCTGGACAAGACCCAGGCGCGCCTCTCCCCCTCGCAACGCGACCTGGATATCGAGCAGGTGATGGAACCGCTGGAACGCGCGATGGAACTGACGCCGATCCTGGCGGAACTGGGATACGACGAAAAACGCTCCTTCAACGGGCTGCTCCAGGTCACCACCGACGGCGGACCGTCGATCGGCGAAAGCCAGAAGGTGCGCGGCCTTTGGTATGCGGTTGCGATCTGGGTCAAGGACGGCCCCGGCATGGCCAAGCTGCTGGTCGACTGGATGACGGACGGACGCACGGAAATCGATCACCACGCGATCGACTATGCGCGTTTCTATCCGTTCCAAACGGACGAGGCGTTCATTCACGCCCGCTGCAGCGAAACGGCGATGAAGATCTACAACCCGGCCGTCCATCCGCGCGAGCCGTTTTCGGGCGGCAGGGATGTCCGACGCAGCCCCTTCTACGAGCGCGAGAAAGAGCTTGGCGGCTATTTCATGGAGCTCGGCGGGTGGGAACGTGCGCACGGCTATGCCAGCAACGAGCACTTGCTGGACAAATATGCCAACCAGGTGCCCGTGCGCGAGAACGAATGGGACAACCGGCATTTCTGGCGCGTGTCGAACGCCGAACATCTGGAGATGAGCGCCGACGTGGGCATGATCAATCTGTCCCACTTCGCCATCTATGACGTGACCGGCCCCGACCACGTGGGCTTCATGGAGTATCTCTGCGCCGCCAAGATCGGCGGCGACGACCGGCTCGGCAAGGGCATCTATACCCACTTCCTCGATGAAGAAGGCATGGTGAAGGCCGACTTCACCGTCTTTCGCATGGCCGACCGCATCCGCATGGTGGACGGCGCGGATGCCGGAAACCGTGACTTCGTCTACATGCGGCGCATGGCGGCGGATCTGGGCTACGACGTGGAGATCGCCGACGTGTCGACCGCCTTCGTCACCATCGGGCTGTGGGGGCCGAACGCCAGGACCACCCTGCAGAAGCTGGTGGAGGATCCGGCAGGCCTTGCGCACGAGGCCTTCCCCTTCGCGTCATTCAAGCAGATCCAGATCGCCGGCACTGATGTGACCGCCTTCCGCATTTCCTATGTGGGCGAACAGGGCTGGGAACTGCACATGGAATACGATGAGGCGCTGGCCGTCTGGGATGCGATCAGAGCCGAGGGCGTCATGCCGTTCGGCGTGGAGACCTATGCCAACTCCCGCAGGATGGAAAAGAGCCTGCGCCTTCAGAACGCCGACCTCCTGACCGAGTACAATCTTCTGGAGGCCGACCTGGCACGGCCGAAGGTGAAGGAGGCCGACTTCATCGGCAAGGCCGCCCATCTGGAGCACCGGGCCAGGGCCCACCAGCCTGCCACGCTGTGCACCCTTGTCATGACCGACAACAGGGACGCGCAAGGGGTGCCGCGTTATCCCGTTGGGACGCTGCCGGTCATGGATCCCGAGACCGGTGAGGCACTGGTCGATGCCGAGGGACGCCGGTCCTTCACCACGTCCATCGCGTTCGGGCCCACGATCGGCAGGAACATCGCGCTCGGCTACCTGCCCCACAGCAAGGCGGTCAAAGGCAGCACCTTCCACGTGGAATACTTCGGCGAGACCTACCCCGTCGAAGTGGCCGGCGTGGGATACGAGCCGCTCTACGACCCGGACAACCTGAAACCGCGGACGTGAAGGACGTGAAGCAAGTCACGATGTCGCAGAACGAAGGCGAGGCCGCCAGTTCGCCCCTTGACGAAATCCTGCCCTTCGAGGGAGGCGGCAGCTTTCCGGTCCAGTATGAGATCGATATCAGGGAGACAAACTATTATGTCCGCTATCGCAGCAGCTGGCTGACCATCGACAGGAACGACATCGAGGTCTTCGAGCAATGCCTGAACCCGGCAGACGACACAGACGGCGAATGGAACAACGAGGAAACCACCGTATACCTTTACCTGATCAGCCAGGCCATAAGATCGGGTGATTTCGAGACCCTCACCCTGCCGGACAAGGAACAGGCGAAATCCCACCCGCTCTACATACCCGGCCCGCAGCCGGTCTACGTGTTCCTGAACTGCAAGGAAGAGCACGAGCACGACCTTGCGACATGTCCGGTCATTTACAAGTCCCCCATGGACCTTCCCAAGGCGCCGGTTGAAGACGAGGTCAATAGAACGCTCGCCCAGCGTCTTGCACAGGGGCTGAAAAGACTGTTTGGATAAGGCTCTCCTGATAGGGGCGCCAAACCCGCACGCAACCCAGGAATTCGGGCCACCATGCCGGAACCAACGCCGTTTGATCTTGAAGACCTTCCCCTCTGGCTGGTCACGCGGGGTATGCAAGGCCTGCCGCTGGGCGAACAGATTGCAGGGTTTTGCCGGAAGGTCTTCGACGGCGGCTTTCCGATGAAACGGGCGCAGATGGGCATGTACACGCTGCATCCCCGCTACGGGTCGCACACCTTTCTCTGGCGGGCCGGAACCGACGGGATCGCGCATACGCCGCGCGAACGCGCCATCCTCGGCCATGAGATGTACCTGAAGAGCCCCGTCCATCATATGCGCACCAACGGCCTGACGGCGCTGCGCCGGCGGTTGGACACCGGCGCGCCGGACGAGTTCGTTCTGTTCCCCGAGCTGCGTGCCGAAGGCCTGGTCGACTATGCGGCATACCTCGTGCCCTACGATCCGCGACTGGCCGAGGAGATCGCCAAGGGAGCGGGCACGGGCGACGATGCGGCAGGCCCGGGACAGGAAATGGACGGAATCTTCTTTTCCTGCGCCACCGACCGGCCGGAAGGGTTCAAGGATGGGGAGCTCGATCGGGTCGCCCGGGCCCTGCCCTACCTGGCGCTGTCCTTGAAATCGCGCCTGACCTACGATGTGGCAAGCACCGTGCTGGAGACTTATCTGGGCAGGGACGCCGGCCACCGGGTGCTGACGGGTGCCATTGCCCGCGGCTCGGCCGAGGCAATCCGCGCCGTCATCTGGTTCGCCGATCTGCGGGGCTTTACAAGGCTGACCGACAGCCTGCCGCGCGACGTCCTCGTCGCGACGCTCGACGACTATCTCGAGGCGATGGCGGCGCCGGTCCATGCCAACAACGGCCAGATCCTGAAGTTCATGGGGGACGGCCTCCTGGCCACCTTCGACCTGACGGGCCGAGACGACCAGATGGTGTGCCGGGACGCGCTTGCGGCGGCCGCCGACTTATGCGCCGCATTCCCCACCTTCAACAAGGCGCGCAAGGCCGCCGGCAAGCCGGTCATGGAGTTCGGCTTGGCGCTGCACCTGGGCGAGGTGTTCTACGGCAATACCGGCGCCAGCGACCGGCTCGACTTCACCGTGATCGGTCCGGCGGTCAACGAGGCAAGCCGCATCCAGGCCCTGTGCAAGCCGCTTGAGCGCAGCGTTCTGGTTTCCAGCACGTTTCAGGAGACCGCGGGCGGTGGGGATGCGTTGGAGTCCCTCGGCTCCCACACGCTCCGCGGCGTCCGGGAGCCCCAGGAGTTGTTCGGCATCAAGGACTGAGGCGGGCAAAACAACGAGAACCCGGCACACCTTTTCACTCCGGTTTGGGCGGGGCTTTTTGTCGATTTTTTCACGCCATGACAGAATATCGCTGAACTCTGCGTTAATTCAGCCAAGAGAAGCCCCATAAGCGTGCCTCTGCAAGGCTCCTGGACGGATAAAACCGGTCAGGTCGTCCAATTCCATTGATTCACGAACAATAATCGATATTATTCCGCCAGGAGGATCGACATGGATACAGTTGGCGGGGTGACCGAAACGTCCGAGGGGTCTGCGACGCAGCGCGCCTACCAGACGCTTCGGAGGCTGATCGTCAACGGCGACCTGAAGCCCGGCGAGAAGTTGAAGATCGACGGGCTGCGCCAGCGTCTGGAAACCGGTGCGTCTCCGATCCGTGAAGCCTTGAGCCTTCTGACCTCCGACAACCTTGTGGAACGGATCGACCAGCGCGGGTTTCGGACGGCCGAGGTCAGCAGCGAGAACTTCCAGGAGATCCTGACGCTGCGATGCACGCTGGAAGACCTCGCGCTGCGCGAAAGCATCGCCAACGGAACGCAGGAATGGGAAGAGCAGATCGTGCTGGCGCATCACAGGATGCAGCGCGCGCAGAAGGACGGAATGGAGACCTTCGAGAAACTTCACAAGGCCTTCCACATGGCGCTTCTCGCCAACGCCGAATCTCCGATCCTTCTGAAATACTGCTCCCAGCTCTACGACCTCAACATCCGCTACAGATTTCTTGCGGGCAGTGCACTGGAGTATCAGCGTCGCAACGTGGGCGAAGAGCATACCGGCATCATGTCCGCCGTCATCGCGCGCGATGCGGATACGGCCAGCGAGCGGCTGATCGACCACTACAAGCTGACCGGTGCCTTTCTGGCCGGTCTTCTGGGCAACGGAACGTTGGGCTAGACCTCAGGCCGGCACCAGCGTGACATCGAAAGTGACCTTCAGATAGTCGCCCGGCACCTTTCCTGACAGCGCGAACCCGCATTCCGGGAAACTGCCTGCCGGCATCTCTTGGTACTGCACCACCAGATCCTCGCGCACACCGAAGACCGTGTCCTGGTCGAGATAGGGATCGTCGTCCGGAAACACCTCGGTCACGAGCGGCCGAAAGCCCTCGGCCTCCACGATGAAATGCAGGTGGGACGGCCGCCAGGGATGTCGCCCGCAGGCGCGCAGGATGTCCCCGACCGGGCCATCCGACGGGACGGTGTATTCGACCGGCTTCACGGTCGTGAAGGCATATCGCCCGTCTTGGCCGACCGTCTGAAGCCCGTGGAAGGAGTAGGTTTCCTGATCGGGGTCTTGACTGGAATACATGCCGTTCGGCGCCGTCTGCCAGATATCGAGGGTCGCACCCGGTATCGGGGTGCCGCTCGGGTCACTGATCCGGCCTTCGACCAGCAGGACCGGTTCGTCGAAATCGCGCCGCATGTCTCCACCAATGGCCAACGGGGGCGCGCCGGAGATGTGGAAGGGCCCGAGGACGGAGGACGACGTTCCTTCGGGTTTGCTGTTGATCATGTCTACCAGCGAAGACAACCCGAGCACATCCGAAAGCAGAATGAACTCATGGCGCTCCGCGTCGGAAATCTCGCCGGCGCGCTCAAGAAACGCGATCCCGGCATTCCACTCCGCATGGGTCAGGTTCACCTCTTTGGCGAAGGCATGCAGGTGCTTGATGAGGCATCCCATGACCTCACGCACACGAGGGTCGACGTCGTCGCCCAGATATCCCATGAAGACGTCGGAGATGTTGTCTTTGGTGACATTGCGCATGGGGCATTCCTCTAGTTCAGGATGGCAAGGCTGAGTGTCGGAAACACGATCAGCAGTATCAAGACCAAGAGCATCACGAAGGCGAAGGGCAGCGCGCCCAAAAAGACGTCCTTCAGTTTGATCCTGTCGTCATCGAGGGTTGCCTTGATGACAAAGCAGCTGAGCCCAAGGGGCGGCGTGAGCAGACCGATTTCGGCGGCCACGACGCTGACGATCCCGAACCACACCAGGCTCAGCCCCATCGGCTCGATCAACGGTAGGAACAGCGGCACGACAATCAGGATGATCGAGGCCGTGTCGAGGATCGTGCCCAGGAACAGCATCAAGACGACATAGATCACCATGATCCACGCAAAGCTGAGGCCGTTCGCTGCCAGAAAACTCGACAGCTCGTTGGGCAGCCCCGCGATCCCGAGCATCCGCGCATACATCGAGGCGGTGGTGATCAGGAACAGGATCGTCGCCGTGATATGGCCCGTTTCGATGACGGTTTCCCAGAAGCTGCGCAGATTGATGCGACGGCGAAGCACGGCAATGATGATCCCCAGAAGCGACCCGGCCGCGCCTGCTTCAACCGGTGTTGTCCAGCCCGTGTAGATCCCACCGAGGACGACGACAATGAGAAGCAGAATGGGGAGCGTCTTCACCGCGATCTCGGACCACGGCATCAGCGTCTCTTCCTCCACAGTGCGGCCGCCGACGAACCCGGGCGTGAGCCGTCCCATGACCCAGATCGCCCCCACATAGGCCGCCGCAAGCATCAAACCGGGCACCACGCCGGCAAGAAACATCTCGCCAACCGACTGCTCGGCCACGAAGGAATAGATGATCAGCATCGCCGACGGCGGGATGATCATTCCCAGAACCAAACTTCCGGCCACGACGCCCACGGCGAACCTTGGCCTGTAGTCGTAGTTCAGCATCTCCGGAACCGACATCTTGGAAAACACGGAAGCCGACGCGATGGAAGATCCGGTAACCGCGGCGAAGACGGCGTTGGCGCCAACCGTGGCCATTCCGATCCCGCCGGTCACCCGCCGGAAGCCCTGGTTCATCACGCCGTAGATATCCGCGCCGAGACCCGCCTTGGAGACGATCAGGCCCATGAAGGTGAAGAGCGGGATGGTCGCGAACGTGTACTCCATCGCGCTGTCGCCGATGGCGACCTTCAGAAGGGCAAAGGAGAGATCGATATTGTCGCGCATGATCCAGATCGCGACGAAGCTCACCACGCCCAGAGCGATCGGGATATAGACCCCCAGATAGATCAAACCGACGATGGCGACGACCGAGACCAGGCCGATCTCGACAGGCGTCATGTGCCGCTTTCCATGTGGGGATCGTGATCACCCGATTGGGTGTAGATGTGCATCAGGAAGTGAACCGTGCACAGGCACGCACTGAGAAAGATCACGAGCTTGACCGGCCACCAGGGCGCCGTGAAGACCCCGGGCACACCGAAGTAGTGGTTGCTCTCCCACATTTCGACGAACTCCGGCCAGATCGCAACCGCCACCAGGACCATGAAGACGGCACTCAAAAGATCGATGCCGCGGCTGAGCATTGTGCCGGCCCGCGGAGCCGAGCGGCACAACGGACCCAGAAATCCCTCCGACCGTGTCAGCCGGCCGACGCGAATGACGTCGGGGAGTTGAAGGAACACGATCAGGACCATCGAGAACTGAACGACTTCGACGGCGCCGAGAAACGGCCGGTTGAAAATGCCGCGGGCAATGATGTCGTAGTTCACCACCGCAATCAGAATGATGACCACAAAGGTGCCAGCGGCATTG
>Ga0066187_1000589_pt1 | contig 11856 bp, 6 predicted proteins | sample WorMetexBAHAMAS1_FD_58706 | JGI IMG/M metagenome (GOLD analysis project Ga0066187, IMG submission 58706) | Marine gutless worms symbiont microbial communities from Max Planck institute for Marine Microbiology, Germany - Inanidrilus exumae... | ecosystem: Host-associated > Annelida > Digestive...
CGCGTTTTGTGCCACCCTTTGGGGGACTTAGGGGTAACGTACACGGTTCATATATGGCTCATTGGAAAGCGCATGGTCGACTTCCTATTAGCACTAATTCAACTTTTTTCGCTGGCTCTTACGGTTGAGACGCTATGAGCAAATATTGGTCAAAATTGCGCTGTTTGAAAGGGGGTGGGTCACTTGGAGTGCAAATTTCCGGGGGGAAGGGCGGTCGTCCACCAACGAATTTTGGCGTCAGAAAACTAGAGATCCTGGGCTATTACCTTTCTAATATTACGAAACTGGCTGCTCAAACTGTATCTGCATAACGGAGAATTATGTGTAGACTTTAATAATTCTATACTACATATATGAGAAGTTTGTCATTTTAATTTGCAGGTAGACAGTAGTAAGGTTATTTTTCAGTTGGTGGCTTAGCATATGTTACAGAATATTCAAGCATTATGCATACAGTTCTTACTGTGACAGCAAATTTTGGTATATCTGATCTTGATCGCCACCTAATACATAATCCCCTGGACCCACGTGAGTCAGCTCCCCAAACTACATCTCAATTGGTTGAGCCGTTCTTGTACAGATCATCCGCACAGACATACGGACCTTGCTACGTGTGACATCTGTAGCAATATGTGCTGCATACAGGTGATGCAGCCTAGAATTTGTTTGGTTAAATAATGGCTGAAAGTCGTATAGTTGTAATCAGCGTAATTATACAGTTTTCTGCTGCTTTTTATAAATATTACTACTAATGTAATTGTCGGAGCTATTTTGAGTTATCTGTACTTTCAAATTTCCATGCACAGCGCAGACGATACGTGTAACTGTCATCCTCATAAACCATATTACTTTGCTCCAGGGGGATGCAATGTATTGCGATCAGCATGTCTATATGTCTGTCTGTCTGTCTGTCTGCTTACATATCTCAAAAAACACGTCCATACTTTACGAAATTTGCTGTACATGTTACATGTGGCATTGCTCGGTCCTGCTGTGACGTCTATTATATGCAATTTACTTTATGTACTTACTTTTTGTGGATGTTGTTATCTATTCACATAATGGGCATATACAGATAACTAGTCATAACAGTAACAGAGTTTGGCTGTGGAGGTGAATAATATGTAATGTTGTCATAATTTTTGCGACATTGCCCTGAGATTCCGACTTTGCAGCTGTTTTACTTTTGGTCGAATTGTGCATGGAGGGGGCAAAGTATGCTATCTTTGATTGCCTTGTTTTTTGTGTGTCCAGGTGATCTGAAACAGTTGAAAGATGCAAGCTTCACTATTGCAGAAGGCCGCTTTTATCAGTTGCGAATATCTTTCTACGTTCAACGAGAAATCGTTACCGGTTTGAAATATGTGCAGCAGTCTTATCGTGCTGGCATCAGAGGTATGTAGGAAAGTTCATGTATGCATCTGTAATTTTCGTTCGGTTAGTGAAGTACATTTGTCTGCAGAACTCTTTATGAGTTCTCTTAAATCCAGTTCATAAAATGGCCAAAAGAATGCATTGGCATGGCATGTGGTGAGTTTTAAACTGGATACGATACGATATGGAAGATTAACATGTGCTCAAAAGCTGACGAGATGGCCAGCTTACTTAATCTAGCACTCGGCCCAGAAACGAAAAAATAAGGATAAAATAAAATAAAAAACCTAGTAGCTCAGAAGAACCGGCCCAGGCAATAGTTATTGGCTTTTGAGTGATATAGGGTTTTAAAACAAAAATGGGCTCAATAGTAAAATAAGGTGTGAAAACGGTGTAGATAGCACTATTGAGGGGAACTATAGCACCTTTTCCTTACTCTGAATGTGCTGAAACGGCAGTAAATCTTTGCTTCCAAAAAATCCTCCAGTTCTTAACTGGGCGTGCCAAGGAACATAGGTTGACGTGTATCTTTGCCATAATACAATTGTTGTTCTTATTGTGTGTAGTTTTACCATGTGACACTATGCTAGAGCAATATACGCTGTGGCCCTGTCTCTGTCTATACGTCCGTCACAAGCTGTTAATGTACAAAATGGCTAAACGTGGGATCATGAAAACAACGTCATTAATTTCCCGGGGACTCTAGTATTCTGATGTCGAAGATCCGGGCAAATTTCTGATGCAGTCAAACCCAACAGGGATGGCAAATACAGGTGAGGTCACAGGTCAGTCAAAATATTCTGTTTCTGACCGACAATCGACATCTAGCTATATAACTGACAAATGGTGCAAAATAGCGACATAGTAACTATGGAAGGCTAATTTATTATTATCCCGCCTAATGGACCAGTATTGTTTTGCACACTGTTATCTGTCATCGTCTGTAATGCGGGTTACATTACGCTAGGGTGACATCTTGTTTATAATCAAATTGTACATGGAGTACAACACAGAAAAACACAAGCACACCGAGAGAAATAAGAACTCGTATGCTCCTTATCGAATGGTGATATTTCCTGTAGTGATGGCACAATAGGGGCATGGGGGAAAGCGATGGATATGATACGATATTGCACAGAATATCGCCATACGATACGATGTGGTCCCAAACCACTCAGCTATATTTAACATCGCATGGTGTTACTTACACTGTATATGCAATGGCCCCCAATGGTCTGAGATTAATGTAGCGTTGGAGCCTTCACATGCACTCGAATGCCATCGAAGGTCATCGATAGCATTCGAACGCCATCGACTGGACCTTTGACGGCGTTTGAATGCAGGCGTTAGTTTCAAAAATCTAGCATTGCTAGATTTCAGTAACGTTCTCACTAACATCAACGACATTTGAACGTCGTCAACTGTGATCGACCATGGTTGATGACGTTTGAATGTCGTCAAACGCGTTTGATCGCAGTTGACGGCGTCTCGATAGGTTGAGCCATGAAATCTAGCAATGCTCGATTTTTGAGATTGTCCCCCACGTTCGCATGCTGCCGACGACTTTCGAACGTCTTTGACAACGTTCTCATGCATCAGTGAATGGTCCCCTCAAGACTTCACTCTAGCACACCTCCACACACAGCATCACAATGGATACATGGATGTCGTCGAGCTACTGTTCTTATATGGGTGTGACCACACTCTGGGTGTGCGTCAAGTTTGGTACCCGCAACAAGTGCCCGGCAGTGCGTCCGGCGCTGAGCAGCCACACTGCCTACTTCATTTGACGTAATTCAGCAACACTAACACGAAATGGTATAGGCATAGTGAATGCGTAAGTGAGCCGGTGACGGCTTTCAAGGTGGATGGGAGAGGATGCATAAACATCGCCCCCTACAATTACTGCCATTTTGCATGTCCAGAGAGTCAACAGTACACATCGGCTGGCCGTAGAATGTTACATTAATTACTTCCCGCCCGTTGCTCTCTCTTTGTTGCTGACTCCTATAGAGCTGAGCACGACCAATGCTGACGACCTGCCTTATTAGAGTTGTGCAGAATATCGATTCATTTGAGAGGCAATTATCGCGATATGGATATGGTGCAATACGTCTTCAATATCGCAATATTTGATGTGATGTATCATTCATGCCATCACCAACTTTCATGTCTTCGTAATGAGTAGAGCTAGAGACTTTAAATTTGGTAGGCAGGTTGATCGTAGCAAGTCCTAGTCAGTCAGTGATAAACCGTCCCTGAAAAGGGCATGGTAAGGTTGTGACCCATTTAAATTCTTCGGGCCCTTAATCATTATCTCCGGAACATTTGAAGCTACAGTTGTCGAATTTTGTGGCACATATGATGTGTCATGTCCAAGCCTATGGCTGCCAAACCACCCCTTGTGGGGGTGTGGTAAGGGTCATGTGACCCATTTTAACTTTTGGAGACTCATTAATATCTTTGGAATTGCCGCAATCCTGAGAGAATATGTTCAGGTTCACACGACTCTTTTCAGTTTTGGGAAATAAGTGATAATATCTCGAAAACGGTGCAAGATAGAGTTGCAATGGAAGACTAATAATATATGGCCTGTCGAATGGCACCATTACCAATGACCTTGAATGACTTTCAAGGTCACTTTTGTTATTTGAAACCTTTCAAACTCCCATACCTCAGGAAATGTGGTATGTACTGTCTACTGTATGTTTACACATGAATTGGAAAGTGCAGGTGGCTTTAATTTCAAACATCTTTTGGAAAATGGCCTGCTCAAGTTCACAGGCAGTCACATACACTGCTAATGTGGTAATATCTCTGAAATGATGCAAGCTGGAGTCACCGTTAGACCACTAATGGGAAGTGATATCTGACCTATCAAATAGCGGCAATTCTGATGACCTTGAGTGACCTTGAAGTTCGTCATTCACCTACTGTGGGCCTTTTAAATGCTACTTTTCGTACAGCTCTACAGCAGTTGACAAGGTTTTAACTGGCATAGTTTGTCTTGCGGTGCCTTTGCAATAGCTGAGCTTTTTGATGGAATATGTGAGCTGACAGACAGACATCAGACACACTTATCACAATACTTCAGACCCATTGGGTGGATAAAAATAATAATAATGATGATGCAGTATTTGTGTAGTGCGTTAAAGTTGAAGGGTGTGGAAGCCTTGAGGAATTCTTGGCTTTTAATGTTATTATTTCAATTTGTTAAGTTTTAAAACTTTCAGTCATTACTGTGTGGGCCCAGTGTACTGATAGTGACATTAAGCACTGGCAAACCAATGTACTTAATGAGTGTGATTGACACATTTGTTTCAGTCGACAAGAGCACGTTTATGGTTGGCAGCTATGGACCCAAATCCGAGCTGCAGTCATACATAACACCGAAGGAAGAAGCTCCGACTGGAATGCTTGCTCGTGGCACTTATGCCATCAAGAGCCTGTTCACGGATGATGACAAGGTGGAGCATCTCAAGTGGGAATGGAATCTGGAGATCAAGAAAGATTGGGAATAAAAACAGTGTCTTGACGTCATGCTTCCATTTGTAGTCTCGCCGTGCTTTATTCTTGTTCAGCGTTTTTACTAGACATGAAAGCTGCTTGTATGGTAGTGTTGTACTTGAATGCTTTTCGTTTTTAAATGCACATAACAACATCTCGTTCTGCGTTCCATGTGTACTCGAGTGACTCTATGCTAGCGCGGTACTTAATGTCGTCGTGTGTCTGTGTGTCACAAGCCGTCACTGTACCAAAACAACTAAATGCAGGATCTCGTAAACATTGTCATACGATGGCCCATGGACTATATTTTACTGGCACCAAAGATCTTTGCGAAATTTCGATGGGGTCACCCCATCGGGGGTGCCAAACAGTGGGGTGGGTTCAAACTGGTGATTTTTAACCAATATCTCGCTGTATTTTAAAAAACGATACAAGATAGGGATGCAGTTACTATGGATCACTAGTAGGAACTTGTATGTGCTCTATCGAATGATGCTATTTCCAGTGATCTACAGTGACCTCAACTATTCCAAACCACCCCATTTTCGACATTTGGTATTGCCTTTAGTATCTTTGTAGTGAGTGGAGAATGGAGATAGAGACTTCAAATTTGGTAGTAGGTTATTGATAGCAAGTGGCAAACCATCACTGAAAGGGGCGTGGTTAGGTCACGTGAAGCATTAAAATTTTGGTGGGCACCGACCATGTCTCTGTAATGGCTGATCGTTTCAGGTGCTGTCAACTTAGGTGGATGGTCAGTGTGGTAAACTGGTGATCATCGTCAGTCACCAGTTTATCATAGTGATCGTCGACATCTGTGTACAACACAGTGGGCGCGAGGCACTGCATCATGCGGATCTGTCAGCAGCAGCGGACATATGTTGTTGATGCGTTCTTCTGATTTTGATGTAATTGTGATAGTATATCATCCTGTGTCAATGACTTGCCTCGAAAAACGTGTCTTGAGGCATGCTATTGACTAAGCTCAGTAGTTTTTTGTTTCTTATTGCAGTGCAATCTGTGCCAATGCTTTTCCTTTGTTATTAGAATATGCTGTACTTGTTTGATTATAAGGTATTGTAAGGTCTAAAAACATGCTGGAAAATTATCCAGTTACAAGTAAATTTAATGGTTATCTGGTTTGCAAATACAGTGAAAAAGAATGCAGAATTTATGTTGCACATTACTTTGACATACTTCCTACAGAATGCTAGTTCATCATAACATTTTGCATTCCCGGCAATTTTGACTAGGAGTGTGTTAACTGTAGTTGCTTTCGCACAGTGATGACTTGTTAGAAACAGGATAGCTCTTAGTCTTACGTGTGTATGTTCAGGAGGCTGCTGATGGTGCTGCAGTGCTGGCCTCCTTTGAACTGCTTTATTGTGCATTTGTCTGGGGCCCAATTTTCAAAAATCTTAAAGATTTTTCTTAAATTTGTCATGCGTTTACGACTGGAGATTTTCTTAAGGTGATTTTCATTGTTTGTGTTAGTGGTTGGCATATCTTAAGATGCCATGAGATTGTCATAATTAGAAATAGCAGCCAGTCAGAAATTAAACTGTTTGTTTTAAAAGTTAAAGGTGTCATTTCAATTTTGGATGTTGTAACAGATATTTTTTGCATTTTTGTTTAGTGCAGGTGCTAACAGTTGTATTAAATACTGTGTGATTATTATGCTAAACATTGTACATCTCTTGTTCACTTCAAGCTCAAGAACCCTAAATGTGTTGCTAATTACGTAATTATTTTTTGCATTAGAACTTTTGATAAAAATCACAGTTTTTGTCGTTATCTACCCACTGCAGTCAATTCACTTGCTTTGGACAGTTTATACAGTAGGTGGCAAATCTGTTGATGCAGATTACACTGTACGTACATAGGCTTAACATTTATTGTAAATTCTGGAATTTATAGAGTTACAAAAGTCTATGAAGCTCTCTGTTATGTAGGACTGATCTTCATGATATGGCTTAAAATTTTTGCTTTGAAAAGTTCTGAAATATTATTGGCGGAAATATTGATTTACGTTCAAAAGTTACTCCGTGGACAGACGTGTTGACTGTGGCATTTGAATTTTAGAAGGGAGTGGACCCTTTATAAAATGCTAAATAATACTGCTGGTAATATGACAGGTGCAGCCAAGTTGTGGGATCTTTGGACAAATTGGGCAACAATCTCATAATTTCATGTTGGATTTGCTAAGGGATGTTGGATTCTGAGCTAAATGATACTTTATTTCTGCATTCAATAACATTTCATATACAGAAAGCAAGTATTGCATTAAAGATCCACTTCTTAATGTTTACGTTTCAAAATTGTAATATTGAGATAGCACAGTTGCGGCTTCAGATTGTCTTGTTAAGATAGTTATCAATTTGTCTTAAATGTGTTGTGAGATTTCAAAAATGACATTTTTATAAGATTATTTTAAGATCACTGATCTAAGATTACCATAAGATGTTTTGAAAATAGGGCCCCCTGTTCTCATCGTATTCCCATTGTCGATATTGCATGCTGGCTGGCGTGTCTTGTGCTTACTGTTACAGACGCTTCAGTGTGTTGCATCTGTTGCAAAATCAGCATTTTTGTTACTTTGTTTATTGTAGTGTTGGTTCATGTGGAATGTTGCACACAGCATAAATCAGGCAGGTGCATTTTGCATGGTTGTTAAGTGTTGATGTAATTTGTTGACTTTTTTGGTTTAATTCCAACATTTTACAGTATTCGTTCCACATGTTTTCACTATAATGATGCATAGTATTCCGCATACGAAACTTGCTGTGCTTTGAGTGGGACGTTAGACACCACTGTCACACTCGTCCATCCGTGAATCGGCCTTTTCTATTTCCAGACCAGACGTTGTACAAGGCAATCAAATCTGGCTTTAGTTTTTATGTCTTCACCACCTGACAGCATTGATGTAGGCATCTTGTTTTTGGGCTGTCCATCCACCACATTCGTCCGTTCAACAGTATCTCATGAACGCCTTGAAGAACAATTTTGATACAACTGACATGGAACATTTACTAGCCCCTACTGGTCAAAAGGTCAAGATCACAGCATGCCATCAATGTGGCAAGACATCCACGTCAACGCTGGGGAGTCACAGTCAATGTTCTAGTTTTGATGTTTTTTGTGTTATAGCATTTTTAGATTTACTGATGCATGTATGGTTTTGTTAAGTCCAGTTTCTTCAGTACCATGTTAAATGATTGGCTGAGAAGAACGTCTCAAAAATGACCTATTTTATGTTCAGTGGGACGTTAACCTTAATTGAGTCAGTCATCTTACCCACGTATGTTGTATGGGTGACCAGACTGAAGAAGTGTGTTATCAGAGTATCATAAAAATGGTATAATATGATCCAGAATAACAGGCTGAGAAACTTATGTGTAGTCAGCTTAGTCTACTGCTAATAGCTGAAACAGAAAGTTAACAAACAAACAGTAATACTGAAAATTAAATCAAACATCAGTGAGATAGACTGCAATCCGAACGAGAATCGATTACTTGTAATTTGATGATGAATAGCAGTGTCATAGTTTCTTTTAGCATTTTTCTGTCTGTATTGTAGAAGTTCAGAAATTACCAGATATCATTTCTTAGTTTTTATAACTCAGGCTGAAATGTCCATTCTTCTTTTGAACGTTTTATCAACAAATATATCCAGGATAAATGGCGACAGAATTGGAATTTACAAACACAAAATAAACTTAACGAAATTTATCCCATAGTTACTTCCCAGTCCTCTACATCTCTCATCAACAAGAAGTAACTTGCTACTTATTGGATACACATTGTCTCTTATTAATTATCACTGGATTTGTTGTCCGCTGTTTTTGTTTTGGATTATTTAGGAATCCACCTGTTTACAATTACATCACTTTTGAATGGACAAAAATTGTTGCAATGCTCTTAACACATTAAAAAAAATTTCTGTCAGAATTGGTCTTAAAACGAGATATTTTGTTTGTCTTCCCAGGTCAACTGAATGCCTTATACTTTTAGGACCATTAGTTTGATCTTTGTCGGGTTACCTCATTTATACTGAAACCTTGTTTCGACTGTAACAGCTCGGCATTTACATGTGTATCTTTGCACACTTTTAATGTTATTTGTAACTCTGGTGAGATATTTATACAATGTATGGTGTATGTGTTATATGTTGTTGCATAATTTTAGGATTAACGGTTTGTTTATAATTGGTTTTCATTTATATAATGCATTATAGTTGATACAGCATTCATATTTATATTTGAATTTGAACACTTTGGTAATGATAATGACACTGTTGCTGGTTTAGTGCTGTTTTTAGCTTAGCTGCTTGTCGGCATCACAGAAAATGCAAAAGCTGTCAAGTCTGCAGTAGCGCAATCAGTTCTTCGTATTCCTGTCGCATATACAGACCTAAACATTTGTCAGCAAATATATCTATGATAAATGGCAACAGAATAGGAATTTTTAAACAAAATAAATTTAACCAGATTTATCACATAGTTTCTTCCCAATCCTCTCTACATGTCATCATATCAACGAAAGGTAACTGGCTACATATTGGACACACATTGCCTCTTGTTAATTATTGCATAGTTTGTTGTCCGCTGATTTTGTTTTGGATTATTTAGTAGTCCACCTGTTTACATTTATATCACTTTTGAATGGATAAAAATTTATTACAATGATCTTGACACATGTTGTATAATTGCTGTAGTGGCAAAACTCCAACTAACGAATACTAACAGTGTGTTGTTGCTTTGCTAGTTAAGTAAGTAAGTAGTTGTGCTGTGCAGTTGGACATTTTTGTGAAGTATTTTGACTGTTCACAGCTTAGCAGTGTATGACATTAAGTTCCTTTGTCCATGCTTTGTTGTGCTTTTGCAGTCGACAGACAGATTGGTAAAATATTCTTGTTACTGATATCTAGCTAGAAGTGTTAGATTTGTTAAGTGAACAGTATATAGTAGATTAGAGGCATTTGCAGGCTAGGCTAGACGCTTTGCTGATGCCAAACCAATGACGGCCAGGCACTGAAGGCAATCTCCTATGATGTGCACTTTGCAACTAACTTTAATTTTACACAAATTGTAATTTTTTAAATTAAATAAATTATCTAATTTCAATTGACTTATTTAATCTAAATTTACTGTTATTCTTGTATTTTTTTCAGTTATCTTACCCCAAGACTTAATGCTTGTTAAATGTTAATATTTATTATATAAATTTACCTTAAAGGCACGATATGATCTAAATTGTGTTGAAAGTGCAGTTATACGCTAACCAACCAAACAAAACTTTAAACACAACTCAACTGTTAATTACATTCTTCAGTGTTTTGGCGACTTGTTGAATATGTATTACGTTGTCGTCATTCATTCCATTGAAATTGTGAAACAGTATTATGTGTCACCTCAAGCTTTGTTCTAGGATTTGTCACATTGTTCTGCTCTCAATAAGTAAGTAAGCGAATTTATACACAGCACCTATGAACAACGTTAGTGGCGTAGTTGCATGTATATAAATATCATCTATCATATTAAATGACATTTGTTTTTTTCCAGTGGTGATCTGTGTCGCACTTCTGTTCTCCATTATGATTCTTGAGGCGTGATGAATTAATAATAACGTAAATTATGTTGAAAGCACCATTAAATCCCAATCAACCATTGCTGTGGCGCATCGGAATGAAATGCGGTCAAGACTATTTTGGTTCTGATAGTGCATTCACCTTTCATTCACTTCGGATAGGATCAGTGTTAACTAGGTTAGGGTTCATATTTTGTTTTGACAGGACTTCAGTCTGATGAAAATCATCTTGTTTGGATTTCATTCTTATGGTCATAAACTTTAATGTACAGCTGTGTGTAGGTCTATTATTTGAGGCAGTACCTATATAAGTGTTCTGCTCTTATTTCATATGTTACTCTGTCCTGCTATAATTTATGTCGTTTTTGCATCGGCCTTATGATAGACATGAAGATCTTTCGTTTAGCGTTATTCAGGAATAAACAACACAGTGTATTTTGTTCTTGTAATATTCTGACTATGAACAGTCGTTTCAGTATTTATACCTGTTGTCAAATATTACACCCTCATCTGTTATAGGGTGGGCCAAAAATGAACTCCCTACTGTTTCTGAAGAAATAGTGATGATATGTGCGCCACTGAAGCCTGTTCTGTCATATTTGCGTGTGACATACGTAGTACCACACAACACAAAGATTGATATGATATTCTGTATTCTATTTGTTTAATATTCTGTATGTGGTATCATATTTGATGATAAGCTGTGACTCTGGTAAAATAAGACAAAGAGTAAAATTCTAATCTACAAGTTAGGAGTAGAAAAAGAATGGGATACTAAGAAAATGCTGAAGGAATTTGCTATTACGGAGTGCAGGTCTTGGCGTGGACTTTGCTTTAGAAATCATGACTGTTATTTGAATAGAGTTATTTTTACCAGCGCGACGCCATGCTAGCGCGGGTAATAGCCGTTATCGTGTGTCCGTCTGTCACAAGCCGGCACTGTACCACATTACAACGACTAAACATAGGATCACGCAAACAACGCTACGTGATAGCCCACGGACTCTAGTTTTCTAACGCCAACAGTCGGTGGGCATGCCCCCTGCAATTTGCGCTCAAATTGACCCACCTTTCTTTCGAACACAACGATTACGACCAATTACCGCTCATAGCGCCTCAACTGTGAGAGTTGGCGAAGTTCAGTTAGCACTAATAGGAAGTCGACCACGCGCTTACCAACAAGTATGTAAGTAAATGTCGATTTGTAAAGTGCAATTACATAACGAGCCATAGATGAACCGTGTAAGTTACCCCCTAAGTCTCCAAAGGGGTGGCACAAAATGCGATTTTGCTGTTTTTGCCAGTAAAATTCGGCAGATTTCGCTTAATAAGTGTTTCAAGTTATTTTCATTGGTTTCAGGTTAATCACACGCGGTAAATTTATTAGGT